>LKMJ01004569.1_pt1 | contig 13045 bp, 16 predicted proteins | sample 643391 | NCBI WGS metagenome assembly LKMJ01 (sample SAMN04112250, study PRJNA286221) | soda lake metagenome | biome: soda lake; feature: Kulunda Steppe; material: water; isolation source: sample PL-Br10 brine of Picturesque Lake | place: Russia: Kulunda steppe | collected 2010-07
AACCACACTTCTCCCGATATGACCTATCGGCAGTGGATTGAGGCAATTCTTCCGACCTTATTCGGTCAGAGAGATTCCTCGCCCTTGACGTATTGGTGTTAGGTTGAAAACTGCCTGATCCGCACCATGGCGAGGTGAAAGACGGGATCATACACTTGAATGAAACCCGTTTTCAATTTTTTAGCGATAGGGAGAAGGAATCATCGAGTAGACACGCGCTCGCCTGACGCCATCGTCTCTCTCATCCTTCTCCCATAAGTAGTTTTTCGCGAGGCTACGGCACGTTGATCTGGTGCGAAACAAGGTGTAACAAAATTCATTTGCCAGACTATAACCTCTGAACCCCCGGGGAGAGTTCGTCATATCAAATAGTTCGTGAGTTTTCCAAAGGGCCGGTACCCGTTGAAAATTTACAGAAATCGTCAATCGTTTTTACGATTTTCCCCGGAACTATTGTATTACCCTGCTGTAGACATCGAGTGCGGTTCGTGCCCGTCGGACCGAGCTTTCCCATTCTTCGACGTCCTTTCTCAAACCGACAGGAGAGTTCCGGACGTGCCCCTCTTTAAGAAAGCACGCCAGTGTTTGAAGGTTGTTTCTATCGTATATGGGGTAGACCGGGGTACCGTCACGCTTCATGGACGTCTTGGAGCACAACGATGAACAGAATACGACCAAAGACTCCGTCATCGTCGATAGCGGTTCGTCGATGTGTTCTCGGTGATCATTGTCGTACAATCGAGAGTCCAGGGAAAGAACCAGATCGACGATTTTGACGGCTCCGAACAGCTCCGCTGTCATTCCGGACAAACCCATACCGCGCAACATATTCGTGAGATTGTACATCGCATCGTTGAACGTACGTGCAGTCGTTCGTAAATCGACGCGTTTCAAATCGCGGTACATGTATCGCAGAGCTTCTTCGCAATACGTGTACTTCCCGGTGGGACTGTACGACAAGGCTTCCACGGTCGGATTGTCTCGCCAGATATTCGTCATCATCATATCCACGACGTCGAGCTGTTTCAAGGCGATCGACGGAACCGTCGCGGTAGTTAGAAGGTCGGGGGAAAAAGTTTCTAGATACTTCGTGCGAACCGCGTCGTTCACGAAGATGCCGGTTGGTGGAAGGCATGCACGAATTGGTTGTTCGTTGTACTTGTCGAACGTCGACAGCGCCGGGCAGCCGTTCATGAGCGCGAGACAGCCGTCGATACCACCTCCATCGACGCCGTGGAGCATGGCTCTCGCGAACAGGATCCACAACACGTCCGGGGACGCTCTGCCACTCAAGGCGCGAGCGCACATGAGGTTGGTCTTCGAAACTTCGTCTAAGTACTTGACGATCATGTGTTTCACCAAACCACCGTCATCAAACATCCCGAGGTCGCACATCGTAATCTTTGAATTGTTAGTCTCCTTGTTTTGTTTGTTCAACAACGCTCTTCAATTTTTTCACTAATTTAATCATCATTGAATAGTCACCCTCATATAAAAAATCGACGCAAGCAGTCATCATCATTATAATAATAATTATTGCAGCCAGTGCGTCCAAAATAGTCTGTCCGGAACGATTCGGACACTATTTGTGAAAAATAGAATGATTACACCGGAGGAAATTGACTCCGATTGCCTGATGAGAACCGTTCGCAGTGTGCATCAAAGGGGCATGTCAAACAAAACGTTGGTCGGTCCGGCGCTGACCCGGGACATCCGGCGCTTGTCCGAGGTATACAACGCCCTAAGATCTGAGGGGATCATGTGTGTTATGACAATAAAGACGACAGCCGACCTGTCTCCAGCCACGTATGACGACTTTTCCCCCACGCCCGGAGCCATCGTTCCTCTCGTGCGCTTGAGCGTGATTCACGAGAAAATGATGGCCGCCGTTACGGAATCCAACGTACGTGAATTTCTGGATGAACACGCGCTCAAGATGGACTCGACTTGCGCTAAGAAAAATTATACCGATATCGCGTTTCGAGAACATCTGAAGGAAGAAGCGGAGAGAAACGTGACGATCGAGTGTAGTATTATATAGGGTTGGCTGATTCCGTATATTTCGACGACCAGGGTATAAAGCTAAACCGTTTTTTTAAGCCGAGATATCCGAAATATACGGATTCGGCCGACCCTACTTATGGTTCATCGTGTTCAAAGCGGTATAATAGAAAAACGACTTTTCCACTTCAAGCCAGAGTGTAAGTGATGCGGAAATTGCCGTTTTTGATGCACACGTACTTCACGGCCGGGCAATACATTTGCAAAAAGTGTGTTGCCTTTCTGTTCAATGCCATTTCGAACATTAGTGTGACGCGGGCACCTTTATTACCGCCATCGCCGTGATCGCCGTGATCGTCATTGTCGCCGTGATGACCGTCATCACGAGCGTGACGAGCATCACCTACGCTTCTTCTTTCGGCTCTTTTGGTGGACAAGGCGGGAAACAATAACAACAGGCAAAGAAATGTTTTTTCCAGATGCGGATTGTGGGCGGGGTTTGCCATCCGAGAATGAAGGGAAACGGTCGTGATCCGCGCAACCGTCGAGTCTGGCGGAGGTATGGGTAACCGTTAACAACAGGCATTGTCAACATGTCCCATACCGCCTCGGAGGAACAAGTCTGGCGGGATGGAGACGCGTTCGATGTTGATTACGCGCACGCGTTCGACTCCTCTTGGGCACGCCTGGAGCGCATTGCTCAGCTGCCAGAGACACGGGTGATGGTCGGCGTCGACGACCCAGCAGTTGGGAGGAGGAGTTTCTTCGTTCAGCTCCTTGCAGGTCAAGCGCACGTTGCACTTGTCGTGTGGAGGGTCGTCGGACAAGAAGTTTGTGCATATGCGTCTCAAGAGCGCCCTCGGAAGCTGGAGCAGCGTCGTCATGATGACTCAAAGCATGAGCCGACCGTAAGACTTTTTCTTCAATTTTTTTACGTATTTCAACAACAACCGAGCCAGAGCCGCCGAACCAGCCATACGCACGCTACGAAAACATACAACTAAGAGCAAAAAATTTTGGGACACCTCCAACGCCCCCGTCATAAAGTGTACAACGGAGCCAACAGGCGACTCAGTTCGGAGCGACTTGCCTATCCATTCTGCGGCATAAGTTATCTGCCGCGGTTATCTGCCAATTCGCGAATAGTTATCTGCCGTGGCAGATAACCTTTTTAGTTATCTGCCATGGCAGATAACCATTTAAGTTATCTGCCATTACACTGAAAACACAGTCTACAGAAAACCGCGGTTTTCTGTACAGACACACTGGAATGGCAGATAACTGGAAAGGTTATCTGCCATGGCAGATAACTGGACGGGTTATTTGCCATGGCAGATAACCGGGTATGATTCGATCATCATAACATTATAAATATACATATGTGCAACACTCCAGTATTTTGTCCGCGTTGGTACTGCTGCGTTCGAGCAGATCCGCGATAATATTATCGATCCGGAGGAGCACCGGATAGAGGTAAAAAAGACCACGAAATGAGTACGCTTCTTGTGTCGCAAAAGCGTTCGCCACGAGGCGTCGCTGCAGCTTGATCGACAGACCTCAAGGAAGTTTTTGCGATCGGTGCCGATTCGAAGCGATAAACAAACGTGCTGTTGACAGCTATGTGCTGAAAATGGCGACTAAGGACGTTTCCATCGTCGAGAAGGATACGTGCTATCCAAACCATGCTGCTGCGGTAACGTAATCAGATCGACCGTGGTAACATTTTTATCTCATTTACTCAATAAAGATTCACAATATGGTGGCGCCGATCCTGTTATTTTTCGTGGGTTTGGTCGTGCTGGCGATCTTGATCGCCATCGTTAATACTTATCGCACCCGTTCTCTTAAAAAAGAAGAACACTTTTCGGATGGTCTCAACAATACCGGCAAGAACTTGACGTGCAGCGGACTGATAACAAGATACGAACATCACGGCGACATGTGTGGATTTCCATGCATGCGCGACGGCAGTTTGAACGTTCCCAAAAGACTACACTTCGCCGACCCGTCGCTCAGCACGAGGCCAGACATGTCCAAAAACAACAGCGATCCGTATTTCATGCAAAAAATTATACATGGAAGAGACAAGAGCAGCTTGAGACTCACCATCAACGACAACGCGGACGAGACGTTTCAAATATGGGGAAACTCGTGCAGGACGACGGGGTGCCACGGGGACGGGGTAAAGCAGCATCAGTTCAGAGCAGATGGAAGGGCATGGCACCGTGGTAGGGGTACTTTTGACGGGGGTCTTCGAGTGAAAGGGAATGCTAGGTTTGGAGTCAGAGGCACGCGTGCTCGTCGGTTCGACGTATATCACCGGTGGGGAAACAGTCATTTTCCGTGGCGCAACGGGTGGAGTTATATACGTGGTAATGGATTACGGGTGGACTGTCCGTTGCAAATCAGAAAGGGAAACGGAATAGACATGTCGCGTCACTACGGGTTCGAAAACACGGAACAGGATAGAGGTTATCCTGACAACCTGGTAGGAAACGGTCGCACGGTCTTACGTTGGGACCGTAACAACACGGGGAGCAAAGCAAAGGAGTTCAAGAGGAGCGGCGCGCACGGTCGAAACGCCACGTTTTACTACAAGGATCCCGACTCCGGAGAGTTCAGGTACCTGCTGGACACCGGCAACGTCAAGGACCTCAAGAACGATTTTATCAAAAAGTACCTGGACTCCGACAAAGCGCTCGAGGAAGGCGGTGGAAGCGCCGTGAGCGACGACGACAACTTCATCACCAAGAAGATCGGCGGCTACTCGTCGATCGGCGACCAGATCATTCTGCTTTGTAGGTACGGCGCGATCAATAACAGACAGCAAAACGTCATCGGAACGATGTACCACAACCGGACCACAGGGTGGAATACCGGCATCATAATGAACATCGTTTATTCGCAGTCTAGAAGGAACTCCGGCGGTCGCGACAACCGATACACTGCCGCTCTAAACTTCATGGGAGGCAATCGCGGCGGAATAAATGCGTCGCTGGTGAGATGCAGGTGGAACGGCACCACGTGGGTCGGCATCAGGATCCGTGCGCGCAGCAGGTATTGGTCCGGCGACCATTACTTCAGCGGATACAACACGTACAGGGGCAATCATCAGTTTCGACAGATCCGCACGAGTTCCGCGAGCAGCGTCAGGAACCTGAGAACGCAGGCGTTCGAATCCCAGGGCAGCATCAAAACGAGCGACAAGCTGTGCATTAACGGAACGTGCCTTGACGAAAACGATCTCAAGGTGCTCAAAGGCGAGCGACCCTTTACGATGCGTTCTAACCGGACTGGAAGGCGTCTGCAGGACGGTAACCGAAACGCCAGGTTCCGAAATACAAACCGTCAAAGCTGGGAATGGATGTACCTCGAAGGTCGTTAGCCACGTTTGTGACCGCGCGTTCAATAAGCGTAACTTATTTTTTCACTTTATCGTACACGCATAACGTATACACCGAAATTACGACGACGATGAACGACGGCGACGAAAAGAGAAATGAGCATCAAAACATTCGAAACGACGTCGGTAAGCACAGGAAAAAGCAAAAGAAAGCGCCGCGTGAAAAAGAGAACCGCGACTATGATTCAAAAGACGGTGAAGAAAAAGAACGCGGACGACAAGAAATGCATCATCCTCTGGACAGTTCAGACGGTTCCCGTATCATCTCCACCATACACGCGAACGACCCAGAAGAATCGACGGAATTACCGGTGCCCCCTCCCCCTCCAGCCGGAGGAAGGACGATGGATATAGAGCCCGTGTATGATGAAGACGGTAACGAGTTTTACCTGGTGCCCTATTTGGACGGAGCCGAGATCGACAGGATGCGTAGAAAGTACCGGGTGATGCTCATTGTCTCGGTAATACTGGGCGTCTGGATCGGGACGGGGCTCGCTTCGGTATTCGTTACTGCACGTGGAGGTACTCCGGGGCCACGCGTGTCGGTCGGATACGCTACGTTGCTCGGGTCCATTATCAAGGGACCGCTCGCTCTTTATGGATGGATATAGAGGGCCTTTTTTCAGCCTGCCTTTTTCTCTGTTGCTCTTGGATAGCGCGTGGTGGTGGTATACAACAGTGCATCATCCCGCATATATATATCGCATAAAAAGCACCCCTCACGGCACCAGCTTATGTGGCTTGAGCTCTCCTTCTTCTTCTCGCTTCCGTCTTGGTTGCTGATTTAGCCTCCGCCCTGGCCCTCCTGGCCGCAGAACAGTTCCGTTTGTACATCCACGAGCTGTTCCTTCACGTGTCCCTTCACGCTGTTGGACTGCATGCTCATGCTTAGGGTTGGCTGAATCCGTATATTCATGCCGTATGTTTGGATGTTTCCATGCAAAAAGAGACCGTATATATACGAATAAAACATACGGTTTCAGCCAACCCTACTCATGTTCATTTCTTTTACCCTGACTCGCAGGCAATTTCGAAACGGTGTACCGGTATTTCGTATGAAGTATTGACAATCTCAAGTGGACTTATTCCTTCTTTCACGGGAATTCTGACATGGCGTTTGACTCCGCGGTATGATGTATAATCTTTATAGCAGAACTCGCAATATGCGTAAAAGCTTCGAGAACCGAACGTGTCCAAAAATACCGTCAAGACGCTCTCCGGTTCAACGTCGTCTTTGCCCACGACATAAAAGATGATGCAGCCGTCGTTTTCGAATTGTTTGAGCTCCAAATTACTGTATATTATGTCCGTCAACTCACGCAATGTAGTCCCGAAATCATCGCCGTCCGAGTAGACCTTGTATTTAAAGCCGTTACGTTTTCCCCACAAATCGTCCTTGATAGCAAGGAGACGGATCTTACTTTTTGCCCCGAACTTGTCTAATAATTCAGGACATGTCTCGATTCTTTTTGCGATCCTCGAAGTGTAACCCGTACGAATCAAGACAAGCTGCCTGACGTCCTTCATACCGTTTTTGTACCTATCAGAATCGGCGGCTTCTGTAATACTCCATCTGTCTCGCGAACGTCTTATACCGACACCGTCTCCTTGAAGGGAGTCACACAAGTCGATGATGATGTTTCTTTTGTTGTTGTATTCATGCTGTCTTGTCCGTGTCTAGTATGGCACTACACTACCTGTAAATGAACCTGCGGGATTGGATTATCCGTTCACTTTATACCGATATAGCAAACCCCACAGATGCACTGTCTGATCCGCATCGTTCAGAAAATTGTTTACATTTTAAATGCTAAACGGTTTAAAACTTTCCGAACTTCGTCCTTTTTGAATTGCTTTTGCCCATTGGCGACGATAAAGGCGGATCCAAGGCCGAAGAGGCCGAAGAGTTGCTCAGTGAGCGTGGGAAAGACGTCAAGCTAGTCGCCGTCAAAAAAGCGGACGGGCGCAAGTTTTACATGGACCGCGAAAGCCGACAGTTGTACGATTACACAGCCCTTCGCAAGCGGAACGAACTCGTGAGAGCTACAGCAACGCGAGGATGATAGGAGGCGCTACTACGGGACCTATGGTAAATCCTACGGCCATAGAGAGCGGAATCGCCAAACCGCGAATCACGATGTTCTGTCGCCGGTTACAAAAATTTTTACCGCAGTCGCCCTTTGTTAAGAAATCCACGGAAAAGTCGTAAAGACACACGGAAGATAGGGTTCCCGCTCCGATCCAATAAATTTTGAGGGGAGACACCGAGCTCATCAAACCGCGCGTGTACGTCACGCTTCGTACGCGCTGCCAGAACATGCTGCATGTTGTAAAGGCAAGAGAAGACTTTTCTTTATAATCTACTCTCCCGGCCTCGAGAAGAGAGAACCCTTTCGTGTATGTGGATAGACGGACCGACGACGAGTATTTATCGAGGAGATATTTTACGATAAGAAATGTTTTACATTACTAATGCTAAACAGTGTAAAGATGACAATGAAGACGGGCAGATTCCGGTTTTTTTCTTGAGGACCTGGAACACGCGCACTATTTCGCGTGACATTCCGACGCGATCTAGGTAATCGTCTACACCCAGATCGAGAACCACCATGAGCTCTCCGTCGGATGATTCCATATGACTCCGTGATTGGCTCGACTCGGTATAATCATGGAGTACTCGTTTCACCTTGACATATCGTGAATCGATCCGGTGGCCCTCCGCCTCCACGAAACCGACGCGTGACATCTCCAGTACCTGCTCACTGGTTAGGGGTTAGATGGCAACCGCCACTGGCTTCATTGACGCACCGAGTCGACGGCCCAGAGCCTTGAAGTCGGGATCCGCCACAAGAGCGGCGTGCTGCAACGCATCCGTGCTGCAACGATAGGTGTTCACGTCACGTGCCATCGACGAATTCAAAAAAACGCGTGTAATCGAAGAAAGTTGTGGATACGCAGGACGAGTCAATCGGAAAAGGCGTTGACGTACTGTCATCTCCTCCCGCAGCAGTTGAGTTCCCTTCGTAAAAGGACCGCAGGCTAGCGTCCCACGTGTTCGCGTCTGTGCGAGGGCAATGGCAATCATTGTCGTATCTGCTGCACTTGTACATGGTATATAGCTCTGCTCCGCACGGACGGTCGTGAGGATCACGCGCCTGGCTCACAAAATTCTGCAAGCCCGTCAAGCCGGTCTTGAATCGTGGCTGTAAGTGTGAGTCGGGGTACAGCATATTATATACAGTGCCGGAGTGTCGAGTTCTCTGGAAACTGCTTCGAAAAAAAGATCGCAGCATGGACGCACTCGTTACGCACGAACATGTGTCAGTGTGCATTACGGCTGTTCAAAAGTAGATAGCATTTTACACAGGACGATCATCGCTTGCGTATTAGAGCACGCCAGGAAAACTTGCATATAGCTCTTTTTTCATCGAGTTTGATTTAATCGTGTTCGTTTTTGCTTACAGTAAAAATAATTTTTCATCGTGGGTGGTCCACAAACCCCTTTTTATGCCACTAATGAAGTCGACGTGGGTACTGAGACTGTGAAAAAGATCATGGCCTTTGTCAGCCTCAATGTGCACGATTCCCCGTATGGCAAACCGACCAATCCACACGTTCCCTTCATCAGAGGCGATGCCATGATCATGTTCGATTGGCATGCTACGGATTACAGTGAAGGCGACCAAGAAGTGTCTCAGTATCTCACAAAATCTCACGCGGTAGACATCAACGAGGTGTTCCCGACGGATGCCCTGGGCAACTGCATGCGCCCTATTGCCAAGTGGGTCGAGTACCGTATGGCGGATCGTGAATGCAGACTCCCTCAAGGAGTAGTGACGGATGAAGCCATGGAAGCGTTCATGCAAACCCCAGAGTACTTGCACGCCATGGAACTGCGTGAGCAAATGAAGAATGCTTGGGGAGTCGTACTGGATAGGATTATCGATGTCGTTCGCGCTCGCATAGTGTAGAATCTAAATGACTGCACACTTTTGATTTTGAAAGGATGTTTTCATGTAAAACACACTAAACTAATACAAGCCAGAGGCGAGTTTTTTGATTTGAAGATTCTGAGTTTGTGTTGTTGCTTGCCACCAACGATTGCAGTATACGCCGTAGATTTGACGTCAGTGTAAAATTAGCGAGTCCATATGAAGAGTCTTGAAGTCGGTCAATAGACGTTTGAATGCGGGCGTGTCTAGGCCGTGCTCCCTGTCCTTACGCGAGTCCTGAAGCGTCATGGTGTCCAACATGTCCATTTCGGTGTGCGTCGTGAAGCCACGTTCGCGGATAAGATCAAGGTCCACCGAGATGAAGAGCTTTGGGATGAAGGGCATGGTGCGCTTCCACAGGTGAAAGTCCGCAAGATGCGTGGCGCTCACCAACAGCACGTTAGACATGCGCGAATCAGGGTCATGCGGAGATGCATACCACGGTTGTTCAATTCTTCCGGGGAAACCGTTCTTCCTTATACCGTTTTAGCAAATCCCCAAAACTTTCCTTAACCCGTTGGACAAGTGTCCGGATCAATTTTGGCACTAGCTGTAAAGATGACGCGTGACCGCGTAGTTGTTTTAGAATAATCTTTTTTCTGTCAGTCGAAACAAAAAGAATTCGTGACTTTTTTATTTCAAAAATTCTAATTTTGGTGATCGCGAATCTCGCAAGTATAGCTCTGAACAAGCCTTACCACCACCACCCAGACAAAGCTTTCGTCGTGAAAGCGACATGCACTTCTCTTGGATCAGAGACACTCGCCGAGCTAATGCAGCCGCGGTGAACCTTGTGCGGAGCGCTTTGCGGCAGCTACAACAACAACGTTCTCTCCCGCATGCGGAACATTCGGAACAACGTGCACCTCGAATTGAGATCTGTGACTTTCCTTCCTGCGACAGCATCGAAGAAGCTTTACGTGCTCTTTCTCGTCATGCAGCAGAAGGAACGGAAACGCGCGAAGCGGTGGGTATCATAACGTCTCGACGAGCCGCGGAAGATTACGACCCTGAACACCCAGAGCGCATCGCCTGCATCCTCGTCAAGCATGGGAGCGGGGATGACCGGTCCATGTTCTTCGTCGTCACAAACGACCGCCAGATAGACGTCGAACGCATTGTGCGCTTTTGGATCAACGCCCCAGCGGAGTCTTTTTCCGAAAGCAATATGGAGTGCGTCGTGTGCATGCGCTCGCTGCTGCCTTCGTCCGTCAAAAAGGGAAAAGGGAAAGGAAAAGGAAAAAGGAGGGAGCCTCGCGTAGGCATCTCCCATACGCGCTGCTTTGCCTGCTACTCTCCCATATGCGTCTCGTGTATGGAAGAGCTGAACGTCGAAGAGCGGTCGCTCTGTTACCGATGCCCGGTATGCCGCGCGTGGTTCCTAGGCGACGGGTCGTTTGGCGTCCCTTGGACTCCCACTCCCCAGGATTCATCCTCTTCCACCAGTGACGACAAGAGAATAGCGACGAGAGAACAACTTTCGCACGAGCATATTGACGAACGTTTTGGAGGGGACGGCATCGACGTGCTGTGTGACCGCGTACTCCCCCATTTGGACGGGGAAGTCACGATCATCCCCCGCGTCAATGACGAGTTTCTTGTTGACGACACTTTCGTCGTGTCCAAGCTGTCGCGGACGAATCGTTATTATGACAGCAACGAACGCGGCATGTCTGATCGTATCCCCCACGTGCGACGCGCACTGAAGCGCATTTGCGACGATGTCATCGCCGAGCGCGGATTGAGCGTTGAACATAGTGGCGGAGGAGAGATTTGCATCGCCGTCGTCGACATTTGGCTACGCCGCAGAACGTTCGCCATCGACGCTGAACAGGAGCGGCCTGTGGAAGAAGCGACCGTGATGCGCTTGCGCTGCCTTCCTAAGCGCATTTCTGCCTCTACTACTACGTCTGCTACGATCGCTTACGACCGCGAGCTCCTCCAGCTGCACAGCGATGCCTGGACCGACGTGTGGGGCGCCCTCACGCGCGCGACTCTCGAGGACGACGGCGTGAAGCACATCCCTTTTATCACGCGCAAGGTAGCGTACTTGCCTCCGCACGATTTCGTGTACCCCCGCAGCATCCGCGACGCCATCGCTGCGCTAGCGCACGACATCGACGGGGCCGAGGTGATGACCGTAGCGCTTATCGTACCCAACGGTCGCAGCGGTAGCCGTGGAATGGGAGTAAATTACGACGCACGCGGAGAATCGTTCACTGCATCAGTGCACGACGTCGGTGGAGGCTCGCTGGCTTCGCCTGGAGATCCGCTCACGGTGCATGAGCGGTTTCTCGCCACGCGCTTTTCCGCCTGCCAAGATTACGCCGTTTCCATCGGCGTCGGCGAGCTTTTCCTCACCGTGCGTTTTATTTACGCCGATCGTAACGACGCGGACGCTGCCGTCCTTAGCTATAGCGTCACGGATGGTGCCGTCGCTAGGCTACCTCCCGACATCGGACGCGCCATCATCGATAGCGATATAGACGGCTTACTGGTATCCCGTGCCGTCACGCGCGTGTTTTGACGGACAAGGAAAAAAGATTCGTTCTTTGTTTTGCAACACTGAAGAACACGAGAAAGAAGAACGGGAGTCAAGTATTGGACGCCATCGTGTGCAGTCAAAAAAATCACGCGGTGCAGTGAAAAAGCGTAGGTGAATTGTAGGTAAAAATCAGATCGTGATATGGGTTTTCTCGGTGCTCCCCACCATGTTGTTCTCTCCGTATATGTTCATGAAGGGCTGGGCTTTTTTTCACTGAGGGTTTTCACAAAGTCTTGGTGGCTTTCAAAATACCCGGGCATTTCGGGAACGTAAAACAAGGCGGGATATAGCCGGATATATAGCCGGCGCACTAGCCGATCTGAAAGCCAATACGATCGCTTTCACCGAAAACTTACACTCGAATCAGTGTAGTTTTTGGTTAAAGAGGTTCAATCGCATGGTGAGATAGCCGTGATAGCCAAGATAGTAGCCGAGCGGCTAGTTCGGTGAGTCATCCGTGAAAGAAAAATGTAGTGGGTATCCGATCTGTACGAACTCTTCAAAAGGGGTAGCCGACTATATAGCCGAACGGCTAGTTCGGTGAGTCATCCGTGAAAGAAAATATAAGGGGGTATCCGATCTGTGCGAACTCTTCAAAAGGGGTAGCCGGCTATATCCGACTATATCCGGCTATATAGCCGACTATATAGCCCGAGCGGCTAATTCGGTGAGTCATCCGTGAAAGAAAATATAAGGGGGTATCCGATCTGTGCGAACTCTTCAAAAGGGGTAGCCGGCTATATAGCCGGATATAGCCGAATATAGCCGGGCGGCTAGTTCGGTGAGTCATCCGTGAAAGAAAATGTAATGGGTATCCGATCTGTACGAATTTTTCAAAAAGGGTAGCCGGCTATATAGCCGGCTATATAGCCGAGCGGCTAGTTCGGTGAGTCATCCGTGAAAGAAAATGTAATGGGATATCCGATCTGTACGAATTTTTCAAAAAGGGTAGCCGGCTATATAGCCGGCTATATAGCCGAGCGGCTAGCTCGGTGAGTCATCCGTGAAAGAAAAACGTAAGGGGATATTCGATCTGTACGAACTCTTCAAAAGGGGTAGCCGGCTATATAGCCGGCTATATAGCCGAGCGGCTAGTTCGGTGAG
>LKMJ01004570.1_pt1 | contig 13044 bp, 8 predicted proteins | sample 643391 | NCBI WGS metagenome assembly LKMJ01 (sample SAMN04112250, study PRJNA286221) | soda lake metagenome | biome: soda lake; feature: Kulunda Steppe; material: water; isolation source: sample PL-Br10 brine of Picturesque Lake | place: Russia: Kulunda steppe | collected 2010-07
CCAGCACTCACGGACCATGTCGAGACGAGTATCGCCCTGTTAGAACAGTTCGGCTACGCAGTTGCGGTCGACCAGAGTGAGGACTGTCCAGTTGTCAATATCGAATAAACAGGAGAATGCTGGTTACAGAGATTCGAGGAGAAAGCCCACGACTTTAGTCGTGTGGATGAATCCGACGAAGCCGACACAATCACTCCTCGATAGCACGGTGTAGGGTTGATGGAATCAAAACATCTAATAGTGAGAGATGTCTATCTAAGACTATGCCACGCGGGTATAGTCGAGAACGAACGTCGGTTCACAATCTCCACTACCATTTTGTGTGGTGTCCGAAATATCGCAAGCCGGTGCTGACGGACGAGGTTGCCGACCGGCTCGAACAACTGATCGAGGAGAAAGCCGACGAGCTCGGCCTCGACATCCTCCGGTTGGCAGTCCAGTCGGACCACGTACACCTGTTCATCACAGGCAGCCCAAAACTCTCCCCGAACAAAATCATCCAGCAGGTCAAGGGCTATACCTCGCGGAATATCCGAGACGAGTTCGACTTCGGCCTCCCCTCGCTATGGACGCGCTCGTACTTTGTCTCCTCGGCAGGAGAGGTATCGACTCAGACCATTGAGGAGTACATTGAAGCACAGACTGGACAATAACGATGCGTCGGGAAGTCACCACCACGGTACGGGTTAAACTTCACTCGCTGACCGAGCGGAAAGCCCGACTCATCGAACGCGAATACTTCGCGTTCCAAGATGCCGTTCACGGTGACGACAAAGTGAATCTCTACTCCGCAACTACACAACAGGCGGGGAAAGTCCGCTCGAACAAGAACCCGAGAGAGGACACCGAGCAACCGGTCGTCCTCCGTAACGACTGTATTACCATCGAACACGACGAGGATACCGTGCTGTCGTCGTGGTGGTTCAAACTTCCCGTCTACAATCCCGAGAAGGAACGCGGAGATAGCATCTGGGTTCCCGTCCACGTCCCCGAGAAAGACACACACCTGCTCGAAGACGAATACATCCGGGACTCGGAACTCGTCCGCCGAGATGGTGAGTGGTACGTTCACCTCGTCTGCAAGCGGTCTGTGGCCGTCGCAGACGAATACGATGACGTTCTTGCTGTCGATATGGGTGCGAAGTGGATAGCAGTTAGTACGTTCCTTTCCGACCGTGACACGCAGTTTCACGGCGCGGAAGTGCGTCGTGTCCGCGAACACTACAAGCAACTCCGCAAGAGCATTGGGAAGGCGAAGGTTCGCTCGGGAGCGCAGGTCATCGAACGCCTTGGGGATAAGGAATCGCGGAAGGTTGAACACGAGTTGCATCAGGTAGCAAACGAACTCGTCGCCCGTGCTCGTGAACGGAACGCCGTCATCGTGTTCGGTGATATGACGGGGTTGCGCTTCGATAACGACAAGGGTCGGTACGTGAACGACAAGACCCACAAGATGCCATACGCGAAGATGGCGACCATCCTCACGTACAAAGCCCACCTCGATGGACGAGAGTGTCTCCCCGTGAACGAGTACGACACGTCTGTAACGTGTTGGCGGTGTGGGTCGCAGAATACGTCACGGGAAGTGCAGGGCTGTGTCGAGTGTCACGATTGCGAGTTGGAGGATAACGGCGACAAGAATGGTGCAACGAACATCGGTAAACGAGCCGTCGGTAAGGACATTCAGAGCCCGCTATCGACGGTGGGGGCTGTTGTGGCTCAGCCCGAAACGCAGGTCGTACTCGAAGGAACGAGCGGTGAGATGGAACCTGCGAACTCCCCGGAAGAGGTGGGCCTCACCCTCAGTGAGGGAAGCCCACGCCTTTAGTCGTGGGAGAAGTCACTGAACCGTTTCCCTCAATCTCCTGCAGCACTCGCTTCCTTGCTCCCGATCTTGACGAGTTCCTCGACCGGCGGAATATCCGCGTTCTCGTCGGTCAGTATCTCGATACGCCGGGTGAGTTTGTCGCTGGCGTAGGTGACCAGCGGGCCGGGGTTGACCGCATGGCCGAAATCGCTCACCGTCCCGGCGACGTATGGAAGCAACTCCTGTAGCGTCTCCTGGACGATTGCCTCATCCACTTCGCCGCGCTGGATGTAGCCGCGAACTTTGTGCATCCCGAAGCCCACGTGTCGGCCTTCGTCGCTCCGAATCTTCCCGATTCCATCGACCAGTCCGGTGAGATTGGGCCAGTCACGAACCGCTACCTCATCGCTCCCGTGGTCGGAAAATGCGGACTGGAACCCGTAGTATCCGGTCTGTGCGAGCACCGATTCGACTGTCAGGTGGTAATGGCAGTAGGCTTTCACCCGTGTTTCGACGGTATCTTCCTCCAGCAAACGCTCCATCGCGACCTCCGTTCTATCGAACAGCGTGATATATTCATCGTTGAAAAAGTGCTGTTCGGTCGGGGCGTAGGTCTCGAAGCCCAGTTCCTCGCCCACTGGATTGAGCACTTCGCGCCAGTACCGATCGAAAAACTGGGTATGTTTGGCCTCCTCGTAAATCTGGCTCGAAATGAACATCTGGTCGTTGATATCCTCGAGGACAAGGGCCAGCGGCATCAAATCCTCAGTGACCGCTTCTTCGCCAGCACCGAACCGCGAAATTGCGGTACAGAGTTCGTAATACTCCTCTTCGCTCATCCCGTTCGTTATCATTTTCTCCCTGTCTTCGTCGAGTCCCTGAATGGCGTAGGGGTCCCAGTGGCGGTAGACGGCATTTTTGAAATACCCCTGCGCGAACGAATCCGGGTCGAGGCGCATCTCTCGACTGTCGTCTTCAATCTGTGTCATCAGTTCCCACTATATCACGGCTCCTCCCTATCAGTACTGCCGTCTATCGACTGTTCTTTTAAGTGCCACTTCCACACTGTCCCAATTCATCATCTGGTAGGCCATAACAGTCACAGCACTGGGGCACGCAGTAGCAGCTATGCGGTATGCAAAGCTGGAACTGTCACCGGGGGAAGCGGGATTCCATCCAGCAGACAGGGAACTGGTCGAAACAGCGGGTATCCAGCGGGTGGCAATTCACCATTTCAATCAACTCGATGATGGGACTATCGTCTTTCTCTACCAGCTCCAGGGGGACGTTGACCGGGCACAGGAGATTCTCGAACGCCACAGCGACATTCTGACTCATAGCATCTCAGGCAATCAGGCCGAATTACATGCCTACATTCATTTCGACCCGAACGAGACGGTGGCGACGGTCTTTCGACTGCCACAGGAACACAGCCTTGTCGTCGATACGCCTATCGACTGTCTCCCCGGCGGTGGCATTCGCGTCTCCGTTCTCGGGACACAGGAGACGTTGACTGAGGCACTGGAAGCAATTCCTGCAGCTGTCGATGTCGAACTGGAAACGATTCGGGAGTACCACCCTGACCAGCGGACAGTCTTTTCGTCGCTCACGGCCCGCCAGCAGGAACTGCTTCGGACGGCCGTCGAACTCGGCTATTATGACGTACCGAGAAACGTCACCTACGAGGATATCGGTAATGAACTGGAGCTGTCTCCGGTGACGGTCGGCGAACACCTGCGAAAGATAGAGGCAACTGTGATGATGAGTGTTCTCCCGCGAGAGGAAAGCGACTGAGGAGGTGTAACAGCTCGGTTAATTGATTTACGCCAGATTTCTGGGACAGACAGATAACTGGTACTGGAAACAGGGAACAAGTCTTACATGAGGGCTTCGCGACCAAACGGCTTTTTAAATGTAGCACTGGGTCACCTTCGATGTTACACCAATTCGAATGAATCAGCCGGTCAGTAGCTCTGTGGAGTGAGTGCTGAGAACCCAGCCGAGTTGGAATACTGATTGAATGACAGTATTGCCTCTGTTACTATTCCACCTCACCTTCCTGTTCCAGTCGGCGTTTGAGCATATACGCTGCCCCACCAATTGCAGTGACAGCACCCCCAACGCCAAACCCGGGACCATCGTCATCTGCTGGCTCTTCCTCTTCATCGTTCTCTTCCACTTGAACTCCTCCATCCTCTTCGTCATCATCCTCAACCGCATCCTCTTCTTCCTCGTCCGGCTCTTCATCATCTTCCTCGTCCTCATCCGCATCCTCTTCTTCCTCGTCCGGCTCTTCATCATCCTCCTCAGGGTCGTGGTCAACGGATTCGCCAACAGTCACGGAATCCTCCGCTAATGGAAGTGTTGCATATGGATCGTCCCAGTTGACGAGTTTCACGGTGAGTTCTGTGTCGGGTTGGAACGGTACACACACCTCATCAGGGTTAATTTCAAACGATTCTACGTCGTTTGAGCCTGGGTCCACGCGACCGACATAAACACCCCATTCGGATGTCTCCTCGGTGTACAGCCGCAGCGTGGCAAAGCGCTCTGTCTCGAAGTCAGAATCAAGGTAGTAATCTAACGTGACTGTCTGCTCTAATACCTCAACGGTGCTCTCAAATGCCACCATGCCGGCCTCAGCGGGGAGCGCTGTTTCCTGTGCCTCATCAAATGGGGTTTCACCCTCAGGGCTGATTGAGACTGTGATATCGTCGTCCGGCTCAATCTCTTGGGTTGTCCCGATAGCAAGCGTCTTCTCCTCCATCGTCCCTGGACTGATCCCATCGACCGTCTCAACTTCATCGCCGTTAATAAACAACTGGAGTTGGCCATCCTGGTCGAACGTCTCTGGATAGAGATACTTGATGGCAACTGTGTCGGACTCAGCCATCGGTGGCTCTGTGAAACGAACACCGCTGATGGGGGCACAGTCCGACGCGACATAATTATCAAGGCCCCACTCACTTTCAGGATAGGCCCGTAACTCGACGCTTGCACCAAGAGCAGGTGTGTCAGCAGGAGCAAACGTAATCGCCGGAACATCATACACCTCCTCAATTGATGAACCAGGCGAGACCGTGTCGAACGACTTCCACCCGTCCTCGAAATTCCAGTCGTCAGTAATCCCTCCACGGCCTGCTCCTGTATCAGGGTGTAGTTGTGGCTGGACTGGTTCATCGAATCCAGAGTCAACAGCGCATTCAATTTCGATAGCCTGGGAGTTCACCGTCGGTGGTGACCTGAACGCGATTGTCACGTCATCGTGTGAAACGTTCTCTAAACACCGTGTCTCAGGATCATAGGTATCTGGATCACCAACGGTCACCGTGTCAACTACCGATCGAAGCCCCTGTAGTGCGCCTGGCAGACTCGCCTGCAGTTCGAGTTCGTCACCGGATTCGAATGGGAGTCCCTCATCACGTGGTGAAAACTCAACCGTTTCCGTCCCGTTGCCACCGAACCTTCCTAATCCAGTTCGTCGCTGCCAATACAGTGACCCGTTGTCTGTCAACAAATTCAATTCAGTTGTACCACCGCTTACCTCGTACTCGATCTCAATAGACGTGTCACCTGGTTCTGGCGGTGCGTGGAACGCAAACCCGAAGTGAACCTGGCGTGGATCAGTGTGAAGCGCATCGTCAGGGTCTGTGTCGTCAGGGTTGAACACAGCGAATTCGACCTCATCATCGATTTCTAGCGGCGAAGTCAACGAGAGTGTGATTTGATTGGCCGCGCCGCGCCGGATTTCTACTGGTTCCCCACTGGCATCAGTGCCATTCACGAAGGCTCGCACTTCCTGTGTGTCGCTGTTCCCTGACGGAACGAACACCTCGAGTTCAATTTCCTCGGCTCCAGCAACTAATCCGCGAACGACTGTACTATACGGAACGTCAATACTCCGAGCGGCGAATCCAAGCGTGTCCCGGACAATCTCCGGTTTAGAGTTGTCGTGCCCGGCGTTATCATACACTTCAAATCTCGTGTTTGCGCCCGCTTGTTGATGAACGATATCACTGTAGACCATCCGTTCCTGCTGCATGTCAAACCCATAGACTTCGACGGCATGCCGAGCCTGATTTCGGTCGGTCCAGACACCAGGCCATGGAATCGTATCGTCTCCTGGTATTCGCTCGACGGCTCCGATATATCCTAATTGAGGGATCTCTCGCCAGGTCTCTTTGTCAAACGCTTTCCCGGTCAGCGTTTCATAATCACCAGTCCCGATCTGAAAGTTGATCTGCTCGCCTGCAGCCTCGTCTTGCGGGAGGATCGCCATCCCATTGAGTCCACCAGCGGTGACTGACGCGACTCGCTCAGGCTGTAGGAGTGCTAGATTGTTGGCAAAGTTGCCACTCTGAGAGAACCCATTCAACATGAATTCTTCCGGGAGCTCATATCCATGCTCGGCCAATCGTTCCCGGGCATCGTCAACCATCGCAACCACCTGCCTGTCGATCCGAGCATATCGGCCGTCCTCAATCTGCATTGTTTCGGTGTCCAGTGATTGCGTTCGGGTGTGACCGGCCTCCCCTGACCGTGGATCTTTGATCACGGGGACAAGAAACGGAACGCCAAGTTCGTCACTTAAATTCCGACTGAGCCCTCTGTGGATTCTACTCTCAGCCGAATCAATGTGGTCTTGCATATCATCGGAGGGTTGACCCGAGTTCACGCTCTCGACCAAGACGGGCTTGTTTCGTCCATTTTCAGGTGCGTACAGAAAGTACGGGAAATTAAATCCTGCTTCCTCGTCCTTTTCGATAAATTCTGGTCCAAAGCCTTGTTGCGCTGTGCTATGCGCTACCGACGAGGCAACCGAAGAATCAGCTATTGCAGCGGAGGCGACGATCCCAGATATGAATTGTAGTATTCTTCGGCGTGTTATGTTTCCCGTACTCAGCATGGTTTCCAATTTGAAATATGAGTGCTCCGGGCAGATGTATAAAAGTATTGGCGGGAACAATATGGAGCATCTCGACCACAATGGAATGACGGAGGGCTATTGTTACAACGTGAGCGGCGTTAGGACCTTTCCGCAGCGATTACAGCGGTCTTGGACGAACCCAACATAGTGAAAGACTCGCGCGTTGTATTCATCACGGTCACTGAAACCTATCATCAGTTGAGGATTTCAACGGAGCCGGCTAGATCTATCTAAAGTCTGCAGGTATCGAGGTAAATGGCCACCTGTCTGAAATCTATTAGATGACTGGTGAAACATGCAGAACGTAAATTCTACAGAGAAAACAGGCAGAGTGCCTCGGGGGTCGTCCGGAAATCTCTGATTTCCGTGATCTTCAAAAGAGCAGGCTCTTTTGGACATCGCGGAGCTTTGCTCCGCTCAGTGACGAAACGCGGAGCGTTTCGAACCACTTGACTCCGGAGCAATTCACCGTCTCCACTCGGCAATGCTTTTTTCAACTGTCAACATCGGCTTCTTACCGGATTCGAAAGCCGACGGTTCAGACTGTTTCGCTGGTGCGACGCGGGCTATCCGGTGCCAACGCGTCGTCGTATATTTTGATAAATAACTCTTCTATCTCTGATTCTGTCGGTTTCCGGGGATTGTTGTCCGGGGACCCGGAATCGATGGCATCACTCGCCATTTTCGGAACGATATCGAGGTACGTTTCACGGTCGGGTACCTCACCGAACTCGCCGAGATACGACGAGAGATTCACGCTTGTACACAACTCGAGGACAGCGTCGCTGGCCTTTTTGGCCGCCTCGCGGTCGGAAGTGGTCTCGTCAGCTGCGTCGAGCAGTCGGGCTACCTCGGCGTACTTTTCCGGGGCCGCCATTGCCGAAAACTCCATCACGTACGGGAGAATGAGCGCGTTTGCAAGTCCGTGCGGGATGTGGAGCTGTGCGCCAAGCGGACGGGCCATCCCGTGGACGAGTGCGACCGAGGAGTTCGTGAACGCCTGTCCGGCCTGCAGTTGGCCGATCATCATCTCGGTTCGGGCCTCGATATTGTCACCGTTCGCCCAGGCTTTGGGGAACGAACGTGCGATTCTCCCGATAGCTGCGCGGGCATAATCATCTGGAACGCTGTATGATTTGACCGAGACGAACGCCTCGATTGCGTGGGTGAGAGCGTCGATTCCGGTGAACGCGGTGTGGCTCTGTGGCAGGGACCGGGTCAGTTCCGGGTCCTCGATTGCGACGTCGGGAACTACATTTTGGGAGACGATGAGGAACTTTGTCGACGTCTCGTCATCGGTGACGACAATGGACCGGGTCGCCTCGCTACCGGTCCCAGCGGTGGTGTTGACGGCGACGAGTGGAGGGGTTGGGTTTGGAACACCCTCGTATCCTGCCCTATCGACGCCGAACTCGCGGATGGAACCGGGATTGGTAGCCAGAACTCCGACCCCTTTGCCGGCGTCGATCGACGAGCCTCCCCCCAGCGTGACAATAACGTCACAGCCCTCGGTCCGCCACAGTTCGTACGCTTCTTCGATGTTCGTGATTGTGGGATCGGGTCGGACGTTTGTGTAGGAAACTGCTTCGACGCCGCTGTCACGGAGCAGTTCGAGGACTTCCTCGCCGTAGATATCAAATATCTGTTGTGTTGCGACGACGAGCGCTTTGTTCCCGTAGAGATCGGCGTAGTCACCGACTTCCGTGACTGCTCCGGTACCGAGGGCGATTTTTGATGGCGAGACGACGATTCGCGTTCCGTGTTCCGGTGTAGGGTATTCAGGTTGCATGTAGTGTCACCGTTGTAGTGTGGTGTGATTTCGTGGTGGGTCGTTGCAATCGTGATGGGTCGTGCGGTTTTCGCTCCCTGCTCGCTTCGTTGGTCCGGACTGCCGACTGGCTGGTCGATCTTCAGGCGTCTGGCCAGCGCTCGATGTAGATGGTCTTGTCGGTATAGAAGTGGATCATATCCTCGCCTTGGGCGTGGAGATCGCCGAAAAACGAGTCTTTCCGTCCACCGAAGTGGAAAAATGCCATGGGTGCGGCTGTCCCGGTGTTGATACCGAGGTTGCCGATGTCAGTCTGGTGGCGGAACTTCCGGGCGTCGGCACCGCTGGCGGTGAACAGACTCGCCGCGTTCCCGAAGTCGCTACGGTTGAGGACATCGATGGCTTCGTCGATGTCGCCGACGCGCATTAGACCGAGCACCGGACCGAACAGTTCATCCTGAGCGATTACCATGTCGGTTGTCACGTCCCCGAATAGCGTCGGGCCGAGGAAGTTCCCATCCTCGTACCCCTCGACGGTTACGTCGCGGCCATCAAGCAGCAATTCGGCTCCTTCACTGGCCCCCGTCTCGATGTAGTTGCGGACTCGCTGTTCGTGTTCGGGGGTGATGAGCGCGCCAATGTCCGTTTCCTCTTCGAGCCCATAGCCAACGACCTGGGCCTTGGCCTCCGAAACGACCTTCTCGACGAACTCGTCGTAGACCGATTCCTCGACCACAGCGATATCGTTTGCGAGACACCGCTCGCCAGCACAGGCGAACGCCGAGCCCACCGTTTTTTTCGCTGCGTAGTCCAGATCCGCTGTCTCCGTAACGACGATGTGGTTTTTCGCACCGCCCTGTGCTTGGACGCGTTTTCCGTTCGCTGCCGATTTCTCGTAGAGTGTCCGGGCGACTGGCGTGCTGCCGACGAAGGATATCCCCTCGATGCCGTCGTGTTCTATCAGGGCGTTGACCGTATCGACCCCGCCGTTGACGAGCTGGAGAACACCGTCTGGGAATCCAGCCTGGTCGATGAGTTCGAAGATCCGCTGAGCAACCAGTGGGTCCTGCTCACTCGGTTTCAGGATGAAGCTGTTCCCGGTCGCAACGGCGTACGGGAGAAACCAAAGCGGGATCATCGCCGGGAAATTGAACGGCGTGACCGCGGCGAAGACACCCAGCGGCTTGCGGACGGCGCTTTCGTCTATCTCGGGTGCCGCGTTGAGCAACGTCCCACTTTGCATCATCGTCGGGATGCCGCAGGCGACCTCAACGTTCTCGATACCGCGCCGGAGTTCCCCCTTGGCTTCAGCCCGTGTTTTGCCGTGTTCCTGGACGAGCAGTTCGGCGAGTTCGTCCTGGTGGGCCTCCAGTAGCTGTTTCAGCTCGAAAAGAGGCTGAATCCGTTCTTCGACCGGCCGACTCGACCACTCCTCGAAAGCTTCGGTAGCTGTACGGACCGCTCCATCGACGTCATCTGCCGAACTGAACGCGACGTGAGCGAGTGTTTCCGAGGTTGCTGGGTTGATGACGTCCTGGCCCTCGGTCCCGCTCGGCGCCTGCCAGTTACCGCCGACGTAATTCTGTACTATCCCCGTCTCAGGAAGCGTTTCTAGACGAACCATACAACACGTTACTTACTCTCCCTATAAAAATTTAATTATTATATTTATACCACTATAAATACTACATTTGTGTATTATTTACCTAATTACCGAAACCAACCGGCGCAATCATGGTTGCTCTGATCCCGGTCTGATATCTCTACGGTCCGGATAACAAACGTGCTACAGACCGTTAGAGTACCGACTCCATCCCCGATGCCGGTCAGATGACCTCCACTAACGGACCGAAATTACCGCAAAACGTTTTGGAATACTCAAAATGGTCCCGAAATCGCTGGTCGCCGCCGTGGACCCTCGCAATTGTCCGTCAGACAGCGGTCCCGTTCTCGGCGAGTGATACGGCATTGTACGGAGCAAACGTCGGTTCAGCCGATGATAGGGTGCGTCGTTCGCATGTGTCCCGTTCGGTAACACCACGTCCGGTTTTTTTGCTATACCGAAACAGTTCGAGCGTATCGCTTCCGCTAGGACAGCCGTCCGAGCCAATCGCCGTATCCAACCATCTTTCTCCGCATCTCGACGGTGGCACCATGACCTATATAGACCCGAAGCCGTTCAGTTATCAGTATGGGTGACGACGAAACAGGCCATCGGACGGTCAAAACTGCCGAAACGACCGTTCATATCCTTGAGACGGTGAGCGAGCTGGAGCGCACCTCGCTGACCAAGCTGGCCGACGCCCTCGACATGCACCGGAGTACGCTCCACGCCCATCTCTCGACACTCGTCGAACAGGAGTATCTGCGGAAAGAAGATACCCAGTACACGCTGGGGCTGCGACTGTTTACCCACGGGGCACGGGCGCAGCGAATGAACCCGTTTTACGAGGATTCGAAGCAGTTTCTCAAGCAGATGGCAGAACGGACGACCGAAATCGCTTGGCTGGTCGTCGAGGAGCACGGACGCGGTGTCTGCCTGCGCAAAGCGAAGGGCGAACTGGCCGTCCAGCCATATAAGCAACTCGGTGCTCGGATCTCCCTCCATGATACCGCTGCGGGGAAGGCAATTCTCTCTCGGTTACCTCGTGAGAGGACGCAGGCTGTCATCGATCGGTACGGCTTGCCTGAACGGACCGAAAATACAATTACCCGCTCGGAGGACCTGTTCAGAGAGGTCGAGTCCGCACGGGCCAAGGGCGTCGCGTTCAACGACGAGGAGTCGATTACCGGGTTCCGGGCGGTCGCTAGCCCAGTCTCGTCTCCCGACGGGGAGGTCGGCGCACTCGTCGTCTCCGGACCGAAGAACCGGCTACGTGGAGAGACATTCTCGGAGACCGTCCCGGATATTGTCTCCGGTGCTGCGAACGCGCTCGAACTCGAACTGTCCTCAGCGGTCGAATGAGTGCCACTCGGATAAATCCCCTAAGGTCATCCCCGTCTCTCACAATCTCTTCGGAAGCGATACGGTGAGTACGTTCCCGTTGTCGTATTCGAACTCAATGCTCCCATTTAGCTTCTGGACACACCAGTAAACAACCCACAAGCCGATGCCCTGTCCGTGCTGGAGTGCTGTTTCGTCACCCCTTCGAAGCGTCTCGATTTCCTGTGCAGGAATCCGGTCGTTCCGATCGCGGATCTCGAAAATGACCTCACTGGTGTCTGGCTTCTCAAACACATTTATCGACACCCGTTGCTCGGATTGCCCTGCGTGAACAATCGCGTTCTGGACCAGATTACTGAGGAGCATGGAAAGTAACACCGAATCTGCTTGGAACTGGAGATTCGGTGGCGTGACTGTCCACTCAATCGTTGTATCGCCGTGCGCAGCGTAATATGTTTGCTCGACGTCGGCTACCGTGTCCGAAACGACGATTGTCGCTAGCTCTACCTGCTGTTCTTGAACCTTCTCGAACTCTCGTACTTTTTCGGCGATAGAAAGCAACCGATTGCTTGCAGTTTCGATCTTTCCGGCTTGCACCGACTGCTTCGGGTCGTCGATCTGTGCCTGGAGCAGTTCAGCGTATCCCCTGATGACCGACGTTTCGTTCCGGAGATTGTGCCGGAGAACTCGATTGAGCACCGCGAGTTGTTGCTTGCGTCGTCGTTCGTCGGTTACATCGTTCAACACGAGCATGCTCCCAACATGGTCATTGTCCGGAGCGGTTAATTTCGTGTACGAGACGGCAAATATTCTGCTATCTACGGTAATTTCCTCTGTGTCACGTATCCTCTGCAGTCCGATACCGAGCGCCGCATTGAGGGGCGTCGGCAGCGAGTGTGAGGCCGTCTTTGGGAACAACTCCTCAGCTCGGTTGTTTACCCTGACTATCTGCTGTTCCGTATCGAGGATGAGGACGGGATTTGGCAGGGATTCCAGCCCAGTTCGTTCGGCAATCCGTTGTGTCGCTGGGCTCGTCGTGAACATATGGGTTCCGACGAACGCGAACGTGTCAAGCCCAATGTGAACGAGCATGAGTGGGGCTGTGAGATGTAACTGCGGAACCGGCCCGAGCCCGAACATCCACACGAATACGCCTACCGATGGTGGGGCAGTACTCAGAATGACTGCCGTGGCTTCACGTCGATAGAGCGGGCCGTAACTCAGTATCGCACCGATCAGCAACAGTGACCCGACAGCGGCGGTCCCAATAGAGAATAAGAGGGCAAAGATGCCCCACGGCTGAATCGTGTATATCACCGTTGCAAGCCCGAATACCGGTTCGAACTGAAGGTCAGTCCAGACGAGCTGATGGAGTGGATTTGTCGCCACGAGCACGACCGTCAGGAGTGGGACGACTGCGACAACGCCGAAAAGTGGCGTGCGGATGAGGTTCCCCCGTCCCGTGTAATCCAGGCCGAACGCGAGGAAAAACGGCCCCATGAATACCACACAGATGACCGATACCGCTTCAAGGATGACCCGTATCGTCGGGTCGAAAACGAGTAGTGCAGTCCCATACGAGAGACAGAATATGGCAA
>LKMJ01004571.1_pt1 | contig 13043 bp, 12 predicted proteins | sample 643391 | NCBI WGS metagenome assembly LKMJ01 (sample SAMN04112250, study PRJNA286221) | soda lake metagenome | biome: soda lake; feature: Kulunda Steppe; material: water; isolation source: sample PL-Br10 brine of Picturesque Lake | place: Russia: Kulunda steppe | collected 2010-07
AAGCAATCCGCTGTGTCGAGGACCTGGACCTCTCGGGGTTCAAGTTCCAGCAGATTGCCCAGGGGTTTGACCCCTCCGAGCCGGAGTACGAACAGCTCTGGGACACAATCGAAGACCTCGGCGTCCCAGCCGAGCAACACCGCACGACCAACGCCCGCCTCGTGGTACTCCTCTATCATCTCCTCGTAGCTCCACGTCTCCATGTCGGAGCCAAAGCGGTCGGCCGCGTCCTGCATCATCTGGCCGCCGGCGTCGTGCAGGAACTCGCTGGTCGGTTGGTGAGCGTGTGTGTCGATAGCCTGCCTGTCGTCCAGCACGTCCAGTCCGTCGATACTCATATTCCAACGCACGCACGCATGGGATAATAGCGTTCCGCAGTTGCTGGTCTCGAACACGGCGACCACTGACAACCCTACACGCTCTCGGTGGGACAGTCCGTCGCACAACTCACCGATGTTTCATTACTTGCTTTCCTTCGTGAGAAACTAACAACTTACAGTTTTCACGGACTCGCTCTCCTCTTTTCGACCGTTTGTCTGACGTTCGTTGCTCTCGTTTCCGGACGTTGTTCTACCAGCGCAATAATTAACTAGAATCTTATCTTGTCCCCTGCTAGCATAGCTTGCAGAAGTATTATCTATTGCACCGTCGTTATTTCTGATATGTACTGGGGCAGCCTCCCCGTCGACTGTGCAGCAGTCAGATCAGCTTCCCGCGAACGGGAACCCACAGCCGTATGCACAGTAGCATTTATTCTTAAAAACATTACATTTAAACTTCGATAATCTCTCTCGGCGTCGCACCTGCCGAGAAACAGCCCGACGCAGTCGACGGGTGTCGCTGGCAACGAACCCGGGGCTGGTCGGTCTGTATCGTGAGACGAGTAATCTACCGACAGCGAACACGCAGACACGATAGCGGACACACGACATATGATACACGCACAATCTGGCATCTACGAACAGGACGAACACGACCGATTACAGATACTGGACGCGAACGGGAACGTCCACCCGGATGCGACGGTTCCGGACCTCTCCGAAGAGGAACTTCTCGCGATGTACGAGGCCCTGATACTCGCTCGCCGGTTCGACCAGCGAGCTATCAGTCTCCAGCGTCAGGGACGAATTGCAACGTACGCACCCATGACCGGACAGGAAGGGTCACAGGTGGCGACGAGCTACGCGCTCGACGAACAGGACTGGCTCTTTCCAACGTACCGCGACCACGCCGCAAAACACGTACACGGCATGAGCCTCTCATCGCTTCTCGCACCGCTCCGTGGCTACCGCGAGGGGTACGCGATTCCCGAGGACGTGAATGTGATGCCGGAGTACATCCCGATTGCGACCCAGATTCCACAGGCGATGGGGATGGCCTGGGGGTACAAGCTTCAGGAACAGAACGACCGCGCCGTCCTGTGTCACTTCGGTGACGGCGCAACGAGCGAGGGTGATTTCCACGAGGGGCTGAACTTTGCCGGCGTTTTCGACGTCCCCGTCGTGTTCGTCTGTAATAACAACCAGTGGGCTATCTCGACGCCCCGCGAGCGACAGACCGCGAGCGAGACGCTCGCCGGGAAGGCAGACGCCTACGGTATCGAGAGCATCCGCGTCGACGGACTCGACCCGCTCGCCGTCTACCAGGCGACCCGCGCCGCCGTGCGCAAGGCGAAGAACCCCGGGCCTGGCGAGGGGCGCCCGACGCTTATCGAGTCCATCCAGTATCGCTTCGGTGCACACACCACCTCTGACGACCCGAGCGTCTACCGCCCGGAGGACGAACCCGAATACTACCGCAAGCGCGACCCGGTCGACAGACTCCGGAGCTTTCTCGAACGCGAGGGTATCCTCACGGCTGACAGGCAGGAGGCCATCGAGTCGCGGACCGACGAGCGTATCGAGGCGGCCATCGAGGAGGCCGAATCCCTCGAAGCGGACCCCGCCGACATCTTCGAGCACGTCTACAGCGAGGTGCCCGACAGGCTCGCAGACCAGCGCGAACAGCTCCGCGAACTCCGCGAGAAGTACGGTGACGACGCCTTCTCGGAGGTGTTAGAATGAGCTCCTACGCCGAGACCGTCCGCGAGCACGTCGAAGCGGCCGAGGCGGAGGACACAGAGGCCGACCAGCAGGCGTCCGAGCAGTCCGCCGACAGCACCGACCAGTTGACCATGGTCGAAGCCGTCTGTGACGGGCTCTACACCGAGATGAGCCAGGACGAGAGCGTCATTGCCCTCGGCGAGGATATCGGCAGGAACGGCGGCGTCTTCCGTGCGACAGATGCCCTCTACGAGGAGTTCGGCGAACACCGTGTCGTCGACACCCCACTCGCCGAGTCGGGCATCGTCGGGGCGTCCATCGGTCTCGCGCTCTCGGGGATGCGCCCCGTGGCGGAGATTCAGTTCATGGGTTTCCTCTACCCGGCATTCGATCAACTGGTCAGCCACGCATCGCGGCTTCGCAGCCGCACCCACGGCCAGATGAACGCACCCATGGTCGTTCGGATGCCCTACGGCGGTGGCATCCGCGCACCGGAACACCACTCCGAATCGAAGGAGGCCTTTTTCGTCCACGAACCGGGGCTCAAAGTCGTCACGCCCTCTACTCCTTACGACGCCAAGGGACTCCTCACTGCGGCGATTCGTGACCCCGACCCCGTCATCTTCATGGAGCCGAAGCTCATCTACCGCGCGTTCCGCGAGGAAGTTCCCGAGTCCTCCTACGAACTTCCGATTGGCGAGGCTGCCGTGCGCCGGGAGGGGTCGGACATTTCAGTGTTCACCTGGGGTTCGATGACCCGACCGTCGCTCATCGCTGCCGAGGAACTCGCCGAGGAAGGCATCGACTGCGAGGTCGTCGACCTCCGTTCGCTCTCGCCGCTCGATATCGACACCATCATCGAGTCCTTCGAGAAGACCGGCCGCGGTGCGGTCGTCCACGAAGCACCCAAGACCGGTGGATTGGGTGCGGAAATCGCCGCGACCATCCAGGAGGAAGCGCTCGTCTACCAGGAAGCGCCTATCAAGCGCATCGCTGGCTACGACGCACATATCCCGCTGCACGCGCTGGAGGACTACTACCTGCCCCAGGCCGTCCGGATTCAGGAGGGGGTTCGGGACGCGATGGAGTTCTGAAACAGTCAATTGCTATCCGAAAACGGATTATCCGGAGTGACGAGTCGCGAGAACCCATCGAGACCGTCGAAGTCGTCGTCGAAGCTGTAACAGTACTCGATACTGTGATGTCGGGCACTCGTCACTAGCATTGCATCGGCTAGTGAAAGGCGGTCTATCTGTTCGAACGTGTCTAGAGCGGTGTTCCAGATGATGGTCGGTTCGCGTTGAATGTCGAACTGCTCGCCGCTCTGTAGTCGGGACAAATAATCGACCGCGACATCGTGTCCCACATCTGTTACCAGGCCGTTCATCGTCTCTATCAGGATCGGATCCGGTATCAGCAGCGATGGGAGGTAACCTCGGTCTGCCCCGCGGACGATATCGAGTGCGGTTTTGTGCCGAGACGCACGGCTGTTTGCAGCAGCATACAACACTGTCGTATCGACGAGCGCTCGGGCCATCACTCCAGTCCGAACCGGTCGTGTTCCTCGACGACATCGACGGATCCCTCGGAGTCACCAGGCTCGAAGTCCTCGAAGACACCGCGCTCCTGGCTGTGGACCTCAACTTGAAGTTCGTCGTCGACGATTTTCCACCGGAGCACGTCACCGTCTTCGATGTCGAAGCGGTCACGGATGTGTGCCGGTATCGAGACCTGGTTTCCGGAGACGGTCCCCTCTCCCACTTCGTCTGGCGTGCTCATGGGAGAGGTTGGTCGTGATTCCTGATAAGGGTTAGTGTGGAATTGCACTAGCTCGGATGTGTCGATACCGATTCAGTGAGTAACGCTAATGTCCGGATACCACTTACCGAGCGCATCGCTGGCTACGACGCTCATATCCCGCTGCACGCGCTGGAGGACTACTACCTGCCCCAGACCGTCCGGATTCAGGAAGGGGTTCGGGACGCGATGGCGTTCTGACCGGTTTCGCTGGTATATCCGTTCGATCGAAAACATATTGTCCGCCACGACGAGCCGCGTAAGCGAATTGAACCTGTACACTCACCCGTTTAGGTCCGTCAGGAAGCTTGTGGGTTTGGTTCGACGTGTGACCCTCCCTCTACACCGAGACGGATGCGTGTGTATTCGCCAAGAAGGGAATCATCCCGTAATCTCGAATATGTCTGAATCTTCATCACCAGCATCATCTTCGTAATCCACGCGACTTGTGTCGCCAACTTCGCCAACTACACTAATGCCGCTTATCTCAATTTCAATCGTTTCGTCTGTATTACCTCGAGCAGTGAAGATAATCTGATTATTCTCCTCATCGTATTCGACCTCATCATTATTATTAGATTGCTGTAGTAGCGTAACGTCTCCTCCAGTGTAATCCATAGTTTCTCCTTGTGCCGAAGAGAGGTCTATTGTTGCTTGGTCATTATTTCCTATGCTAGAAACAAAAGTGAATGTTTGTGAGGTGTCGCCAATCCCGACATCACTCGCTACGAAGTTAACGTCTCCCGGCGGGAGGGTCACTTCTGCTGAGACGGCGTCTGATGTGTCGTCATCAGTGTCACCACGAACGTCCACTTCGGGTGCGTCACCATCCCCTGTCGTGTAGGCTAGCGTCACTGTCTGGTCTTCTCCCGGGTCGAGAGTGATGATCTCGTCATCGACATTCTCATCGAAATTACCGTCTTGGTTGGAGTCTACGTCAAGACGCACTTCCTTGCTGTCCTGAACTCCACCAGTATTTTCGATTGTTATTTCGACATCAAGCACCTCACCCTCTTCCACTGGGTCTTGTGGGTCTACGTTTGTCACTTCGAAGAACGCAATTTCAGTCAGTTCAAAGTCGACGTTCTCTGTCTCTTCACCCGCCTCAATCGTCACGCCAGTGTTGGTGTCGTCTTCGAAGCCATCTGCGGAGGCGGTGATGTCGTAGGTGCCTTCCTCGATATCTTCGACCGTATACGTACCGTCATCGTTGGTTTCGGTGGTCTCGGAGAACGTCCCGTCATCAGCTTCGAAGGTGACGTCTGTCTCACCAATGGGTTCACCACCGTCATCCTCAACGACGCCACTGAACGAGCCCTCAGTAATTTCGTCCAACTCGAAGTCGACGTTCTCTGTCTCTTCACCCGCCTCAATCGTCACGTCTGTGTTAGTGGCGTCTTCGAAGCCGTCTGCGGAGGCGGTGATATCGTACGTTCCTTCGACAATGTCCGCAACGAGGTAGGTCCCGTCGCTTTCTGTCTCGACCGTTCTGCTGAAACTACCATCGTCCGCTTGGAACGTCACGTCCTGGTCGGCAACTGGACTGCCATCGCCATCTTGAACTTCTCCGCTGAACGAACCTGGACTCTCGGCGCTCACCTCAAACGACACTGTGTCCGTGACGTCCTCGTCATCGACAAGTTCACCGTCGATTTCGATAGTGCTGTCTGCGTCATCCTCGACAGACTCGTAGGTCGCTGTTGCTTCGCCAGCGCCATCGGTCGTTACCTCTATGACCTGTCCCCCAGTCTCAAAGGTACCTTCTCCTGTTGTAACTGATAGCTCGACCTCCTCGTCTGCGAGCGGGTTCCCGTCCTCACTTGTAACCTCTACAGTAATTTCGTTTGTCTCGTCCGGACCAATCGTGCTCCGTTCAGCTGTGAGTGTCAGTGTCCGTGCCGGCTCTTCGACGGTAAACGTTGTTGTTCGCTCTGGAACATCTTGGTCGACCGTTTCGTTCGTCCAGATGCCACGCGTATCCTGTGCTCGGATGGCCGCAGTGTACTCTCCTGGCTGCAGGTCTTCTGTGTCGATAGCACCGGTCGTTGTGACGGCGATGTCAGGGACGAACGAATCGAGCGCCGTCCCATCCTCGTTTTCAGGTACCCCTTCCTCCTCGATATAAAATTCACCAGCGACCACGTCGGTTCCACCACGGAACTGCTGTGTTGTTCCACGATTATCAAAACTGGCGTTGATAATACTGAGCGTCTCTCCCTGCGTAACCGTACCTGATTCAAGTGTGAGATTCGTCGGCCTGGGTCCGGGAAGCTGTTCTGCAGTACCACCAACTAACGTTTGTTGGATGGTGACTGTCATGGAACTATTCTCTGGAGCGTTCCTATCAAACCCTCCGTCAATCGGGCCAGAAATACTGAAATCGATATCGTCCGTGCTGGTAGCCACACCACCGGAGTTGTACGTAAACTCTGCTTGACCATCTCTGTTTGTCGTCCGGTCGCTTTCCGTCACCTCACCTTCGTTTGCCTTGGCATATACGGGAACGCCACGGACTGGATTGTTATACTTGTCGCGTACTTCAACGGTGAGCGACGTGGTTTCTCCCTCCGTAACTGCTGTTCCGTTCCCATCGATTCCGCTCAGGTACGCTGGCTCGGTCTCGGTCACTCGCGTCCCAACTCCGACCTTCGCTGTCTGGAGCTGATACTCTCCGCTCTTGAGTTCGATTCGGACACCGTCGTCGAGGCGCTCTGACTCGGTTATGCTCGTGACATTTTCTTCGTCAGTCAACATGGAGTCCCACTCGTCGACGCTGAGTCTGGTTGGAACGTGGATTCCGATGTTCTCGTCGCTGCCCGTGATATCGACTGTCCGTGTTTGCGTACTCACCGGTTTGAAATCTACGGATGCACTCCCGACACGATTCTCGCTTAGAGAGCCGTTGAGTGTAACGAGGGTGATTTGATTGCCGTCTATCAGTGCCTGTCCCGTGAGGGGAACTGTTGCTCCCTCGCGTTCGAACTCGTTGTACAGGACGCTGTGTTCGTAGACTGTCCGGGGTGCGTTACTGTAGAGGTTGTACCCTGGCCGGTATACTATTGCACCCGTGTTGTATTGTTGCTCCGTTCCGTCCCAGAAGTCTTCAACTCCGGGGAACTCACTTTCTCCAGCCCGAGCATTCTCGATAACCAGACCGACACTTTCGTTCGCCGTTCCGACCGTGTTCAAAGAGCCACTCGCTGGTCCTGGATTTGTGAATATCGTTCGTGAGGGATATCGCACACCGAGTTCGAGAGTCACTGACCGTGGCGTTGTAGCACCCGGCATCGAGATGATGCTGCTTCGCATGTCGACCATCTCGCTCTGGAGTTCTTGGTTGTGGTCGAACTCGATTTCCTCGTTCTGGTCCGGGACGACAAACCCCTGATAGAGCGCAAGAAAGACGATAAGAATCCCAAAGAGGAGAACTGCCCCAATCTGAATCGCCTGGGACCTGTCGTCCCTCAGAAATCGCATTGGCGAGATATTGTATGCTGGCGATTAAAAAGCTGTCTTCCGGTTATCTCATTTGAGTTTTCCAAGCCGCTCGGAAAGGGAGAGCGTCACGTATCCCCACGCTGCAATCCCAACACCCACAGCGTAGAGTATCGTCAGGACTGTTGCGAGTCCGACACTGCGGGGGCGTGAGTCCGTCCGTTCCTGTGCGTCTGACAGCGTTCCACAGACACGAACTAGCGGTCGTCCAACCCGGACCGTGTAACTATCCGGGTGGCGTTCGAGTGTCGACGCAATCGGTGGGCTGATACGATAGTACAGCCCAACCAGTGCGCGGCCGAGCCGTGTTGTCGTCATCGACTCGTCACGGAACCGCCGAAGTGAGTCGAGCGTGTCGGACTCTCCGACTGTTGCTGTCGTAATGAAACACCCGGAGTCGTCAGTTCTTACTGTCTCGATATCTCCCGTGGCTTGTATGCCTTCAGCCTCTGCGATAGCACGATACTCGTAGGTCGTGTCGCTCTCCAGGTTGTCCACTGTGTCGCTGAACTCACCGGTTGCAGAGCGGTTCTGTGGTACCGTCTGGTTTGGGAGATTTGTGCCTGCGATACCGTACTCGAACCACACGTCGATGTCGTCTGTATTTTCAGCTGTAACCAACTCCCCGTTCAGTGTCGCAGAGCTCTCTCCTTCTCCCGTTGCGTCACCAGTTTCTACTTCGATGCTTGCCCTGTCGTCGACAAGTGGTACCGACTCGTCTACGTTTCTCGACGAGTGTTCCAGAAAATCGACCGTCATACTGACGTCGACTGTTTCGTCGCCGTCGAGTTCGCGTCCTTCTGCTATCGACGCTATGACGAGTGATTCGCCCCCGACTTTGAGGTCGACGGGTGCATTCGGGCCGATATCGTTGCTTCCCGTCTCGATGCCGTACTGTACACGCTGCTCGTCTGGGTTTGTTATCGTAACGAACTCCTCGAACTCGGTCAACCCGTTCGGCTCGAGTCCCGAACCAGCGTCGCCGATGTCGATATCGATGCTGTCCCCGGCTTCGCTGACGAAGCTGTGGTTCGGTTCTATTTCGAGGTTGGCGTTCGTCTCGTTTTCGACAGTCAACAAAACAGTCTGTCCATCGTCGGACATGTCTGGCAGCCGGGGCGCCAGTACGCTAAGGATTGCCGACGCAGCACCATAGAGCAGCTTTCGGCGGCTGGCCATTGATATCATCCTGTAGCGCTTGCCATCACTTAACTGTCGGCCCCTCGGTGAGGGCGGCTGACACCGATACCGACTCGGCTGTTACTGTTCGTCGATTTCGACTGTCACGGTGTCTTCGTCGAGGTTGTCCGCAACCTCCACAAGTGTCCCTTCCTCCGGAAAGCCAAGTGTTTCTGGAGTTACATCGCCGGAGTCTATCTCGATTATTGTTCGTGTTGGTTCCGTCCCGTCACCTTCTGTAATCAGTGTCACCGTTTCTTCGTGGACGCTTTCCCACGTGAGATGCTGGTCAAAGGATTCACCCTCGCCAATCGCGATGTCGCCTTCGGTGATGTTGAGGAGGTCGCTCGGTTGTGGTTCGACGACTGTCAGCGATTCGGTCGACGTGTCGTTGTCACTGCTAACTTCGACATCGTACTCCCCGATATCATCAACCGTTGTCCCCCACGGCTCGAAGGAGATGGATGCAGTTTCTCCAGCGTCCACAGTTGTGTCAACCGTATCCGAGAGGACTGTTCTATCACTGCTGTCGATGATTGTCAGGTCGACATCTGCGTCGTCGGCTTCGGCGGCTCCGGTGTTCTCCACTGCACCACTGATAGTGACCGAATCACCTCTCTCGGCGGTTTCTGGCGCATCCACGTCGGATATTTCGAGTGTTGGGCGACTCACGACGGTCACTGCGACAGTATCTCTCTCATCCTCGAACGCTGCCTGAACTGTACTTTCCCCATCAGCAACACCCGTTATCGTCTGGTCGTTCTCGTCGATATCGAGGCTACTACCGTCAATCTCTTCGATTGTCGTTTCGGCCGTCACCTCCTGCGACGCTCCTCGTTCGAAAGTCTGGGTCACTGTGTAGGATTCAGTTTCCCCGTTCTCGACTGTCGATGTCTCGGGGTCTCCGTTCACTTCGAAGATGATGCCATCCTGTCCGACTTCGTAGGTTGCTTCGTGCAACAGAGTGTTCGTCGCTCTGTCGAACACTCGGACGGTAACTTCGCCATCGAGAGAGGGAGAGAAACCGTATCGCCAGGTGCTCCCCGGCTCGAACCGGTTTTGATTGCTGTCGAAGTTCTCGTCGTCGAGTATCATCTGTCTGTCTGCTCCCTGGAGGTCGACCAGTACATCTTCGGGGTCCAGACTATCCCCACCCATGTGCCTGAGTGTCAGCTCCGTCGCGGTCAGGTCGCTTGCGACGTTTACCTTCGTTTCCCGCTCCGACTCGGACTGCCAGTCCGCGATAATGAGGGCTCCTGCTCCAACGACGAGGATCACAATGACTGCCGTAAGCAGGATGACACCGACCACTTCGGACTGCCCTCGCCTGTCACGAGTGATGGTGCCCAGACGCATCTACAGGATAGTTGTCGCGGCGGTTGAAAGCAGTTCGGGACCGGATATCGGTGCTGAGAACAGTTATTCGTCGTCTTCCTCGACAACTTCCGGGTCGCGCATCGCGGTCTGGAGACTGTCGAGCCCGTTGACCCACTCGGCGACGAGACCGAACTCGAGGTCTTCGGCGAGTCCCATATCAATCTCCTCGCCGTCGATGATGAGCGTGCCGGCCTGCACGCAGTAACCGAGCGCGGCGTCGAGTTCCTCGTTGGCTTCTTCTTCCGCGGCGGCCTCGATGTACTCCTCGACGGCCCCTTCTTCGGCCGGACCGCTGACGACGTACTCGTGGGCGGCGTGGAACACACACATCAGCGAGGTCTGGACGCCCTCGATGAGCATCTCTTTGTCCTCGTTGTCGAAGGACACCTCGGAGAGTACGATTTGCTGGATATCCTCCAGCTTTCCGAGCGTCGTCTCCTCGTCGAGAATCTCTTCGTCGAAGTCAGTGAGAATCTTGGCGATAGCGATTGCCGTGTCGTCCTGCAGGTTCAACAGCAGGCGTGCCGAATCCTCCTCGTCGGGGTCGATCTCCTCTTCGCGTAAGCGGCCTATCCAGTTTTGCCAGCGGTCCTCTGTATAGTACTCGCCCGGCTCGTTGCTCATACTCAACGGTACGTGTCTCCGGGGATAGTACTTTCGACAGCAGCCTTTTTACTCTGCGAACAGTTCACAGTCGAGGAGATTCCGGTTGAGTACACCACCAGGGGGCGCAAGCTGAGTGTCGACAACGCATCGCCGGATGGTTCACAGTTGGGTATCGATACCGTACACGCGTGCGGGCGTCTCTACGTGGGCGAGACGAACGGCCTCGTCGTACCCTTCGTCCAGCAACCAGTCGACGCGACGGGGCACCGTTTTCGGCCCGAGAACCGCACCGGGACGGTCTGGGTCATCGAGATAGTCCGTCTCCATCAGGAACGGTTCACCGCTCGTCGCGACTGCCTCCACGTGCTCCTTGTTCGCGATGACGCTCGCAACCGGCCCGTCGACGTAGCCTCCCGAGTAGTGTTTGACCACCTGCTCGCGAGGGAGTCCTCGCTGTTCGGCCCATTCCGCGACCTCGCTGAAATCGGTGCCACCTTCGGTATGAAGCTGGACGGCACAGCCGGTTTCGGCTGCCAGCGAGAACGCGTGACACATCACCTCGTTCGAGGCGTCCCAGACTGCGTCGCTCACGTCGTAGTGTGGGCGACCGGATTTGATGGCGAGGGCCGGTCCGTCGGCGACGAACTCCGCGGCGATATCGAGGCCTTTCTGCATGATGTCTCGTGCTTCGCTCGGGTCGTGTCCGCGGTCGACCAGCTGGGAAATCAGCGCAGGATGGACGCCGAGAACCGGCCAGGCGCGCCCAGGAAGGCGGTCTGACGCCTCAGCAGTGACGTCACAGGTCAGCTCGAACGTCTCGCGAAACCCCTCTCTCGTTCCCACGCTCGCCTCGTCGACGAGACTCCAGGACGGTTTGTTGAGCACGAGCAGGTGGGTTCCGCCGGCGTCGGCAAACTCCTCTGCGACCGCCGCGCCACGCCCGTTGACGGGGTCGAGATGCAGATGGTTGTCCAGAATCGGTACGTCTTCGTCACTCATATCCTGGGCTCGGAGTGCTGGCCGCAAAAACGGTTCGTCTTCCCGTAGTTGTCTCTTCACGCACTCGCCATACCCTCACTGATACCCGTCGACGAGCTTCTCGACGTACTTGGCGACCACGTCGACTTCGAGATGGACCGGGTCGCCCGGCTCTTTCTCCGAGAGCGTCGTCAGTTCGTAGGTCTCCGGAATGATAGCTACGTCGACCGTCTCGCCGTCGAGTGTGGCGACGGTGAGGCTGATGCCGTCGATAGCAATCGAGCCTTTCTCGACGACGTACCGGGAGAGTTCGGGCGGGAGCGAGAACGAAAAGCGCCAGTCGTCGCCGATTGGCTCGACGGCCTCGACCGTACCCGTCCCGTCGACGTGACCCTGGACGAAATGGCCGTCGAACCGCCCGTCTGCGGGCAGGGCGCGTTCGAGGTTGAGTCCGTCTCCGGGTTCGACACCGCCGAGATACGTTCGGTCGACGGTCTCGCTGGCGAGAAATACCTCGAACCAGCCGTCACCGAACTCCTCGACGGTCAGACAGGCCCCGCTGACGGCGATGCTCTGTCCCCGAGAGAGTCCCTCGAACGTCGTTTCGAGTCGCACTCGCAGGCCGTCGTCGTCTTCCTCGACCGCCTGCACCGTCCCGGTTTCTTCGACGATTCCGGTGAACATACCGGGCGTTCGACCCGGCGGCGCAAACGTGTGTTGGTTACTGTTCGCAGAAACTCACACTGACTGGACGGATATCTCGGTGATAGTGACGGCGAATATCGCCCCACACTCACACTGGACGTGTTCGGTCTTGCTCTCGACGGGAATCCAGGTGTCACACTGCTCGCACTTCATCTTAGCACTCGGTGGCATTACCACGGTTGATGCAGGTATCCACCAATAGTATGTGGTAGTTAACGAGGGTAAAATATGGATTATCTAGCGATTACTACGAACGTATCTGGTCGTTTCGTGGTCACCTGCTCGGGAGTCACCACCCGAGAAGAAATCGGAACGCTGCTTACTCCTCGACGATTTCGACGCCGCGGTTGTTGATGGCGTTCGGGTCGAGACCGATCTCTTCGAGGAACTGCCGGTACTCGCGCTCGCAGGACTCGGCGGCCTTCTGCCTGTCCGAGGCGTGGTCACACAGCGCGGGCAGCTCCTCGAACTGGTCGTTCGTGTAGACAATCCAGTGGTTGATGAGGTCGGAGAGTCGCCGAATCGGCGACGTAAAGTGGCCGTATATCTCGAAGTTCAGCGCGTGATGCCCGCCGAACGGGTCGTTCATGTACTTGGCTCGGGGCATCACTTTCATCACTGCCCACTGTATCTTGTCGAGCTGGCGCTCGGGCGCTTCCTCCAGCGTCGCGTTGACCGCCTTTCGCGGTTCGTCCCACTTGTCGCCAGGGATGGAGACGCCGTTGAGCTCCTGAATCTCTTTGAGCGCTTCGCTCCACTCCTCGGGCGACGGCTGTGGATGGACGCGATACATCGCTTCGACGCCGCGGTCCCACATCAGTTCGTGTGTCACTGCTTTGTTCGCTTTTAGCATGCACTCCTCGA
>LKMJ01004572.1_pt1 | contig 13042 bp, 11 predicted proteins | sample 643391 | NCBI WGS metagenome assembly LKMJ01 (sample SAMN04112250, study PRJNA286221) | soda lake metagenome | biome: soda lake; feature: Kulunda Steppe; material: water; isolation source: sample PL-Br10 brine of Picturesque Lake | place: Russia: Kulunda steppe | collected 2010-07
GGCGCATCATCCACGCTGCCGACGCCACCGGTCAGGCCGTTTCCCAGGCACTGTGCCACCAGGCGCGCCAGGCGGACAATGTGGAAATCTTCGAGAACCGCGTGGCCGTGGACCTGATCACACACCGCAAACTGGCCCTGCCCGGCAACCGCTGTGTCGGCGCCTATGTACTCAACCGCAGCGTCCAGCACGTGGAGCTGTTCAAGGCGCGCTTTGTGGTACTGGCCACCGGCGGTGCCAGCAAGGCCTACCTCTACACCAGCAATCCGGATGGTGCCACCGGTGACGGCATCGCCATCGCCTGGCGCGCGGGCTGTCGGGTGGGCAACATGGAGTTCAACCAGTTCCACCCCACCTGTCTCTATCATCCCCAGGCCAAATCATTCCTGATATCCGAAGCCGTACGGGGTGAAGGCGGTCACCTGCTGCTGCCGGACGGCAGCCGTTTCATGCATCGTTTTGATGAGCGCGGGGAACTGGCTCCGCGTGACATCGTCGCCCGCGCCATTGACCATGAGATGAAACGTCTCGGTGCCGATTGTCTGTATCTGGACATCAGCCACAAGCCGGAGGAATTCATCCGCTCCCACTTTCCGACCATTCACGAAAAGTGCCTGGACTATGGCATCGACATCACCCGCGAACCAATACCCGTGGTGCCGGCAGCCCATTACACCTGCGGCGGCATCATCGCAGACGAGTACGCCCGCACCGATATCAATCACCTCTATGCCATAGGCGAGGCTTCATTCACCGGTCTCCACGGCGCCAACCGCATGGCCAGCAATTCGCTTCTCGAGTGCCTGGTTTTCGGGCGGGCCGCCGCCGCGGATATCCAGCGGGAAGTGGCCAATGTTCCCCAGCCACCCCAGGTACCCGACTGGGATGAGTCCCAGGTACGCGATTCCGACGAAGACGTGGTCATTGCGCACAACTGGGATGAACTGCGCCATTTCATGTGGGACTATGTGGGTATCGTGCGCACCACCAAACGCCTGCAACGTGCCAAGCACCGCGTGGACATGCTCCACAGCGAGATTCGCGAGTTCTACAGCAATTACCGTGTGACCAATGACCTGCTGGAACTGCGTAACCTGGTGACAGTGGCGGATCTGATCATCTGCGCGGCGCTGCAGCGCCGTGAAAGCCGGGGACTGCACTACACACTGGATTTTCCGGGCCAGCTGCCGGAAGCACAGGACACCATCCTGACTCCGACCAGTTTCATGGCCAAAACCCCCTGAACGGGAGCCCGCTCCATGGCCGAAGATATTGAGTACAAACGCCTCGTCTGGCACAGCCGCCGGGGCATGCTGGAACTGGATCTGCTGCTGGTGCCATTCGTCAGGGAGGCCTACCCCGAACTGGCCGACGAGGACAAGGCACGCTACCGTCAGCTGATTGAATGCGAGGATACCGAACTCAACGCCTGGTTCATGCAGAGCAGCCGTCCGGAGGATCCGGATCTGGCCAGAATCGTCGATCTGATCCTTCGCCGTGTACAACCCGATTGAACTGCCTGTCAGAACCTGCCCGGGAATCGGTGCGCTCCATGCACTGCCCTGGTTGATACTCAGCGTGGTGCTGGTCCTTGCAGGGCATGCTCTGACCACCCTCCTTGCGGCGGGGCCTCTGTCAGCTGGGGCTGTGCTGTTCATGCAGCATGGCCTGCGCCCCGCCGGAGACAGTATCAGCGAGATCCGCCACGATGGTGACGGGCTGGCTCTACAGACCTTCAATGGTGAATGGCTCAGCGCCCAACTCTACCCCGGCTCCCGGGTAGGCGCGAACTGGCTGTGGCTTCGACTGGATGGCGGCGCCCGTCAGTACAGCCTGGTATTGAGCGACCGCCCGGGTTTTCGCAATACTGACGCACAGGCGCTACGCCGGTTCCGAACCCGGCTGCGACTCACGCACACCGGCCAACACGACAGATGAGGTAAACCATGCAGCAGGCGCTTACGCAGGCATTTGACGCGCCCGGCAACACCGCATTGACCGCCATCACGCCCGCCGCTCTCGCACAGGGGGCAACAGCCCCCATCGACCAGCACCGGCTGTTCCATATTGAGGGGCCTGACACAGCCCGCTTTCTGCAGGGACAGAGTACCTGCGACCTCAACCAACTGAGCACCACCCAGAGCCTCGCGGGTGCCTTCTGTACCCCCAAGGGACGGGCCTACGCCCTTTTCAGGGTGGTCAGTCGCCGTGAGGACGCCGTCCTCATCCGGCTGCCAGCCGCCATAGCCGATGATGTGGTGGCCCAGCTGCAGAAATATCTGATGCTGTTCAAGGCCGAAATGACGCCTGCCGATGACTGGATGATGCTGGGAGCAACCGGCCAGCAGGCGATAACCGCTTTCACTGACTCAGTTCCTGAGCCGGATGCCGTTGTCACTATTGATGGTGGCTATGTTGTCGGCACCACAGCACTGCCCGACGGGACCCCCCGTGCGGAAATCTGGCTGGATGGCCGGGCGCTGGAGCCGGGCGCGTGCGCAGAAAAAGCACTCAGACCCGCACCCCCGCGTGCCTGGGCACTGAGCGAGATCCTTGCCGGCCTGACCACGCTCAACCAGGATACTGCCAGTACCTACGTACCCCAGAACCTGAATCTGCACGCCACCAACGCGATCAGCTTCAACAAAGGCTGCTACACCGGACAGGAAGTAGTCGCACGAATGCACTTTCTCGGTGAATTGAAAAAAAGCCTGTTCCGTCTGGAAATCACCAACGCCGACCCGATTCCCGTCACAGGAGATGAGCTGAGCACACCGGAAGGGCGCAAGGTGGGCAGCATCACTGATGCGCTCCAGGACGATGAGGGCGTCACCCACGCCCTGGCCGTGCTGTCTCATACCATTCTGGACAGCGGTGTCTCACTGGCTGACCGCCCCGGCGCCACTGTACAGATGGCTCCCATGGGATATCAGGTTCCCGAGCAGCAGGCCTGAGATGACAAATCAAAACAGCAAAATCCGCTCAGTCTGCTATAAAGTAAGGTGACTCTACGCACAAGTGAACCCATCCAGGAGAGGCCCGGCAGGCAATGACGGAACTGGCCAGCAAAATCGGCAATGAACTGATTGCAGCAATTGATCAGGATCGGATCACACTCCCGACACTTCCTGAAGTGGCGCTGAAAGTGCGCGACATCGCCGAATCCGAAAGTTCCACCATACACGACCTGGCTGAAACCATCAGTAATGACGCGGCGATGTCCGCACGCATGATCAAGGTCTGCAACAGCCCGCTTTTCAGAGGCTCAAGAGAGATCACCAATCTCAGCATGGCCGTCAGCCGGCTGGGCATGGACTACACGAGCAATCTGGCCATGGGCCTGGCCATGGAGCAGATGTTCCAGGCCACATCAGAGATGGTGGATCGCCGCCTGCGCTCCATATGGCAACGCAGTACCGAAATTGCCGGCATCGCCCACGTACTGGCCCAGCATTACACGAAACTGCGGCCCGACCAGGCCACTCTGGGTGGGCTGGTCTGCCAGATCGGTGCCCTGCCAATACTGCGCTTTGTCGAGGACCACGACATACGCATCAACAACGCGATGCTGGACAACCTGATCGACGAACTGCATCCGGCGATCGGTGACCGGATACTCGAGCGCTGGGATTTTCCCAGGGAGCTGCGCCACATCCCCACGGAACATGTGAACTTCTCACGGGAAGTATCCGAGGTGGACTACGCGGATGTGGTGATGGTGGCCAACCTTCAGGCTCTGACCGGCAGCGACCACAGTCTGACCGAGATTGACTGGTCAACGGTCACGGCCTTCCAGCGCCTGGGACTGGACCCCAACGTGGCCATGGAAGAGGAAGAAGATCTGAGCGAGCAGATGGATGCCGCCATGGCGCTTCTGCGCCAATAGGAAAAGCCGACGCCGGTCAGCCCTCCCCTTTATAGCGACGGATCAGCGTCTGCTGATCCGGAAGTGACCAGTCGACTTCCGGCAGGCCATGCGAGCGCAGCCACTCGTTGGCACGGGAGAAGTAATAACCACCAAAAAAGCCACGATGGGCTGACAGCGGAGACGGATGCGGTCCTTCCAGCACCAGATGTCGGTTACGGTCAATGAAGCTGCCCTTTTTCTGGGCGTAACTTCCCCAGAGCAGAAACACCAGCGACTCACGCTCATCATTGAGGTAACGGATCACCCGGTCCGTGAAACTCTCCCAGCCCTGCCCCCGGTGCGAACCGGCATCACCCTGATTGACCGTCAGCACACTGTTGAGCAACAGCACACCCTGCTCCGCCCAGGGCTGAAGACAGCCATGGTCAGGCACCGGCAACTGAAGATCCGAGTTCAGTTCCTTGAAGATGTTCACCAGCGAAGGCGGCACCGGCACTCCGGGCCGAACACTGAAGCACAGACCATGAGCCTGGCCCGGGCCGTGATAGGGATCCTGCCCGAGCACCACCACAGACACCCGATCAAAGGCGGTGGTATTGAGTGCATTGAAACAGTGGGCAGCCTTGGGAAAGATGGTTTTACCGGCCTGCTCCTCCCTGGCGAGGAACTCCCCCAGTCGGTCCATATAGGGCTCGCGGAATTCCGGCTCGAGCCGTTCCCGCCAACCCGTTCCGCCCTTCAGAGTGCCAAGCAGCGCTTCGGTGGCCGGGTGCATGGCGCTTAACCCTTCTCCGGCCGCATGGCGGGGAACAGGATCACATCCCGGATGGACGGCGAATCGGTCAGCAGCATGACCAGCCGGTCAATGCCAATGCCCTGTCCGGCAGTGGGTGGCAGGCCGTATTCCAGTGCCGTGATGAAGTCCTCGTCGTAGAACATGGCCTCGTCGTCGCCGGCCTCTTTTTCCGCCACCTGTTCGCGGAACCGGGCGGCCTGATCCTCGGCATCGTTGAGCTCAGAAAAACCATTGGCGATTTCCCGGCCGCCAATGAAGAACTCAAAACGCTCGGTCACGCTCGGGTCATCGTCACAGCGACGGGCCAGAGGCGAGACCTCTGTGGGATAACGGGTAATAAAGGTCGGCTGGGTAAGACGGTGTTCTGCCGTCTCCTCAAAGATCTCTGTCTGGATCTTGCCCAGGCCCCAGCTGTCTTTGACGCTGATTCCAAGCTTCCCGGCCAGCTCCGCCGCCTGGGCACGGTCTTCCAGAACCTCGGCACTGAGACCCGGATTGTGCTCGACAATGGCCTCCTTGACGGTCAGGCGCGGGAAGGGGCCACCGAAATCATAGGTCACGGTGTCCACCACATTGCCCTGCTCATCCTGGACCGAGTTGGTGAACCGGGTCTCGCCAAAGACCTGTTCGGCCAGTTCCCGCAGCATGCCTTCCGTCAGGTCCATGAGATCGTTGTAATCCGCGTAGGCCTGATAGAACTCGAGCATGGTGAACTCGGGATTGTGGCGCGTGGACAGCCCTTCGTTACGGAAGTTGCGGTTGATCTCGAAGACCTTTTCAAAACCGCCCACCACCAGACGCTTGAGATAGAGTTCCGGGGCAATGCGCAGGTACATATCAATGTCCAGCGCATTGTGATGCGTCACGAAAGGCCGCGCTGCCGCACCCCCGGGAATGGTCTGCAGCATGGGCGTTTCCGCCTCGATGAAGTCACGCTGGGTCAGATAGGCGCGCATGCCATTGATGACCTGGGAGCGCACCTTGAAGGTGCTGCGGGTCTCCTCATTGACGATGAGATCCACGTACCGGCGCCGGTAACGCTGTTCCGGATCCACAAGCCCCTTGTGTTTCTCCGGCAGCGGGCGCAGCGACTTGGTCAGCAGCACGTACTCATCCATCATCACGTACAGATCGCCCTTGCCGGATTTGGAGAGCACGCCCCGCACCCCGATGATGTCGCCCAGATCCCAGTGATGGGTATCCTTCTGCACCTGTTTGTCCGCATAGACCTGGATGCGCCCGGTCATGTCCTGCAGCACCTTGAACATCTTGCGATCCAGCATCAGCCGCCCGGCAATGGCCACGGTCATGTTCAGCTCCGCCAGCTCCTCCTTGCTGTAATGACCATACTGGCGCTGCAGCTCCTCGGCGGTGCTGTCACGGCGGAAGTCATTGGGAAACGGATTGCCGGTGCGCTCCCGCAGCTCATTGAGCTTCTGACGGCGCTCGGCAATCAGGCGGTTCTCATCCTGGGCAACATTCTGCTCGGTGTTGTCGGTCATGATGCTGTGCACTCTCCGGATTAAAGCCCCTGCTTGAGGCTGGCGATGATGAACTGATCCAGTGCGCCATCAAGCACATTCTGGGTGTTGCTGGTTTCCACCTTGGTGCGCAGATCCTTGATGCGCTGATCATCCAGCACATAGGAGCGGATCTGACTGCCCCAGCCGATATCGGATTTGCTTTCCTCGGCGGCCTGTTTCTCCTCATTGAGCTTCTGCAGCTCCAGCTCATAGAGCTTGGCGCGCAGCTGCTTCATGGCCTGGTCCTTGTTCTGGTGCTGGGACCGGCCGCTCTGGTTGGCCACCACAATCCCCGAGGGCTGGTGCGTAATCCGCACCGCTGAGTCTGTGGTGTTGACGTGCTGGCCACCGGCACCGGAGGCGCGGTACACATCAATGCGCAGATCCGACGGGTCGATCTCGATCTGGATGTTGTCGTCAATCTCCGGCGATACGAACACGGCCGCAAAGGAAGTATGGCGGCGGTTACCCGAGTCAAAGGGGGACTTGCGCACCAGGCGGTGCACGCCGGTTTCACTGCGCAACCAGCCGAAGGCATACTCGCCATCCACCTTGATGGTGGCGCTTTTGATGCCTGCCACGTCACCGGGCTGAACCTCAACAACCTCGGTCTTGAACTCCTTGGCCTCGGCCCAGCGCAGGTACATACGCAGCATCATATTGGCCCAGTCCTGAGCCTCGGTGCCGCCCGAGCCGGCCTGTATTTCCAGGTAGCAGTTGCTCTCGTCCATATCCCCGGAGAACATCCGGCGGAACTCAAGCTTTTCCAGCTCGGCGTCGAGCTGGTTCAACTCACCCGTAACCTCCTCTGCCGTGCCCTCGTCTTCCTCGGCCTCGGCCATTTCCAGAAGTTCTTCGGCCTCACTGACACCAGAAGAGAGACGGTCCAGAGTAGCGACAATGGCCTCAAGACTGGACTGTTCCTTATTCAGCGCCTGAGCGCGCTCGGGATCGTTCCAGACTTCCGGCTGCGCCAGTTCCCGTTCAACTTCCGTCAGGCGTTCTTTCCGGCTGTCGTAGTCAAAGATACCCCCTAAGCGCTTCAGTACGCGCTTCCAGATCACGGATTTGCTGCTTGATGAGGTTGGTTTCCATGATGACGTCCGTCCTGTTCGGTCTGTCTTTGATGGCACTGAAAACCGCGTATTCTAACGGATCAGGGCAGGTGTTGATATGGCGGTGGGATCAGAGCGGCTCCAGGTAATTCACCTTCAGCTGCACACTCTCACGTCCGCGGAACCGGTTGATATCAAGCTGATAGACGGCATGTACCCGACTGCACTGGCAGGGCCACTGACCAGTGTCGACATTGAAGGCGATGGCATCCACCGGAGTCGATGTGCCGGGCAGCATCAGCTGCATCTTGAGGTGGCGTTCGCCCACAATGCGCTGCTGCAGAAGGTGGAACTCGTCATCAAAGCAAGGCTCCGGGAACTGTTGACCCCATGGCCCCGCCCGGGAAAGAAGGCGGGCCGTTTCCAGCCCCATTTCCTCGGGCGCAAGAGGCCCGTCGGTTTCAATCTCCGGAGAGAAGAGCCCTTCATCCGCACGCTCGCGCACCAGCGCGTCAAACAGCTCGGCGAATCGCCCGTAGGCGGATTCCTCCAGGGACAGACCGGCCGCCATGGCGTGGCCGCCATAGCGGCTGATCAGGCCTGGATGACGCGCATCCAGCTCCGCCAGGCAGTCACGGATGTGCACCCCCGTAATGGAGCGCGCCGAGCCTTTGAGCCCCCCATCATCGTCCCGGGCAAAGGCAACGACCGGACGATGGAACTGTTCCTTGATCCGCGAGGCAAGAATGCCTATGACGCCCTGATGCCAGCTCTCATCAAAGAGACAGATGCCGTGGGGTACGCCTTCCTCTGACAGTCCCAGGGTCTGCAGCGCTGATTCGGCCTGCTCCTTCATGCCACTTTCGATACTGCGGCGCTGGCGGTTGAGCTGATCCAGCTCCGTGGCCAGCTCAAAGGCCCGGGCCTCGTCATCGCTCAGCAGACAGGCAATGCCCAGCGACATATCATCCAGCCGCCCGGCGGCATTGAGTCTCGGCCCCAGGGCAAAACCAAGGTCTGCAGCCTGCAGCGTTTCCGCTTCGCGTCCGGACAGCTCCAGCAGTGCCCGAATACCGGGGCGCGTGTAGCCGGCACGGATCCGGCGCAGCCCCTGCTCGACCAGAATGCGATTGTTGTGATCCAGCGGGACCACATCGGCGACCGTACCCAGCGCCACCAGATCCAGAAGAAATCCCAGCGAAGGAGCGTCGCCCGTGAAATGCCTCCGGCGTGTCAGTTCACTGCGTACGGAGCTGAGCAGATAGAACACCACACCCACTCCGGCGGCATGCTTGCAGGGGAAGCGGCAGCCCGGCTGGTTCGGATTGACGATGGCATGGGCCTCGGGGAGGCTGTCCGGGGCCAGGTGATGATCCGTGACGACAACCTGGCAGCCCGCCTGCCTTGCCGCCGCCACACCTTCGTGGGCGGAGATGCCGTTATCAACGGTCAGAAGCAGATCCGGAAGGGCTCCTTCTTCCTGCAGACGATCCACAATCCCCGCCGTCAGACCGTAGCCGTCGCTGAAGCGGCTGGGCACCCGGAAATCCAGCTCGCCGGCTCCGAGTGCCTGCAGACCCAGCATGGCAACAGCAGTGCTGGTGGCACCATCGGCATCAAAATCGCCAACAATGAGAATACGTTGACGGCGGGCCACCGCGTCGGCAACCAGCTCGGCTGCATCCTCCACCCCAAGCAGTGTCCCGGGGTGATGCAGCCGGCTCAGTCCGTAATCCAGTTCAGCATCACTGGAGACGCCACGTGCGGCATAGATCCGCCAGAGAAGAGAAGGCAGATCCGCCCCCCAGCTCTGGTGCCGGGGAATACTGCGGCGGACGATGCTTCGTCGCATTACCCCTCAGCCAGCTTCCAGTTGCGGGCCATGAAGGACTGGATCCCAGTCAGGTCGTTCTCCAGCACGGTAAAGTGCTCCTCACGCTCAAACAGATCCGAGAGATGGGCAGGAAGTGCCGCTTCAACGCCCACACCTGAGCGCTCCACAGCTTCCGGGAACTTGGCCGGGTGAGCCGTGCCCATGGTGACCATCGGCACGCTCTGATCGCGCCGACACTGGCGGGCTGCCTCCACCCCAATGGCCGTGTGCGGATCCAGCAGGTACTCCGTTTCACCGTACACCTCACCAATGACCTCGCAGGTGCGTGCGTCATCAACGGCGAAGCTGTCAAACAGCTGTCGGGCCCGTTCCCAGCGCGGAGCCTCAAGACTGACCGCATCGCTCTGGGCCGTCTCGAGGAAGGACACGACGGCGCTGCTGTCGCGTCCGTAGAGGTCAAACAGCAGCCGCTCGAAGTTACTGGAGATGGTGATGTCCATGCTGGGAGAGAGCGTGTGCTGAAGCTGCTGGGGCTCGTAGTGATTGGCGCTGATGAACCGGTGCAGAATGTCGTTCTGGTTGGTCGCCACCACCAGCTGCTGAATCGGCAGCCCCATTTCCCGTGCCAGATACCCGGCAAAGATATCCCCGAAGTTACCCGTCGGCACTGAGAAGGACAGACTGCGGTGCGGCCCGCCAAGCGCCAGGGAGGCATAGAAGTAATAGACAATCTGAGCCATGATCCGGGCCCAGTTGATGGAGTTGACCGCGACCAGCGAGGTCCTGCCCCCAAGGAAGGACTGGTCACTGAAGCTGGCCTTAACCATCTTCTGGCAGTCGTCGAAGTTGCCCTTGACCGCAATGTTGTGGATGTTGTCGCCGGTCACTGTGGTCATCTGCCGACGCTGCACCTCGGAGACCCGCCCGTGGGGATGGAGGATGAAAATATCCACATGCCGGGAATGGCGGCAGCCTTCAATGGCAGCCGAGCCGGTATCACCGGAGGTGGCCCCGAGAATGACCACATGCTCATTGCGCCGCTCAAGCACATAGTCCAGAAGCCGACCGAGCAGCTGCAATGCGAAATCCTTGAACGCCAGCGTCGGTCCACGGAACAGCTCCATGACCCACTCGTTGGCATCGAGCTGTGTCATGGGTGCCACGGCCCGGTGCGGAAAGGCGTCATAGGTTTCCTTCACCATGGCCCGGAAGTCATCCTCGGGGATGGAGCCTTCCACGAAGGGATACATGATGCGCGTGGCCAGTTCGTAATAGGGCAGTCCCCGCCAGGCCATTATTTCCTCGGGCGTGTAGCGCGGCAGGTATTCAGGGACGTACAACCCTCCGTCGGTAGCCAGTCCGGCCAGGAGGACTTCCTCAAAATTCAGTGCGGGCGCCTGTCCGCGGGTGCTGATGTATCTCACGGTTAACCCTGTCTGTTACGGCAGCGTCCGCCCCATCGGGGCGGACCGGTGCTGGATGGATGCTTCGGATTCTGTGCTCAGAGGAAGTTCTCAGCGCGGATACGCACCACTTTGCCTTCCACATCCGGCAAGGCTTCCATCTGGGCAATGGCCTGGTTGATCTGGCGTTCCTTGACGGTGTGCGTCAGCAGAATCACCGGAATACGGCCATCCTCAAGCTCGGATTCCTTCTGCATGATCGACTCAATGTTGATGCCATGCTCGCTGAGAATGGAGGCAACCTTGGCCAGAACGCCGGGCCTGTCATAGGCCTGAATGCGCAGGTAATAGGCGGAGTAGATCTCATCCATGGGCAGTATCTGGTGATCCACCACCGAATCGTCCTCAAAGCCCAGGAAAGGCACGCGCTGATTGCTCCCGCTGGCAACCGAACGGGCAATGTCGACAATATCGGCAATAACGGAAGAAGCGGTGGCTTCATCGCCGGCACCCGGACCGTGGTACATGGTCTGACCGACAGCATCCCCATCCACCAGAATGGCGTTCAGCACACCATCAACCTTGGCCATGAGGTTGGTTTCGGGGACCAGCGTCGGATGAACGCGCAGCTCAATGCCTCCCTGGCGGGAGCGGGCAATACCCAGGTGCTTGACGCGATACCCCAGAGCCTCGGCATGGGCGATGTCATAGGGTGTCAGCCCACCGATGCCCTCGGTATAGGCACGCTCAAACTGCAGCGGCACACCGAAGGCGGCTGAGGCCATGATGGTCAGCTTATGGGCTGCATCCACGCCCTCAACATCAAAAGTCGGGTCAGCTTCGGCATAGCCCAGATCCTGAGCTTCCTTGAGCACCTCATCAAAGGGCCTTCCGGCGCGCATCTCGGTGAGGATGTAGTTGCCGGTGCCATTGATGATTCCCGCCAGCCAGTTGATCCGGTTGGCGGAAAGCCCTTCACGGATGGCCTTGATGATGGGGATTCCCCCGGCCACGCCGGCTTCATAGGAAACAATGACATTGTTCTTCTGGGCAGCCTCGAAAATCTCATTGCCATGAACAGCAATCAGAGCCTTGTTGGCGGTGACCACGTGCTTGCCAGCCTCCACGGCTGCCAGCACCAGCTCACGGGCCGTGTCGTAGCCACCGATCAGCTCAACGATCACATGAACGTCACTGTCGCGAACCACATCAAAGATGTCCTCGCTGAAGGTGACTTCACCCAGATCCACATGAGTCGGGCGACGGCGACTGGCAACCCGTGTCACCTGTATATTTGCGCCCGCGCGACCGGCGATGGTCTCGGCATTGCGCCTGAGCACCTCGAAGGTGCCGCCACCGACCGTTCCCAGACCGCAGATTCCGACGTTCACGTCCCTCAAGTCACCACCTCTTCGTTCATGTTCCCAATTCGCACCGGGCCGCCTCAGGCAGGCCAGCGCCGCATATTATACTCTTTGCCGGTCAAAAAAAACTCGACCTGCTCGCACCAGCGTCACTGCAGCCCAAGCAGCTGGGCCAGCGCCTGCGGGGGCCGATAACCCGGCAGCATGCGCCCGTCCTCAAGCAGTGACGCCGGTGTTCCGCTGACACCGACCTGATGGCCAAGCTGGAAGTGCTCGTCCACCGGGTGATCGCAGTCCAGCCGTTCCGGGATCGACTCGCCACCCTTGGCACGATCCATGGCCTGCTCCGGATCCTGCGCACACCAGGCGGAGACCAGCTTGTTGTAGCCACTGCTGCCAGCTCCACCACGGGGGAACGCCAGGTAATTCACCTGGATGCCCATCTCATTCATTTCATCCATGCCCTGATGGAGCTGACGGCAGTAGCCGCATTCAATGTCGGTGAAGACATGCAACACCGCTTTCACCTCGCCCTCGGGGCGGAAGATGATCATGTCGGACTCATCCAGGCGGGCCAGCGCTTCCCTGCGATCCTCGGAGCGACCCTGTTCGGTCAGATTGACAATGCCCGCCTCATCATCAAAACGCAGCACCTCCCCGAGGAAGCCATGACGGCCATCGCCGGTCATGTAGAGCGTGTCCTGATCCGTGCGCACTTCATAGAGTCCATCAACCTCGGTCGGGCGCACATCGCGCACCTGCAGAGCGGGCACCTGTTCCGTGAGCACTGACTCAATCCGCTCGCGGACCTCATCATCCGCACCAACAGCCGCCGGAGCGACTCCCAGAGCCATCAGCCCCAGCACGATCCAGCGCCCGAACCCTCTGTATACGCTCATCCCATACCTCCAGAATTCATTCAGCAACCGCACAACCCTACCCTAAAAACACCCTCTGGCGCAGCCGCCTGATGCTCATCCACGGGGATGGTGCTCCCCATGCAGCTGCTGCAGCCTTTCCCGGGCCACATGGGTGTAGATCTGGGTGGTCGACAGATCACTGTGCCCCAGCAGCATCTGCACCACCCTCAGGTCAGCTCCGTGATTGAGCAGGTGTGTGGCAAAGGCATGACGCAGGGTATGGGGCGACAGAGGCTTATGGATGCCGGCACGCTGGGCGTAATGACGGATACGGTACCA
>LKMJ01004574.1_pt1 | contig 13037 bp, 10 predicted proteins | sample 643391 | NCBI WGS metagenome assembly LKMJ01 (sample SAMN04112250, study PRJNA286221) | soda lake metagenome | biome: soda lake; feature: Kulunda Steppe; material: water; isolation source: sample PL-Br10 brine of Picturesque Lake | place: Russia: Kulunda steppe | collected 2010-07
GGTCGGCTTTGGTGATGGCGACAATCGTTGGGAGCTCCGTCGCGAGCAAGATGCCGAGGTGCTCACGGGCGGTTTTTGTCGGACCGTCGTCGGCTGCAACGGTCAACAGCCCGTAATCCAGTTTCTGTCCGACGAGGCCGCGAATCGTGGTCCTGAGCCATGGCTCGTGACCGACCGTATCGACGAACGACACCAGCCGGTCGGACTCCTCGACGATTCGTGCCCGGTCATCCTTCCGATGCGGATTATCCATACGGACTGGGCCATCGGCATCGAAACCGTATACTCCATACGAGAGGTCGGCGGAAAGCCCCCGCTCGACTTCGTGCGGTTGGACGTCGAGATAGCTTCGGGTTCCACCCTCACCATCGTCGGGCTTGCCTGTGACCAAGGAGCCGACGAGCGTGGATTTCCCGTGGTCGACGTGACCGGCCGTTCCGACGACGATGTGTTCGTTATCTTCGAGCGGCGCACCTTCGCGGATGGTTGCCACTCCGACAAGGCCACCGTTTTCACCACTTGCACGGGGCTCGCCGTCTGCATTCCAGGTCTGGACATCATCGATATATGCTCCAGCCTCATCAGCAAGCAACGAGAGGACATCCATCGACTCGGCGAAGGCATCCGGAGAAATACCGGCAATCCCGCCGTCGTCAGTGACACCGACGACATACGTTGCTTCACCGTCTCCCGAGAGAATCCGGTGACGAAGCTGTGCCGCCAGACTCTCAAGTCGGCCATCAGCAAGGTGGAGTTCTTTCGTGAGCCGCTCTTTGAATTCGACGCTCCCACCCTCGCGCTCGCCGTGTTCGAGCGCACGTTCCAGGGTGGCCCGTGGTGGGCTCATGCGGGTTGGTTACAACCCGCTAAATAAAAGTGTTCCCCGGAATAGTTACACTGTTGGCCCGCTTTCCGGTAGTTTTTGGTATTTATCTCCCCCAATATGGCCTGTTGTAGCGAACAGACGACACGACGAATTATCCGCAGGCGGTGTGCCGTACTTTCGCGAACCGCTCTGCGGCTAGCATCATGTCATACAGGTGCTGGCCCTGTCATCTGTGATAAAACCGCAGCCGTCTGCGTTCGTAGTAGACGGGAAATGCGTGGTTCTCTGGCTACCCTTTCTTCTGTTGAATCCAGTGAACTGCTTCGAGGAATCCATCCACAAATTCATGTTCGGTTACGTGGTCTGCAGCGGCTAGCGCGTACTCGTCACCGTTAGCGACGGCGATACCTGTTCCTGCACGCTCGAACGCCGAAACGTCGTTTTTCGAATCCCCGACGGCGACGAACTCGGTTGGGGTTTTGCCGAGCTCTTTTGCGAGTCGTTCCACGGCGTTTCCTTTGCTCATCTCGGCGGTTTTGACGTGATAGGCGTAGCCGGTATCCACGACTTCGAGGCCATGTTCGGCCGCAATTCGTTCGAGCGGTGCGAGTGGTGAGTCGCGACTGATTGCCAGTTCGGTTTCGCGCCACCGATTCACCAGGTCAACTGTGCCCCATCCTGTCTCGTATCCTTCCGCTCGATAGTCGTCGATGACTGCTGCTGCAGCATCTCTGTCGCCCTCGAAGAAGATACCATCGTAGCCGTTGAGTGCGACACCACCGTTTTCAGCGACGACCAGCGGTTCGATACCCACGAACTCACAGAGTCCGACAGGATACGGAACGGCCTTTCCGGTCGCTACGATAACATCGCTGGGCCACGCACGGAGTACTGGAAAGACCCGCGGGTCGATAGCTCGATTGTCGTCGGTCAACGTCCCATCGATATCGACCACCAGCGGCGGCATCGACGCCGGAAGCGACGATGCAAACGCCACAGTTTCGTCGAAATTCATATGCTGGTTTGTAGGAGCGATGGCTTTTGTGTTGTGTCTCTGGACACATCATTCAAACCGCTGGGGTCACTAGAACAGGTATGAGCGTTTCGGGACCCTGTACCCTCTGTACCACGAACGACGTCGCAGATAGCTGTGACCGATGTGGGGCCCTCGTCTGTGAGGACCATTACGACAGCGCGACTGGGTGGTGTACCGAGTGTGCTGGCGAACTCACCAACCGTCCGGATGCGGGGGAGCAACCGGACCCTGAGGATACATACCGCTTCTGAGGGTAACTCATTCGATTGGAGCGAACCGAGTAAATAGTCTCACAACAAAGCTGTGAGCGTGATTGTCGTCGCGACCGAAGATTTCGAACTGTATCACGAACTCGTCTCGGAACTTCGTGAGCGGAACGTGAACTTCACGACCGTCGAACCCGGTGCCGACCTGCCTGATGGGACGGATATTCTCCTCGTCGGTGCGGATGACCGGACGGCCACGGATGTCGATATTCCAGTCATCGAGGCCGCACCGGGAAGTCCACGGCTGGCCGTCGATGAGGCACTCACGACCATGCGTGGCCACGACGGCCGAACCGTTGTTGGTATTGACCCGGGTGATGTTCCCGGCATTGCTGTTCTCGTCGGTGAGCGGGTCGTCGCGACGTTTCAGGTCCCACCCGAGGACGTTGCCGAGGTTGTTCACGAGGAAACCGCTGACGCGCCGAACCCGGTCGTTCGAATCGGCGATGGGGCACGACTAATCGGCGCTCGTATCATCGACGATATCGAAGATGTTCCTATCGAACTGGTCGATGAGACGGGGACGACTCCCTATCTGGGGGCTGGCGTCCGTGGCGTGGCGGATATTATTGCGGCTGTGAATATCGCTCGCATGGAAGGCGAGCCCGTCGATAACCGGGAGATAACGCCGACGGAGGGCGAGCTACACCGGATTCAACAGCGCTCGCGCGAACAGAGCCCAGAGAATCGGGAGATAGATGCTGAGCTGGCACGGCGTGTTGCACTCGGCGAGCTCACGATTGAGGAAGCGCTAACGACACATCGCCAAAATGGAAATTAAAAACGAGAGGCGTTATCGGTTCCGTCCGAGTTCGTCGTGACTGGTCACCCAGTCGGAGGCGGAGATTGCGGCACCGAGCGAGAGTTCACCCGCGAGGACGGTTGCTGCTGCAATCTCAGCGAATTTGTTGACGTTGCCCGCACCGTCACAGTCGAGCATTTTGAGACACTCTTGTTGGGTTGGAAGCCCCGTTCCACCGCCGTAGGTTGCAACGATGAGCGATGGAATCGTCACCGAGACGTGCAGCGAGTTATCATCGAGCAGCGTAACGTTGCCGATGGTTGCGTGTGACTCTGCGACGTTCGCCTCGTCCTGTCCGCAGGCAATAAACAGCGATGCGAGGCCGTTTGCTGCGTGTGCCCCGTTGCTGTCGAGGCCGCCGAAGAAGGCGTTGATATCCGATATTTTGCCGTGGTGGGCCATGCTCTCAGGTTCGGCTCCGAGATGATGGAGGCAGGTCTTTTCATCCAGCGTGACCTCTGCTGTTACCCGCTTGCCGCGGGTCATCATATCGTTGATTTTCGAGGCCTTCTTGTCGGTCGCAAGGTTTCCTTCGAGATAGAAATTCTCGACATAGCCGGGATACTCCTGCAGTATCCAGTTACAGGCCGCGAACGTTGCTTTGCCGACCATGTTCTGTCCGGCAGCATCGCCAGTCCGGAAGCTGAACCGGAAGTTAGCGAGGTTGTTGGTCATGTAATCTTCGACTTCGACCAACTCGGCGACGCTCGAGGTTTCTTCTGCCTTCTTCTTGATGGTATCGTAATTGTCGAAAACCCAATCGCGGAACTCACGAGCTTTGCGTGCATCCTCAAAGACGAAGACTGGTGCGCGGTTCATTCGGTCGTCGACGACCGTCGTTTTCGCGCCACCGGCCATGTTGATGGCTTTCATCCCGCGGCTGTAGGAGGCGACCAGGGTCCCCTCCGTCGTCGCGAGGGGAATCGGATACTCGCCATCGGCGTGCTCTCCGTTGACCTTTAGCGGGCCAGCGATACCGAGCGGCATCTGTGCGACACCGATGAAGTTCTCGATGTTTCCTTCCCCCGTATGTGCATCGAAGGAGAACTCCGGAACGTGTTCCAGGTCGACCCCTGTCTTCTCTTTTAGATATTCGTGTCGTTGCTTGATTGCGCGGTCGCTATAGTTGTCCTGATCGTCGCGCGGAATCGACGGCAGTTCGCCCTCGTCACGGATGGTATCTGTAATTGACAGCGAGAGCTCGCCAAACGGTTCGGCGGTGAACTCGAGGTCGATTGTGTGGTCGCCCGTATCCAAATCAACACCCTGCACGACAACGTAGACGGTATCACCGACCGAGAACGTAATCGGATTCTCTGCATCTACCTCTTCCAGTTGGTAGGTTTCCCCGCTCGCCGTTTCGAGACGGACATCTTCGGGTTTGATTTGGACGCCGTTGATTGCCAACCGGGTGATGCCTGCAAATTTCGCATCTTGCAACCGGTTTTTGACCTCGAATTCGACCCCTTCGCCCGTATCTTTGAGACTGCCGTACGTGTACAATCGTTTCAGAATCTTCTCGGGAATGTCGAGTGACAGAAACCCATCCGACCCCAGGATGTTCGCGTACACCCGCTTCAAAATCCCACTATCTGGTCTTGGAATAACCATATACGTTTGGTTGTTATCGGTGACCTGACTGTTAACGGTTTCGACACTCACAAATACACTTCAGTGCTGTCCGGAAAACTCCGTATCTGTAAGGTATAACCACGCTATACTGTCATATCTCTTCGTCCAATCCCGCTTTTGTGTATATTCTGTGGTTTTTGCCCGTCGCAACCAACTGATTTCGGTTGTCGGTCATCCTGATATAACCCTGTACATTTGGTGTCGCCCGCCACCGACTCAGAGTGACGGGCGTGACTTCGGTAACAGACTCGCCACCACAAGGTGGCGAGATTTTGCAATCGCGTACGTTCGGTGGTATCAGAAACGTCGGATAGTCACGCCAGGTTCTACGAATCTGTGAAAACCGTCTTTAGCTGGATTCGGTAATCTCGATCGTTTCGAATCGATTTTCCAGCTCGCCAAATCGTTCGGCCTGCTGTTCGAACTGGTCGGTGAGTCGTTCAAGCTGTCCTTCGAACTGCTCGGTCAGGTCATCGGCTTCCTCTGCCTGTTCGACGAACCGTTCCGCCAGTTCGGTGACCTGCTGTTCGAGTTGCTCGTTGAACTCCACGAGCAGTTCAATCTGTTCCTGCATATTCTCGCTTGCATCTTCGCTGAACCGTTCGTACTCTTCGTCGACTCGTTCGAACGCCGTTGCTTGCTGTTCAATCAGGCTGTCGAACGTCGAGTCAACCGTCTCGCGGAGCTCTGCTACGTCTCCTTCGGGTGTTGGAACGCCTTCAACGTCGGTCTCAGAGAGCGTTTCAACGGTATCCAGCGACCGCTGAACGGATTCGCGTGCTAGTTCGATGCCCTGTTCGTTGAATTCCCGCTGTGTGTCGACACCGTCCGCAACCGAGTCTCCCAGCTCAGTTGAGAGGTCGATTGCGCTCTCAAACAGGTCGCCGGTCTGGCGCAGCGCATCTCGCTGCATCTCAAACAGCAGTCCGACTGGTGATGTTTTGTCTGTCATGTATACTTCTCAATTGATGTTTCTTCTGCGCTGACTTAACTTTTGCCGTTATCCAACAATTAACACCACTAAATACCATTCAGTGCCAAATAACACTCTCAACTCTGTACAGCTCCCTGCGGTGTCGGCTCGTCGTTGTATCGCTTCTTTGATTAGTTTGCTTCCGAAAAGGTAGGTTAAAGACGCGCACCTGTGATACGACGGTGTGACCGAGTGTGACTCACGCGGACCCTCGGGACGGTCGACGGAGCAGCGACACACGCGGTCGTACGGGGCATGCTCAGTCGGCTTGGGCGACCCGTCCTGAGTATGGGGGCTCATCCCGGGTCGGACCGACCGTGGCTCTGCCGGCGGGTCACCGTCGAATTGAACCGTCGCCTGAACCAACAATGAACGCATTGAATAAGCTATGTTGATGTCTCTGATGCAGTTTATCTCCGCACTGCCGCCGTTTGATTGGCGGCTTCTACTCATTCCGCTCATCACAGGGTTGATAGGATACGGGACGAACTGGGTTGCCATTCGATTTCTCTTTCGCCCAATCTCGTTTATCGGGGTTCGCATTCCTGGGCTCAAAGGCGTCGCGCCTGCACTCCCTCGCAAACTCAAACAGATTCCAGGTATTATCGAAGGGAAAGTCGGCTGGCAGGGGATAATCCCCTCTCGTTCGGCGAAGATGGGGAGTATCGCCGCCGAAAAGGGTGTTGCAAAGATTGCGGACGAGTACGAGTTCTACCAGCGGTTTGACCCTGACCGGATTGCAACGCATATGGTTGCGAACTCGCGCGAGGAAATCCGCGAAATGACCGACGAAATACTTCGCTCGGAATATCCTGAACTCTGGCGCAACGCCCCGCCACAGGTCCGTCAGCTTATCCACGCTCGCATTCAGTCACAATTGCCGGATATTGCAGATTCGGTGACGGACAAGATTGGGGAAAACGTTGATGAACTGCTTGATGTGAACATGATGATTACCAACCATCTCGACAACCATCCGGAGCTCGTTAACCGACTCTTTCTGGAAGTTGGCGAGCGGGAGCTGAAATTCATCATCCGGTCGGGATTCTATATCGGGACCTTTCTCGGGATTTTCACCATCCCGCTCTTTCTGTACATTGACCAGTGGTGGGTGTTGCCAGTCGCGGGGGTCATCGTTGGCTATTTAACCAACTGGATTGCGCTCAAAATCATTTTCCAGCCCATCGAGGAACGACGGTTTGGCCCGCTTCGCCTGCAGGGGCTTTTTATCAAGCGCCAACCAATAGCGGCTGAGAAGTACGCGGAGATTGTGGCCGACGAAATCGTCACCATCGGCAACGTCGCCGACAATCTGATGTACGGCCGACAATCCGACCGCACTCGAAAAATGATACGTGATGCTGTCCGCCCGGAGGTTGACAGGGCCGTCGGGCTCGCCGGACCGTTCATCCGCATGACCAGCGGGAGCAATCAGTACGAACGAGTCCGTGAGCGGTTCGCTGCAGAGAGCGTCGACAAGACACTGGATCCGCTGTCTGACCCGGAATTTAACGATGAGCGGAGCACGGCCATTCGGGAGTTGATGACGACACGCATCAAGGCATTACCACCGGAAGGGTTTGTTGAACTCCTCCGTCCGGCGTTTGAGGAGGATGAGTGGATGTTGATTCTGCTGGGTGCCGTTCTCGGCTTCGTCGCTGGTTGGATACAGCTACTGGTGGTGACGGGCATATGAGTGAGGATGCGAACGGTGGCGGTCGCCCACTGCACCTGCCGGATATTCCGGATGAGTCGACCCCATCACTTCCCGAACTCAAACGAGTTGAACCGCTTAGCCCGCCGGAGGTTTTGAACGACTCACCGACTGATTCTGCTGAAGGAGGTTCCAGTCGCTCCAGCAGGCGGTCTACAACCAAGCGAAAAGACAGGCGGACTCAGTCAGGAACAAACTCACGTGAGGACGCGCCGGACGAGACGGATGATTCAGCGGAAGACAATCGTCGTCGCTCGTCTCGACGCCGTACAAGCAATAGCAACACTCGACAATCCACAGGTGGCGAATCGGTCGGTGGTGATATCCCACCGGCGGAAGTCGACCGGGTGTTCACGCTTCTTGAGGAGGCACTGGCGGAGGACGCACTCGGGACGGCACAGTTCAATCAACTGCTCGGTGTCCTTGAACGGGGTATCGCAAACCCGACCGAGACTGACCCGGAGACGCTCTCGGAGGTTCTCTCGATGCTCGAGGAACTGCTCATCGAACCGGACGAGTTGGACCCGTTCGATGTCGGCGGTTTCCTCCGTATTTTCGAACAGGCGCTGGAGGGAACGACTGGGGCGGATGATGAAACGATTTCCGACCTGTTTGGCCTACTCGAAGAAGCTGTTCGTGACCCAACTGCTATCCAACCCGACGATATCGAACAACTCCGCCGCAATCTCGAAGCGACTGTCACAAATATCGCAGACCCGACAGCTCTGCTCGGTGGGTTGTTTGGCGCGACCGAGGACGATGAGTATCTATTCGACCCTGAAGGAGACGACGAGCCGGTCGACATGGCACAGCTCGGCCGGATTGCCGCCGCCCTCACGCAGCGAGCGACCGGCTACTCGCTTGAATCTGGCCTGCGGACAGGGACGCGAATGGCCTATGCGGCTGCCAACTCGAAATCGCCAGCAGAACTCGTGACGAACACGCGGGCTATCACGCTCGATGAACTCCAGCGGGCCGGTATCGATATTGGTGAGGACCAGACCAGTTGGCTGGCGACGTACGACCGGGAGGCTATCGACCCGCGACCTGCGACGCGTGAATCGCTCGTCGAACGGGGCGAACGACTGCTCGAACAGTCCGCTGAGGTCGGCCGTGACGAGGCTATCCACCCTGCCTTCTCCGATATTCTGGATAATCTCTCACCGGACGAAGCCCGCATCCTACGACTGCTTGCGATGGATGGGCCACAGCCTGCACTCGACGTGTACGACCGCTCGTATCTCCCATGGAAACTCAAACCGGTCGCACAGAATCTGACGATGCTGGGCAGCGATGCAGGCTGTCGAACACCCGTCCGAACGCCTGCCTATCTACAGAACCTCCAGCGACTCGGTGTCGTCGAAGTCGTGGGTGAACCCATCGACGAACTCAAACGCTATCAGGTGCTCGAAGCACAGAGTCACGTTGAGAGCGCTCGCGATAGCGCAAAGCGACAACGGACGAGCTACAAATCCGTTCGTCTCACTGACTTCGGTGTTGCCTTTTGCGAGATGTGTTTCCCGTTCTCGGTTACTGCAATCCCGCAAACAGCAAAGTTCCGCGAAGGGGTAGATTCCTGATTATCGCTCGCTTTCGTCACCGAAAACAAAGTCTGGTTCCTCGTCAGTCCCATCCTCAACCGATTCGGAAGCGACTGAGTCTGTGGTCTCCGTACTTTCGGAGTCAGCTGTTTCCGAATCTTCCCCCTCAGTCGTCTTCGATTCACTTTCTTCGGTCGTCTCTGACTCAGTACGTTCAGACTCACTCTCTTCGGCTGGCTGCACTGTCGTCTCTGCCTGGCTGACCGCGTCGGTCGGTGTCCGCTCCACCTTCGTTTCGGCTTGAGCGAGTTGTTCGTGTTCGTGATGGGCGGCCTGCTCCTCCAGCGCCGCAATCTCCTCGTGGAAGGCATCGGTGAGGACGTGCGGGTCTGGAAGCAGCTTTGCATCGCCAGTGACGCCGACTCTGACGTGACCGTCGTAACTGATGATGCTGATACCGATTCCCTGGTCGTTGGCCTGTGGGACCCAGAAAATCAGGTCACTGACTTTTTTGCCACCGAACTCGACGGCATCAACTGGTCCTGGCACGTTCGTCGCAATGCCGGTCGCATGTTTCTCAAAGATTTTCATCACGAGGTTCTGTACGGATTCCGGCATATACCCGCCAATGTTGAGCAGGTGGTACATGATGAACGCCTCGACACCCGCTTTCTGAACATCCATCCGCTCGTGGATGGTTTCGATTCGCTCGTTGAGGTCGCGTGTACCGACCGGTATCGGGGCAAACACCAACCCGAAGTGATTCCCAAGCTTTCCGTTTCTATCCTCCATCCGTTTGAGATTCACTGGAATCGTAAAGCGCAGTTCGAGGTCTTCCGTCTCCTCGCCACGCTCTTCAAGTACGCGACGGATTGCACCGCCTGTCGCTGCTAATAGCACGTCGTTGACTGTCGCGTCGTGCTGTTTGCAGACTGTCTTGATTTTGTCCAGGTCCATCTTGTCGGTCCACGCCGCGGTTTTTGTCTGCCCAAGGTTTCCGGTATAGAACGATGTGTTCGGCTCGTTGCGCTCTGTCAGTAGCTTCCAGGTCGTTTTGAGTCCCTGTGCAACCATGCTCAGCGGGCCGGATGGAGTTGCTTCCTCTCGCATTTTATCGACGCCATCCTCATCCACCTCATTCTCATCCGCTGACGACGTCTCAATTCCGTCTGTTGTCGACTCGTCGCCGGAGTCTTCGTCCGATTCCGAGCCGATGAGTTTCTCTAACTCGTTTGGTTCCTCCGCGGAGTCGTCTTCGGCTCCTTCATCTTCTTCCAGGTCCGGCCGCGGCGGGACGGAAATCCCCCCAATCGGGAACTCGATATCTTCGGGATTGTCGACGAGTCCGAGCATGACATACAGGAGCGCAAACCCGTCGCCGATGCTGTGATTGATGCGAACGGCGACTGCATTCCCCCCATCGTCGCCCGCGTTATCGACGACGAACGCTTCCCACAGCGGCCGTCGCTCATCCAGCGGTCGGCTCATCAACCGGCCGACGAACTCCTCGAAGGTTTCTTCGGTCGCGGGTTCCGGCAGCGATACCTGATAGACGTGGTTACGGATATCGAACTCCTCAACCGTCTGCCAGTAGGGCCGCCGAAAGCGACGCTTTCTGCCGTTTACTCGCTGTTTGAACCGGTCAAATCGGAGCAACCGCTCCTCTAACCGGTCGCAGAATTCGTCGTATCCAATCGCCTCTTCGAACATGAGAATCCCCGTAATCGTCATGAGATTCTCGGTCGTCCCCATCCGCCTCCACGCGTTATCCCGCCCGGAAAGCGGTTCTTTCTTCCCCATAAACATGAGAAAAGCACGTGCACCGCCTATTAAAAGTTCGTTATACAGACGTTCGTGAGTTTGTCCCATCGTGTACTCTCAGAGAGATTGCTTTGGCTCGTGACACTCCTGTCTTGCGGGATACTGTCGAAACGACTCACGAACGTTCGTATTAGTCCCTTTTCCATCACAGCCTGTCTGTCTCTGTGAGGGTATCTGAACTCGTTTTTTTCTCTCGGTTCAACATCGAAGCATAAAAACGGCCGTGACACGCTATCTGAGTGTATATGTCTCAACCGAACGGCACTGAAGATGGTGCCGACCCCGCAGCCACAGCCGACACTCCCGTCGTTTACGACCTTGCGGCTGGCTGTACGACTGACGATATCGAGGACGGTAACCAGTATCTTGCGACTGTCAATGGTGTTGTGGAGTATGGTGTTTTCGTTGACCTGTCCGAAACAGTTTCAGGGCTCGTTCACACCTCGAACCTCGTCGGCAGCTACGACGTTGGCGACGAACTTGTCGTCGAACTCGACGCCGTTCGAGAAAACGGCGACGTGAGCTTCGTCGAAGTACAGCTTGATGAGTATGCCCTCGAGCCAGTTGGTCCCGGAACGCGTCTGACATTCGACAATGCTCTCGATTTCGTCGGTGAAACCGCACATATCGAAGGGCAAGTCGTGCAAGCAAAACAGACCGGTGGCCCGACAATCTTCCAGGTTCGTATCGAAGGTGGCGTTATCCCCTGTGCGGCATTCGAGGACGCCGGTGTCCGTGCGTTTCCTGACGTCGCACTGGACGATTTCGTTCGTATTACCGGCACTGTCGAGACACGCAACGGTCGGCCACAGATTGAAGTTGACGACCTCCAAGCGCTCGACGATACTGATACACAGCGGGTTTCCGACCTGCTTGCCGAGGATACGCGACAGCTTACCGAACCAGCGGCAATCGACCCGCTCGTCGACTGGCCGGCGTTCGAAAAGCTCTGGGAAGACCTCGAAGACGTGGCTCGCCGCCTCCGTGAAACTGTCCTCTCGGGTCGCCCGATTCGGATTCGCCACCACGCAGATGGCGATGGGCTTTGTGCCAGCGTCCCGGTGCAGTATGCACTTGAGCAGTTTATTGCCGATACGTGGGCCGACCCGGAAGCAGCACGACACCTCCTGCAGCGACTCCCGAGCAAAGCGCCATATTACGAACTCGAAGATGTCACGCGGGACCTCAATTACGCGCTGGAAAATCGCGACCGACACGGGCAGAAACTCCCGCTCTTTTTGATGTTCGATAACGGCTCGACGGAGGAAGATACGCCTGCCTACCGGAATCTCGAACACTACGATGTTCCGATTCTGGTTGTCGACCATCACCACCCTGACGCTGAAGCACTCGAAGGTCTCGTCGAACAGCATGTCAATCCATACCTCCACGACGAGGATTACCGCATCACGACCGGCATGATGTGTGTGGAGATTGCGCGGATGATTGCGCCAGATATCACCGACGAGCTTCGACATGTCCCGGCCGTGGCTGGACTGGCCGACCGCTCGGATGGCGAGGCGATGGACCAGTATCTCGACCTCGCAAGCGAGGCTGGCTACGACGAAGCACAACTGCTCGATATCGGGGAAGCGCTCGATTATGCGACTTACTGGCTGCGCTATCGGGATGGCCGGGAGTTCATCAACGACGTCATCGGGATCAACTGCGATGACCGCGAGCGCCACGAGCAAGTCGTCTCGTTGCTCACCGAGCGCGCAGAGCGTGACGTAAACGCACAACTCGATGCCGCCCTCCAGCATGTCACTCACGAGGAACTGGCAAACGGCGCACAGCTCTACCGGCTGGATGTCGAACATCACGCCAAACGGTTCACCTATCCTGCACCGGGCAAGACGACCGGGAAGGTTCACGACAGCAAAGTTGAGGAAACTGGTGACCCCGTGATTACGATCGGCTTCGGCCCTGATTTCGCCGTGCTGCGTTCCGACGGCGTCCGACTGGATATCCCCGAGATGGTGACGGAACTGCAAGAGGAGTTCCCCGGTGCCGGCGTTAGCGGTGGCGGGCACCTCGTCGTCGGTTCCATCCGGTTCGTCCCCGGCATGCGCGAACAGGTTGTCGAAGCACTCGTTGCGAAGATGACCGATGCCGAAATCGATGAGGAACTCGGCAGTTCCGCGCCGTCGCTGGATGAATCGGTCAACGTCGAATAACACGTTACGTTTTTTCAATGACTGCTGACCGGGAGAAACTGTTACTCGACGTGATGCTTGGCGGCCTACGCTCTTACTTACGGATGTGCAACTACGACGCAGTCTATGCACTTGATGAGGACATCGAAGCGGATGAGGATTTGATAGCGTACGCCGACGAACACGAACGGACGCTCGTCACTCGCGATAGAGAACTGGCACAGCGATGCGATCCTGCTATATTGGTGACCGAGCGGGAGGTGACAGACC
>LKMJ01004577.1_pt1 | contig 13032 bp, 13 predicted proteins | sample 643391 | NCBI WGS metagenome assembly LKMJ01 (sample SAMN04112250, study PRJNA286221) | soda lake metagenome | biome: soda lake; feature: Kulunda Steppe; material: water; isolation source: sample PL-Br10 brine of Picturesque Lake | place: Russia: Kulunda steppe | collected 2010-07
CAACCGTGCGGTTGAAAATTTTTCAACCGCAGGTGCGCTTGACCATTGATTTTTTCAACCGCATTTCAACCGCGGTTGAAATCAACCGTTTCAGCCGCACTTCAACCGAGGCCAGAAAGTTCTGACGAAGAAGATCAGGTCTTTCCAACCTTATTAAACCAACCTCCGGATCAAGGTGCAGCATAAATTGGGCGCTGCACTAGTCTGGTATGGTAGGATGTACAAATCGTTGAAACAAGATATTGTGATGTGTGTGACCTCCTGATCTTTATTGACTTCTCTTGTTCCTGTTTTGTTGGTGAAAGGGTCATTCAGTGCCTAGGCCCTAGGTGGACCCTTTTCCTTGGTTAATGTAGGGAGTGATTTTACATATTCTTAGTAAAAAGAATTTACTTATTCTTTTCTGCAACAAACTGCATTATGGTTTAAAGCACATGCTTGCACGGCAATGCCACAAAGAGAGCTCACATACTATCTTAGAAGTGATTGAGACCATCTTTATTGTTATACTAGGCTACCCTCAGTAAGACTATGCCAACAAGGTAACCCCTGTTCGCGTGAATTAAGGAAGAAATTTACACCCTTAGCAAGCATTGAGAAACTTACAAATGAGCGTAAAACACATCAAATCAACATGCGACAAAAATGGTTAAGGCAAGCAGACTTGAAGCAAATTATAGAAAGGCTCGAATTCGGAACCCGATGGCTGGATCAGGCAACCAACTCCCCAATCAACAAGGCACTATAGAAACCTCCTAAGCCTCACTGACTTCCCTGGTGCGTGCACCTGCTGTAAAGAAAAGAGAAGGAAAGACTACGCCAACAGTGTAACCCCTGTTTGCGTGAGTTAAGGAAAAAGTTTACATCCGGTGCAAACACCAGGCAAACCTCCACCATCAAACTAGGAAGAAGGTCATTAGTGGGGGTGGGGAGGGTTCTTAAAAGAGCCATATGTTCTTTCTGCGGTATTTCTCAACCTTGTACCCTTATTATGATTTTTGTTGCATTGAATAGAATGAGTGCTAAGATCAAGAGTAAGTCTTTTTAATCTGCACCAGTCTAGGCAAGCTTACTGATGGGTAGTTCAGCTTGACATTAATAAATGGTCCCCATCACTCCAAGCAGGTTTGTAGGCTTACTTTGTGGCATTGCTGTAAACCTCTTGAAATTCTCTCCCTGGGGTATCCCTGCTGGAGATGTCATTTCTTTCATGTTTTTAAATAAAATTAAGTTGTGCAAAACAGGCGAGGTCAATGCTGCTCAGACACTTGTATGACAGCTCAGGGGCAAAGCTTGAGACATCTGCAGGGATCGCTTGGAAATAGGCCTACCTTACGAAAATGCTCAACATCTTGCCAATAACATACCACTACACTATACAAACACTATACAACTACGGTGCTACACTATACAAATGCGTAAGGCATGCTCAGGACAGCTGTACCATAAAATAGAAGGAATAAAAAACGCACAAAAAGTTATAAATCAAGAAAGCTTTGGAGGACAGGACGACATTTGATGGAAGAAATTGTACTTTCCAATAAATTATACTCTTTTCTGAAAGACATTTATCAAGCCTTGAAGGGTGACTGAGCTCCTCGAGGTTTCATGCACAGCAGCTGGCGGTTGTGCAAGAGGAAGCATTGCCCCCTTTCTAACAGCCATGGTGGATTCGGGGTAGGTGCACCGGATGCGCCGGGCCCCCATCTGGCTTGAGTGGGAGCGGTGCAATGCTCGGCCCTCCGAGCCAGCATGCGCCTTCAGGATCATCATTTGAGATGCATATGGAGTAATGCTGTGCTTGGATGAGGGCTTGCGTGGAAGTGCGCAAAGACCGGTCTTGCAATGAGCCCGGCATGCCAACTCGGATTCCATTTCTTACTTGCTTACGAGCCCAGACCTTGCTCGCGAGCATCCATGGCCTCCTGTACAAAGTAAAGTGTTTGCAGAAAGCAACTGGTTCCTGTTTCTGGTTTGCTGGCCATCATCATCCTCACACGCATCAAGAAGGCGCTCACATGGGCAGCTGTCCATGATGCTCTTTCACACAAAATGCAGGTGGATGCATTGTATTGATTGGTGCATCTGCCCACTACTGTCCATCAAGGGCTGGCACAACATGGTGTTTGGGGTCCCCCTAGGCACAGGTCAGCTGTCAGGGCTTGCAAGTGTTCAGTTGCTTCCTCCACTTCACACTCCTGATCCGCAGGACGAGACATGGGCCAAGTTTCTGGAGGAAAGGGAATGGATGGCAGATTTTTCGTACAAGAGGGAAGGGGAGGACTGCCCGCGGGGGACAAGAGGCGCAAGTGTTTTGGATTTTGAGACGCCCAGCGTGAGTGTGCACTGGCTAGGGCCACTCAGCCGCTTTGTCCACTGTGGCTTTGATAGCATGACCATTGCACGCCCTGGGCGGGGCATGTCGACCACGATAGCAAGCGAACAGATTTGGATAAGGCTCCTGATCGTGGAGCTGGCAGGCACGCAGCGCTTCCATGCACGCTTTCATGTTCAGGTCCCCGCCATGCTCCAAATACACCCAGGGGTGGTTCTGACCTTTTGCTGACAATGTGCGCTATCCAGCATCCGCTCAGAGGGTTTGAGCCCCGCATCCATGCTTTGCACTTGCCGCACATCACAGATCTGCAGTGGCTGGCTTAGCTTATTGACACGCAAGCAAGATAGAGCCTCTACTGGGCAGTGAGCAGCATCGCAAGTCGACCCTCTGGTTGAACAATGTAGCACCTGCACTCTCAAAACTTACCCTCTCGTGAGAAATGCCCTGCAAACTCCCGATATTCCATCAAGTCAGAGGACCAAGATCAATGCATGCTGAGATGAGGGCGCCCACTACAAGCACTATCATCACGGCGTACTCCACTATCACCTGGAATTTACCAAGCATAATCCTTCCCCCTGTGCTGTGAGTGGGAAATTCGACGTGGCGGAGCCATGCCGAATCAACTCCTTTTCATGCCAGGCGTGCGCATTCAGCATTCCCTGCGTGCGTGCTACCTAAGCTTCTTGGGCAGAGCCTTTCTTCGCTCTTTTCCCTTGTAAATCCCCATCAAGTTCTCTTGCTCTTCCCCCTCTCCTCCTTCTGCTTTCCTATTCCCTTCTTGCCCAGGTCTGAAAGAGGGCACTTCAGCATGCCTTTGGTTAGCAAGAAAAAGGGGCCTGCTTTGACCAACAGACAGGTCCTGAGTGAGCATCTAGCCTTAGACACCGCACCCAAGAGCGCATGGCAAGTGCTGCGCACACTGCCGCCCACCTCATCTTTGGCTGCTGCGGATGCTGATGCTGCAGTACCATATCGTGACCCTAGCCAAGGAGGGCCTGGACCAGGTGCTGGATGGCATGTCTGACCTGGACAGCGCGCAGCACACTGCGCTGCGCAACAGCGTGGCCATCTGCAACGTGGACGGCTCAATCGACGACGAGTGCGCGCCTCTGACCATGACCATCAAGGTGCGCTGGCTGCGCTCTGTGCTGCGCCTTGCTGTGTTGTGCCGTGCTCGTCGTGGAGGCTTGTGGACAGGCAGTGCACCTGCCATGGCAGGTGGGGAGTCCCTGCTGGGGAAGATGAGCACAGCTGTCACGCCTCCTCCTTCCATCAGATGCTTCGAGCGCTCACATGCGTGTATGCCCATGGCTTCCATGACCTCATTTTGCGATGGCAGGGCCCGGTAAACATGTGGTCCTTGGACGCCATTCCTCGCTTGGTAGCCTCAGGCTCCGTCAGCCCAGTACCAGCCTAGTGGTGTGCATCAGTAGTCATGCGCTGAAACCAAGTCACGAGCTGTGTCTGCTGCAAAGTGCATATGTCAGGCCACTAATGCTGCCATGCCCGCTTACACGTGCCCTTGCAGGCACGCATCTATGCGCTTGGGCTGCCGCGCTCCGTGGAAGTGCGGCACGAGTACCACAAACGCCAAGGGTGAGGCTGCGCAGCCCTTAAGGCAGCTGAGCGGATGTGATCAGGCCAGCGAATAGGAATGGGACAGAGGCTCATGCACACGCGCTTGTGTGCAAGTCAGGCCAGCGTTTGTGTGTGGGTCTGATGTTGATGCGCTCATTTGTTCAAGGCTGGTTCAGTGCTTGCATACCTGGCCTGTGCCAGCTAGCCAACTCCCCAACCGATCACCTCTCTGCTGCGCCAGAGGCGTCAGTCAGCACGGTCTTACAATGCATCAGAACAACGTCCGGATCTGTAGGTAGCCGTCCAGCAGGCTTCTGCTTGTTTCCCTTTTCCGCGCGCCTCTGCCTCGGGCAACCCCTGCGCCTGGCCCATACCTTGCGGCAGATCACATGGCCTGCGACTGCGTGGGAGGTGCTCATGGCTAGTTAGGCGGGCAGACACCCATGACTGCATGGTGTGGGGCACTCATGGCTGGGTAGGCTTGCACCCAGGACCAGGTGGGGAGGCTTAAAGGCCACGGGCCATGTTGGCCAGGTGGGTAGGTAGGCACTTCTCACAGGGTCAAAAAGGGCCCTGCAAGCGGGTGCAATGCACCCTCCAGCGGCCTGGGTCAGGCCTGCAATCTTGCTTGCGCACCGCGCCACACCGCACCACACCACACCACCACAACGCACCGCACCACACCGCACCACACGCCCCTGCGTGGATGGCCGGCTCAGGGGCTCACCCGGCCTGCCTCAACTGCGCCAGCATGGCACAGGCCGGCAGCTTCCGCGGGGGCGCTCACAGAGGCCTTAGGGCGCAGTCTGACCAACAGCACTGGTGGCTCTAGGCAGGGCGGCCCTATAGGAGAGCGTGCCAGGGCCGCAGCAGCACACACTCACTGCAGGAGGTACCCAAAATGTGCAGGGTCCAAGGCGGCACGCTCTCTTTAGCCCCACGCAAAGCGACGAGCCGCGGCTGGCTGTCAACCACGGGGCCACGCGCTTGCAGGGGGGGGGGGACAGCTGACCCGTGAGCTGCCTGCGCCGCCCCAGGCGTGCCGCCTGTGCAGACCCCGCAAGCCCTGCACGCTGCGCGTTGCAGGTGGGACCTGCCAGAGTACGCGCAGGCGGTGTCTTGGCGCCTCAACCAGCCCCTGGAATGCGGCCGCCGCTTCATGCCAATGTGGGTTTAGTGGCGCGCTGTGCTGCAGCTTGTGCATTGTGGGTATGGGCGTGGGTGTGGGCTCATGCCCTGCCTGTGTGCAGGTGTGCGTGTGTTTCCATAGCGCCTCGGCTCACCGGCACCTTCCAGGTGCCCCTGCGCAACGGCCCCAGCGGAGGCACTGGAACCCAACGCCCCTGTCTACCTTGATATCCCCCCCCTGGGTCCTCAGCAAGCACGTCAGGGCTTGCAAGGAGGCAGCACACCTTTTCACCCCAGCCGCACGCCTGTGGTCTCATTGCACACACGGTCAATCGTAAGACCCAGTTGCGCAGCTCACGGCCGACGCTCGCCCCTCTGCACCCTCTGGTCCCTTGTGTGCGCAGCTACAAGCGCGAAGAAGAGGGCTGGCGCACCATGTTCTACTCCTACCTGGACTTCTGCAAAGCTCCCTCTGGGGCAGCTGCAGGTGGGTCTGTTTGGCAGTGCCGCTGCCCGCCACACCTTGCACGCGTACAGCTCTGAATCATGTTTTGCAACGCCACATGCTCATGCAGGCTGCGTTTGTGCATGCGTAAGCGTGGTCTTTGAAGCAAAAAGGTTGCATGATCCCAGAGGTGCCCAGCAGCGAGCTCTATGCACCTAAGCACAGCCAGGCACCTGCCTCCAAGTGGCATGTGCGCCTTCAGAGCGTGAGAGCCTTGTGGTGCATGCTTGCAAGTGCCCTGCCCCCCCTTTGCACATGGCAAGGCCGGCGTTTGCGCTGCTGTGGCAGTGTGTGCCCTCCTGTGCCAGCCGCCTCATTGTTGCTGCTCCTGTGTGAGTGCATGTGCACAGGGGGGGGCAGCAACGGCAGCGGCCGAGGCACACGCGGCAGGAAGCGCGGAGGCAGAGGGTCCTGGCGCGGCAGAGGAGCCGCAAGGTGTGATTTTTGTGTGCGTGTGTGTTTTTAGTGTGTGTGTGTGTTGTTTCAAGTGTGCGTGTGTGTGTATGTGTGCACGTGTGTGCACGTGCGCGTGTGTGCACTATAAGGTCTGCATGCCCAGATGTATGCGTACAATGATAGTTCTGCCAGTATATGCAAAATGCGCGCGCGTGCATGCCTGTGCGTGTATGATTTAACACACGTGTGCATGCATGCGTGTGGAGGTGCGCGTGTGAATGGCTGCACCCTTACTGTAGCAGGTGGTCCGCGTAGGTGCCTGTCAGGGATGCGCCCACCCAACCCTGGAGTGCGCCGGCCGGCCTTGTGCACAGTTGCTGCCGCAAGGCACTCAGTGTACTATATGCAAATGCGTGCCCACACACTCCACACCCCACGCAGCGCCCGTGCCCTGGGCAGCCTGGTGGCCAGCAGCCGTGAGAACAGCCAGCAGGCCGGGGGCGCCGACTCGGATGGCGGCACCGTCACCGACGACGTCACGCTGAGGGAGCAGCTCGCGGAGGGCGGGTTCAGCGGGCGCCGTGCGCAGGCACCCCACCACCGGCTCAGTGCCATGGTGCACGCTGCCGCGGCGGAGGATGAGGACGAGGGCGGGGACGAGGGCACGCAGGGGGCCGAGCAGGGCCCCCCCCCCGGCGCCAGCGACTCTGGCAGCCCCCACGCCTCACAGCAGCCATCGGCCATGGCGGCTGGCCGCAGCTGCAGCCATGCGGCAGCCACCACAGACCTGGCAGACGGCGGCGGCGGCAGCGGCGCGCATGACGGCTTTGACAGCGGGCTGGGCGTGCAGTTGTCGCAGGAAGGCGGGGTGGAGGGGGGCACAGGCAGGGAGCAGCAGCAGCAGCAGCAACAGCAGCAGCAGCAGCAGCAGCAGCAGGTGTGTGCGTGTGCGCGCTTGCAAGGGGGCAGGGCCTCGCTGCACGCCTTGTTGGTTCCCGTGCTTGGCGCTTTTGAGGGTGCTCAAGCTGAATTTGTTGCTGCGCACATGCGCTCTGTGCAAACATTTGCATCTGCATCACCTAAGCATTTTGGTGCACAAGATGCAGCAGTGCCCTTCAACCGCGCATGCCGTGGGTGCTGGGGCGCAAGTGCAAGTGCCGAGCACAGGCTGCACCACAGCTTGCGCATGCACACCGAGCACTGCTGCCCAAGCAGGGGCAAAACCCATGTGTACCAGGAAGCACGCATGCACACGCACGGCCACACAAACAGCCATGCCCATGCACACGTACGCATACCTCACATGCACACAACTCAAGCAAGCCGACGCACTCACGCATACACCTGCTTGCGAGCCTCGCGCACATGCCTGCCTAGGCTGCTCGCGCGGCGCTTGTCAGCGGCTGAGCACCCTCGGGCTGCATGCACAGCAGGTTGTGCTGGCCACTTGCAGCGTGTGTGCTTCTGTGCGTGTGCGCGCACCCGCAGCAGCCCTCCACCATCATCCGCCAGAAGTGGCTGCTGTCAGCGGAGGACCTGCAGCAGCTGCAGGAGCATCTGCTTGCTGGGTCAGAGCTGGAGGTGAGTGCATGCTGGAGTGCCTGCTTGGTAGGGCGAAGCAGGAGGTAAGCAGTGCCAGGAGCGCCTGCTTGCCGGATTAGAGCTGCCGCTGGAGGTGGCCAGGGCTCCTGCCTTGATGCTTGGGGCTGCACCACCGCCGTGTGCAGACGCACCAGAGGGGGATGCTACCCCTTACAGCTGCTGCGCCTGTGCTCAAGGGCCACACGGCTGCCGTCGGTTGCAGGACGAGATGGAGGACGGGGACCTGCTTGACCTGGTGCTGGCCTCCGTGGGCATTGTCAACAGCAAAGTCGGCGAGGTCGAGGTGCGGGGGCGCGCGCAGGGTGTAGGCGCTGGTAATGCACGCAGGGCTGGTGGCACACCGCCGCCAGGTGGCGGGTGCAAGGCGGTGCGCCTAGGCCAGGAGGTGAGAAAACGAAGGGCCCCCTGTGGAGGGCTGAGGGAGGAAAGGGGCCTTTGGGTGTGGTGGTGAAGCAGGAGCCCCTGTGTATGGAGGTGAGGAAGTGGCCCCTGCAAGTGGTGGCGACTAGGGAGTCCCTGTGCTTGGAGGTGAGGACAGGGGACCCTGTGCGTGGTGGCGACTAGGGAGTCCCTGTGCTTGGAGGTGAGGACGGGGGACCCTGTGCGTGGTGGCGACTAGGGAGCCCCTGTGCTTGGAGGTGAGGACGGGGGGCCCTGTGCATGGAGGTGAGGACGGGGCTCTAAGGTGCTCGCGGCCCTAAATGCGGCACCGCATCCTCATGCCCATGGCAAGTGATGGGCAACACAAACACGTACGCACACATACTCCCCCCCCCCCTCTCCCTGGGGACCGGGGACCCTGTGCTCCTGCAGAGGCCATGCTCCACAGACAGAGCGGGTCAACAGGCGCGGCACTCGCGAAGGCGTGCCCCTGTATGCATGCGGGGCTGGCCCCGGACACACCCGCCTCAGCCCAGGTGGCGGGAATGCACACTCATGCTTGTTAGTTTGCCACTGAGTTGCGCTGTGCCGTGTGCACGTGGGCGCAGGTGGGCAAGCCAATGTACGGCCGGTCCTTCCTGGAGCACCACAAGCGCAGGCTGTGCGGCGCAAGCGGGGCGCGGCCGGCTGTCGCCGCCAGCCAAGTGGTGTCGGAGGTCAGCGACGACGAGCATCACCCGTCAGCGCGTGAGCCTGCAAGGGAGCATGAGCGCGCGGCGGTGGCGGCGCAGGAGGCGGCAACAGGTGGGTGTGGGGCACGCGGCTTGGGCGGGCTCCGCCAAGGAGCACAGATCCCCACATTCCTTACTGAAACATAATTTTTGGGGTGGGATCAACAACTTGGTGGTCGGTCTGCGTGGACCTGAGAGGGGGAGGAACCAAGGGGTCGTCGGAATCACGGATCGAGGGGGGGAAGGGGGACTGGTGAGTCTGGAGGAGGCCGGGGCGGAATAGGTGCAGGCTGGGCGCTGGAGCGCGCGTGCGTGCGTGTGTGCACGCCCGAGCGAGTATGCACGCAAACATATGCATTATTGTGCACTTCAGGACCTGGAGGTCTTCTGGTGGAAGAGGGAAAGCCCCCGTGCCAGCAGCTGCATGGAACTGGGTCTTTTCCAGGAAGTTGCGGATGCAACGAGCAGCATGCGCACCCTCACCCGTGTGATCCTGCCCCTCCCAAACCCACCTTCCCCACTCCTTCGCGCGTGCGCAGACAAGGCCAAGCGCGAGCTGGGGGGTGGGCCGCTGAGTGGCAGCAGCAGGCGGCGCAAGCGGCAGCGCGCGAGCGCTAGCGCGGCGACCTCCAACGGGCCCAGTCCACCCCAGAGCCAGCCACCCCCATCTTCGCAGCAGGAGCCGCGGGAGCGCGCGCAGGAGCAGGAGCGCGAGCAGGAGCAGCAGCATCAGCCACAGCCAGAGCCTCATGGGCAGGTGGTCAAGGAGGAGCAAGGGGCGCTGCCACGGCAGCCTGTCCAGCTGCCGCCCCTTCACAAGGGCTCAGCCTCGATACAGCAGCTCCAGCAGCACCAGCAGCACCAGCACCAGCACCAACAAGGGCTCCAGCTGCAGCAGCAGCTGTTGCTGCAGCACCTGCAGCAGCAGCAGCAGCAGCAGCAGCAGCAGCAGCAGCCAGGCCTGCTGGCCCTCCAGCAGCACGGGTTTGCTGCGCACCCACAGATGTTGCAGCATCCGCACATGGCAACCCAGGCCTTCTTCCAGCACCAGCAACTCCTGCAGTACATGGCGCACCAGCAGATGCTGCATGCGTACGCGCTGCACCAGCAGGCACAGGCGCAGGCACAGCAGCAGCAGCAGCACCAGCACCAGCACCAGCACCAGCACCAGCACCAGCAGAAAAGGCAGCCGCAGCCACAGCCGCAGTCACAGCAGCAGCAGCACGGGCAGCAGCAGCAGGGGGGGCCACAAGGGGGCTTGAGCCTCCAGCGCTCTGTATTCACGCAGGGCCCTGTCGTGCTGTCGGAGCAGAACTCACCCACCTCAATCTTCTCACACCAGAGCCAATGGGGTGTCCCCGCCACGCAGCAGCAGCAGGGCAGCCTGCCCACGAACGGCCGCGCCTCCGCGCCCCCCGCGCTGCCCTCTGCCAGCGCCGAACCCGCCGCCCCTGCCAGCAGTGCGCAGCAGCCCCTGCAGCAGCAGGGCGGCGCATCTGCCAGCACCACCGGGCCGCACATGCTGGGCCCCACCACCCATGCCACCACTGCCACCACTGCCACCACCCCAGCGCCCCTCCCGTCCCAGCCGCTGGGCCGTCCTCCCCTGGCCATGCCTACGCGCAAGGGCACCTGCGGGCCGGGCGTAGGCAGCGCACCTCCTGACCAGGCGCCGGCACCCGCGGGGCCGTCAACCACGGCAGCGCCGCCACCCGCTACGGGTGTGCCGGCGCCCATGGGCCTGCCCTTCCACAGCTTCCCCCCCATGCACTTGCCGCCCATGGCCGGCGCGATGTGGGCCCTGGGTGGGCTGGTCCCTGGCATGCACCACCACTCCACGAGCGGGCCCGCCGCCACGGGCACGGACGTGGGCAGCAACGGCGCCCCACGCGCGCTGCCGTCTCAGAACGTGGCGGCTGCCCAGAACGCGCACGGTTGACGCCTGTGTCTGCACGGACCTGCGCGTCAGCGTGCCGCAGCGCTTGTGAGCACGCACGCGCCTGTTGCCCATGGGCCGCGTACAGCCTTCCCCCATCTTGAGCGCGTAAGCAAGAAACAAGGAGCAGGCATGGAGTGGAACAGAACCAATTTTTTTGCATGTCAGTGCATATTGTCTAATGCCATGGGAATTCTATACCACGCAGGCTTGCTTCAAACTGTGCAGCTAAGGTGCAGCCCTCTGCCTTTTCCCAGCACGCGCCAGGGCAGATGATAGTGCAGCGAAGTGGCTTGGCTAGACAGGCATGACAGCACACGCAGAACAGAACACGACCTTCATCTGTCTTGAATAAGACGTTAAAGGTTGCGTGCTGATTGCGCACTGTGGGTCTTGTTGCCTGCACATCCACATCTACTACAGAGAGCACAGTTGGCTTGAATTAGAGCTTGTAGTTGCTGCAGAGGCTTATGTATTGAACTAGCAATGTGTTACGTACTTTGGCAATTTCTCCTACAGCTGTGTGTTTCATTTGTGTGCCATGATCACCCTTCTACAAAAGGAGCATTTGTTGAGGGACCCGAGGGCTGCTGCCTTGCATTCCTCATTGCTTGGCCCCTTTGCCAATAAAAGGCTATTTCATACGGATTTTTATTCCAATTTGGGTGCGTGCTTTCCTGCTGCCCGACCCAAGATGTCTCTTATTGAGCACTTATGCGTTGATATTGTGAGGCTTGCATTTGGAGAACTGCATTCAGCTTGTTCACCTTCCTAGAGCCTATTTTGCAGGCTTCAGGCAGAGCTTCTTTCGTGAATTATGGTACTGTTGTTGTGTAAACTGGAAAAGAAGACTTCTGTCAGGTTGGGAAACATATTACCCCAGGCTCTATGGCAAGGTGATGGTTATACTTGGCGGCTCTACTCTACCCGCCAAACAAGGGCAGCTTAGCTGAAGCCCTCCATTGTGTTATCAGATTCTGGAGCACTGGCAGTCTGTTGATAATTTATGACTTGTTGAACGTTAACGAAGCTAACCTGCTGCGAACAGAAAAGGAAGCTAGACATCTGAAGTCTAATCTGCACTCTGTGGCGTACCAGGAGTGGATGTGCACATTTCTGCTTTGACAAGCTACTCTGAGGTCAACATGATGCACGAGTAAGCCAAAAGTTGGAGAAAGATTGACCAGATTCATCCACGCATACAGCATACCTCCAGTAGATTGACTTCAGTGCTCCTTTACTGGAGGGAATAGTTAAGACTCAGGATGGGTTGGTGGGGTGATCAGGTTAGGTTAGGTTAGGTTAGGTTACATAGCTGTATCTGCCAGACGAGGGCAGCTTAGATGAAGCCAAACAGGCCTGCAACCGAGACCAATAAAGGCAAGCTAGGTAGTGGGTTGGTGGGGTGATCGAAACATGGATCTACATCAAGTCTTCCCTTTTACCTCACTGAGTGTGGCTGAGTGTGGCTTGGCAACTTAGGAGGACGTGCTCTTTAATTTGCTCACTGTGTGGCACAATTGTAATTGACACAGTGATACCACGCCAGATTTATGCAGTGCCAGAAAGGGATCTGTCTTTGCACGTTGTGTGGAGGAGCATGAGAGACAGCAGCAGCGGCCATAGCAGCCCAGCCCCCTCCCCCACCTCCCAGGCCGACATTGGCAGGCCTAGAAAGTTGCCTGTTGTTGAGGCTCCTCCAACCCCAAAAGTTGTTTGGGTGCAGTTCCTCCAGAGGCAGGGGTGGGGGCAAAGGGAGGGGGAGGGGAAGAGGGGCTAAGCCAATGGAGGTGTCCTCAGAGTCAGAGGAGGACACGTCTAAAGAGGACACTGACATGCAAATGATTACAAATGATTACAAATTAGGGTCAACCGCCAGCCAGGACGTTAGGCTGATTGGTTTGTTGCTGGTCTTCGCCAGCCAAAAAATAGTCCATAAGATCCGAAATGAAATGGCAGCGTCTATTGTGCCGCTGAGAAAGAAAATCAGAGACAGTCTGACTAGGCAAGGCATGTGGAATATAAGGTGCCTTCATAGAAAAGGATTGGCAGAAAGGGAAGAAAAGGAAAGAGTACTTTCTTCTGAGAGAGCACACAAACAAGTCTTGAAAGTGAAAAAGAGCATGCACCTCATTTTGAACAGCAGCACAGGAACACTTGTCACAGTGGCCATTTCCACCGCGCCAGATGGAGGATTCGACTGCGAGAGCATGAGCTCGCAAGCGAAACCTGCTCACATTCCTCATAACATGCTTAGGGAGATCAAGGTGCAGATAGCGAGGAGGCATCAGGGGGGCACCCCCATTACGCACCTGTGTGCGTGAATCAGCTTGAAGATCTAAGAGGGGGCAGGCAAACCAAGAATGATAAGTCACCAGTTTGTTGTCGCTTTCCAGAGGGTTCATGTCAGCAATGTCCCTCCACACTTTTCTCA
>LKMJ01004578.1_pt1 | contig 13030 bp, 17 predicted proteins | sample 643391 | NCBI WGS metagenome assembly LKMJ01 (sample SAMN04112250, study PRJNA286221) | soda lake metagenome | biome: soda lake; feature: Kulunda Steppe; material: water; isolation source: sample PL-Br10 brine of Picturesque Lake | place: Russia: Kulunda steppe | collected 2010-07
ACACACACACACACACACACACACACACACACACACACACACACACACACACACACACACACAAGCACACACACACATGCGCGCGCGTGTGCCAGCACACAAGCGTGCACACATTTGAGTGCTCACGTGTCAGCAAGTGCCAGCGGCCGCAAAGAGACACACACACTTAGGATGCCAGGAGCCTGCTTCAAGGGCCTGTCCTGTGAGCACTGCTTACACACAAATGTGTGTGTTGCCAGGTTTCATTGCAGGGCGCCAAGCCGATAGCGCATTTGTGCTAGCGCTGAGACATGGCAGGGGGCGTCAGCAAGTACTACGAGGTGGGTGCGAGGGTGTCCCTGTGAGGTGGCACATGTATGTTTTGGCTGCTGAAAGCTCCACACCGCTTGCACTCACTCAGCTACGCGTGCTGCTGCGCCATGTGCATGCACTGATCACTGGCACATGACCTGATGCGCAATCAGGTGTCAAACCAGCCAGCCTCCCTCGTGCGCATAAACAAATCCCTGCTTGCACATGGCCACTTGCCACCATGCCAGGGCTATGCTACTAGCCTGGGCCATGTTTGCACACTTTTGACCAGTCCCCCCTTTCAGGGCGCGTGGGGTGTTTGAATGGCCATGGCTTGGGTGCGTGCGAATGGCCATGGCTAAGACTTATTATCATATCATTGATGTGTGACAAGTTGACACTGACAACTGGCCCGCCCTGTTGTTGCCACCTCGTGGGTATACATCTGCTGTAGTCTAACCTGCGGCATTTGCACCTGTGTGAATGTTCTGCCGTCTGACCCGCAGCGTGGGTGGGTGTACGACCCTGATGGAGACCGCTTTGAAGATCGCGTGGGGCGGGTGCTGTCGCGTGGCATCAACCTCAGGGACACCTTCAGGGAGCAGGCGCACACGACCACCATGCGGCAGCGGGTGAGTGCAGTGGCAGGGGCTTGCGCGTGGGCGCACGGGCAGAGGAGGAATGCGCACCGACGGCTGTTTGGCAGCGGGTGAGTGCAGGCACAGGCATGTTGTCACTGTGTCAGGAGCAGTGGGTGGCTAAAGAGGCATTGGAACGGCGCATGCGGCAGTCATGCAGCAGCATGTTAGTGCAGCGGAGAGCTGCTCTGCAGCGTAAGCAACAGCAGTGCGGTGGTGGGTGAGCGCAGTGGCGTGGGCAGGCGCAAGGGCCCGACATCAGGGGCGGCAGGTGGGTGTAAGGACAGCAGAATGGCATGCATGCGTTTGGAGTGTTAGGCTTGCAGAGCTGTAAGGCTCTTCAGATGCTGAGGGCTGGGTGCAGCTCTTAGGGCTTGCATCAAAATCTTTGAAGAAGCCTTTCAACTCTGAGCCTTACTTGTGCCCACCCAGTCAGCAACTTCACGCTCTGTACCTGTTCCCGGCCCCTGCCCGCTCGGATGCACAAGAGCTACCTCAGGTGGAGGAGCAGACGGCTGCGCAGGAAAAAGCCACTGGTTTGCCTGCTGACATGACCGATACCCCTGCTACTGTGTGTGTATGTGCGTGCGTTTATGTGTGCACGCCCCCGCCACCTAAGGCGTTGAAGAAAAAGCGGACGGCAAAGGAGACGTCTGCCATTGTTAGCCTGCTGGCACAACTGATTCCCCCTGCCCCTGCGCGCGCGTGTGTGTGCGTGCGCGTGCACTCCTGCCACCACAGGCGTTTGAGAAGGAGCAGAAGGCCAAGGAGAAGACGGCGGATGTGAAACCGGAGTACTACCACCAGTCGGGTGATTCCCACAGCGGCGGCCCGCAAGTGGACAAGCGCGGCATGGTCTGGGTGGGTGGGTGGGTGCCAGAGCTTGTGTGCTGTGGTCATGGGTGCATGTGTGTGCCAGAGCTCGTGTGCTGTGGTGATGGGTGCATGGGTATGCCAGAGCTCGTGTGCTGCGTGGTGGGTGGTGGTTCAGGCTGGGGGGCTTGCGACCCTTGCGGGCTGGCTGGGATGAGTGACCCTCTTAGGTCGATGGGGATGAGTTTGGGTGCATCGGCATGCGAGCGCCAGCCGCGGCCTGTGCTGCATGGTGGGAGTGATCTGTCGGCAGCCTTCCGGTTTTGGGTTGGATGTCGGCCTCTGTTGCTGGGAGCGAGTGTTGTATGGGCGTTGGCGGGGCGGCGTGGTCTGGCAGGGCAGCGGTGGCAGAGGGCACACAGGGGTGTAGAGGCGCACAAAAAAGGGCAGGGCTGGAGGGGTGCACAAGGCAAGTCAGACTTGGAGGGGGGCATGAGGTAGGGCAGGATTGGAAGGATGCACGAGGCAGGGCAAGGATGGAGGGGTGCACGAGGCAGGGCAGGGTTGGAAGGGTGTGCAAGGCAGGGCAAGCAAGGATGGAGGGGTGCGCGAGGCAGGGCAGGGTTGGAAGGGTGCGCGAGGCAGGGCAAGGATGGAGGGGTGCACGAGGCAGGGCAGGGTTGGAGGGGTGCATGAGGCAGAGCAGGGTTGGAAGGGTGCACGAGGCAAGGGAGGATTTCCAATCCCAGTGCACAAAAGGGCTGAAGGGCCCTCGTTGCCCTCATCCCATTCTTGCCTCCTCCTCTGACAGGTAAGCACGCACGAGGTGGCCCCTCCTTTGCCTACCAACCACCTGTAGTGTCACACGCTCTGCAGCAAGCGCCTGTGATGTGCGCGCGCCCACATGCACAGCTGTGTTTGGGCTGGACTGTGGCTCTTGTGCGCAGTTTGGTGCACAATCGCAACGGGGCATCAGCCGTTGTATGACTGACACCGAGGCAGCGCACTTGTGGAGAGGAAAGCAAGGTCACCACGCACATCCATACCCTTGCTGCGCAGGTCAGCAAAGATGGCGAGGTGCTTGGGCGTGCTACTAACGAAGGCTTTTCTGACCTCCCCCCGCCCCCCACACCCAAGCAGCAGATGACCACAGACCCCCAGGTGCGACACTGCGCTGATCCGCCCCCGGTCATGAGCAACCTTAATTATGATGATCACTGAGCTGACCCGACCTTCATCATGAGCAACCTTGATCATGGGCAAAACCTTGACCTGGAGCATCAACAAGGTGTTGGTAGTAAAAAAAATGATCCTGAGTCAGGGCACCTGACCATGAAGATCCCCAGTGCTCGCGCCCTGATCTAGGAATGGTGCCTCAGACCAACAACATACTTCAGGCCAGCAGCAAACATTCTTCCGGCCAGCAACATGCTGCTGACCATAAACACTCTTCAGACCAGCAACTGCTGTTGCTGTGCCTGCTTACAGCCACCCATCCATGCATGCACACACCCCTGCATGGGGAAATTGCCAGTGCCTTGCCAACACCGCAGATGATCTGCGCCTGCACGTACGCAAACACGTGAGCACATCTGTATCTGCAGTACAGATGCTGCACACACACAAACACATGCACACACACGATACCGCGCGCGCACGCGCGCGCGCACACACACACACACACACACACACACACACACACACACATGCACATGCGGAAATTCATGGCCAGCCTGACGCACACTTACACGTGCACGTGTAGGAATTCATTGCCAGCCTGATGTGCACACACATACACATGCGCACATGCAGAAATTCATGGCTAGCTTGACGCCGGAGACGCGCAGCAAGACACTGTGGAAGCGGATCAATCCAGCGTGAGTGGCTTGTGTGCGCCCTCTGCTGCGTGCTCTTTGCTGTGTGCCTTCAGCTTTTTGGTACACCCCTGTGTGCATCCGCCCCAAAATGCAGGTGCATGGAGGTCAACACCCACCTGCCCGTGAGTACGAATGCAGACACCTACACGTAAGTTGTGTTGCATCACGCACACCACGACCCTGGCACGCACACTGAAACCCAAATGCATGACCCCCATGCTGTGGCGTGCGAGGCTGCTGTCGTGTGGTTCGTGTGTGCAGCATTGTGAAACTATCTTCCCCTGTGCGACCTGCGTGCTTGCGCTTGGAGGTGTGCGAGGGTCATGAGTGGTACACAATGCTTGGAGGGTCATGGGTGGTACACAACGCTTGGAGGGTCGTGAGTGGTACACAACGCCTCCCCCTTCCACTCAGCACCCCTGTCTGTGCAGCAGATGTTACTCTTCTGCTCATGCACTTGGCAGGCTTGGGGGGATTGAACAATACTTTTGTGTTTCCTGGAGTGTCGAGTCCACACCCCGTCCACAACTTCTGGCAGCAGCAAGAGACAGAGGTCCGTTGTTTTGTCCTTCCACTATGGGCAAGGCTTACATGCCTCTGCGATCGCAGACGTTCATGCCACACCCTTGTGAGCACCCCAAAGCAAACATGGTCAGCCTTTGCCCTCTGTCACCGTAGGTACAAACCTGAGATGATGGAAAAGTTAGACAAGACCTTCTACCGCCAAAAGACAGGTGTGAGGTTGGGGGTCATGCTTGGCAGATGCTGCTTTAGGGCCAGGCGCTGAGATGTCTGCTTGCGTGTCCATTGCATGGGTTTGCTCCCTCAGGGCCAGGCATTCAGGTGTTTGCTTGCGTGTCCATTGCATGGGTTTGCTGCTTTGCAAATGCTCATCAGCCCGCCACTTGCTGCCTACACTTGCAGACTTCTCGGAGTACTCAAATGCCAAGCTCAAATTTGACCCTGGGAGCAGAAAGTGAGGGGCTGCTGTGGGTAGATGGCTGACTTTCATAGATTCAACAAGCTTCCTGCTTTTGTTTTGGTTGGGCCTTGGGGGAGTATGGCAATCATGCTCCGCCTCTTATCCGCACACAGTCAAGGTCCGATTCTCTTTCTGTGACATCGCCTTGGCATGGCTTTACAGGCCTTTTTTGCCGTGGGGCTGCCCCACGATTCACACATATGTTATGTCACCCCGTCACTGGCATGCTCAGACCTCTCGTTTCTGTTGAGCCTCTTGCAAGTTTCCTTCCAAGTCATTTGGTGACAGCCATTTGGCCATTCTTAGTCCACGTTTTGAAACAATTCCTGGAAAGGAACTGAGATTACTGGTCCTTTCTTGTGCCGTTGCACGCAAATGTGTTCGCTGAGGCTTCAATATGCAGACTTGTTTCACGATCTCCCTATGGCTCACAAAATTACTAATTTAGTACGGTAGTACCGTCAATCAGACTGGAGCTTTTTATTTCTCTCAAGCTTGTTCTGAAGATGTCTTCAATTTTTTCCAGAAACAAACTAATGATTACTATCGTTTTATTTCAAAGCTTATGGATGTTTATATGATGGCTGGTGTTCACCAGCAACCTGATCAGTCAAACTACCTGGCTGAAGGTCAAACTTAAACTTGTAAACTTTCATGAGTAATAGCCTACAAGTATTACTTGTTTCAAACGAAGGCTTCTTTTTAGCGTGGCTGGCCTGTATGTCTGCTAAAGGTTTAAAAAGGTTTAAAGATGTCTGCTAAAATTAGAGGAACAGTTGGTGCTTGCACCAGACACGGCCTCTCCCTCATGAAAAGCTACGTAGGCAGTGAAGCACTCCCTACATCAATGAAGGAAGAATCTAAGGAGAAAGAGTCACCTAGGGCCTAAGCACCATATGACTCTTCGAAAGAAAACAAGAAAGTCAGTGGGGATCAGGGGGATGACTAGCAGTACCCCATTCCTGGTCTTGATGATGATTTGTAGCAAAAGTTTATGCTTGGTATGTGTGCATGCCCCCGCCACCTCAGGTGTTGAAGAGAAAGCAGACGGCAAAGGAGACACCTGCCATTGTTAGCCTGCTGACATGGCTGATAGCAATGGCAAAAGTAGCAAGAGTAGCCTAGGGCAAGGGAGTCGGGCCTTAGGCCTCAAGCTGGGCTACCTTGAGCTGGGCCGCCTTGAGCCTTGAGCTGGGCTACCTTTTGCTGGGCTACCTTGACCTGGGCCACCTTGAGCCTCGAGCTGGGCTGTCTTGAGCCGTGACTTTCTGACTTGAGCCGGGCTGCTTTGGGTCTGCCTGAGCCTAGCGCGGCCTGGGCTGCTTTGGGTCTCCCTGAGCCTAGCGCGGCCTGGGCTGCTGTTGCGCACACAGGCGCACTAGGGAAGGGCGACCGAGTGCTGCTGGCGGGGCGCAGCACATGCGCCTGGCCCCGCGCGTGGTGTGTGGGGTCAGGGCTGCATCGCGCTGCTGCCGCCACTGGCCTGCGTGCCGGCCTGCGCGTGCGCCAGGCCCTGGTTGATGTCCTGCAGCAGCTTGCGCATGATCTCGGAGAAGCTGTCGCTGTCTTGGGAGGCACCCACGTCTGCACCTGCACCCTCCGCGTCCCACGGCTGCGGCTGTGATGAGGGCATGGCAGCCATGGGCTCTGCAGGGTGTGATGTGTGTTGCGTGCGCGTGTGTGTATATGCGCGGGTGAACATGTGTGTGTGTGTGTGTGTGTGTGTGTGCGTGTGTGTGCGTGTGTGTGTGTGTGCGCATGTGCGCGTACGGGAGCACGTGTTTGTGCTAGCGCGTGTAAGTTACTGTGTGTGCGTGCATACGTAAGTAATGTGTGTAAACCTACGTGCGTGCGTGTGCGTATGTGAGTGGGTATTTGCATTTGCGCTCGTGTCGAGTGATTGCGTGTGTGTGTGTGCGCACGTGTGTGTGGATGTTCACGTGTACAAGAGCATTTGCCTGGCAGCACACCGAGTCCGCCTTGCACGCCTCGCTGGAGATGCAGCATGGCAGCAGCGCACCTGGAGCAGGGGCTGCGGCGGGCGCCGCGGGGCGGTGGCGTGCCCTGGCCGGCATCGGGGCGCTGCTGCTGGAGGCACTGGGGCTGCTGGCGCGAGGCAGGGGGGCCGGGCCAGGGGGGGATAGCACCGCGCTGGACAAGCCGCTGCCTTCAAAAGCTGCGAGGCTTGTGCTTGCTGTGCCGCCGCCTCCCAAGGCTGCCAGGCCATCCCCAAAGGCCACCAGGTCAGGGGGAGGAGCCGACGGGGGGGCAGCGCGTGCGTGCCGCGCAGCGGTGGCGGCGGCCTGGAGGAGGCTGGCGTTCAGCGCACCCACGCCACCCAGTGCCCTCATCCCGGGGGAGGCTGTGGCCGAGGGGCCGCCTGCGTTAGGCGGCTTGCGTGAGTTGGGGCTGGTGGCGGCAGCGGTGTTGACAGCGCTGGCGGGGGAAGTGGCACCACGTGTGGCGGGGGAAGTGGCACCACGTGTGGCGGGGGAAGTGGCACCACGTGTGGCGGGGGAAGCGGCACCACGTGTGGGCGCGGCAGTGGGACCAGCAGCGGCAGGAGGTGCCGGGGAGTCGGGGCTGGTAATGGAGGAGGTGGTGGTGGTGGTGGTGGTGAGGGATTTCATGATAGCAGAGGAGTCGCCCGCGGCAGAAGGTATGCGCGAGGCGGGCCTGGTGGGAGTGGGGGAATGTGCACTGCATGCGGCCGCGGCCGAGAGGCCCGCAGCAGGGGCAATGCGGCTGCGGGCGCTGCTGGTGGGGCTGCTGCTGCTGCTGCTGCCAGCCAGTGCAGCGGCACTGGCCTGGGTCACGTCCAGGGTGCGTGCAGGTGCCTGCAGTGGCGCTGCAGGTGCCTGCAGGGGTGGGCATGACGTCGTCAACTGCTGCTCCTGCTGCTGCTGCTGCTGCTGCTCTGCAACACCTGCCAGACCTTCCTGTGTGGGCTCCTGCGCTTGTGTCTGCACCGGTAGGCCTTCCTGTGCCGGCGCCTGCGCTTGTGTCTGCACCGGTAGGCCTTCCTGTGCCGGCGCCTGCGCTTGTGTCTGCACCGGTAGGCCTTCCTGCCCAGGCGGTTGCTGCTGGAGATAAGTCTGTTGGGGCGCTTGTTCCAGGTGTGGCTGCCGCTGACGCGCACCATGATGCGTCCGCGTCTGCGTCTGCTGTGGCGTCTGCGTCTGCTGTGGCGAGGCTGCCAGGCTGTTGCTGCGCGACGGCAGCGGCGGCCAGCGCATGCCGGTGCGTGCAAACGCCTGCTCCAGCACGTCGTCGATGTTCCAGGAGTCGGTGGAGGACCACAGGGAGGAGGGGCCGGGTTGTGGGCTGCGCGTCTGCGGCTGCGGTTGTGGCTGCTGTGGTTGTGGCTGTTGCTGCTGCTGCTGCTGTTCGGAGGCAAGGAGCAGGCCGTGCGGCGGCTGCGGTTGTGGTTGCGTCGGCAGCGCTGTGCGGTGCGGGGTTGACGCGGTTGATGGCCAGGCAGGCAGGCCCTCCCCATCCTCCCCACTGCTGCTCCTGCCACTGCCCTGCAGCGGAGGCCCTCCCACTGACGGCACAGCCGCAGGGTGTGGCGCGGCACGCGCGCGCGGCAGCCCACTGGCAACCTCCCTGCTGTCCGCCGCTGGCACGCCACCTACCTGCGGGCGGTGCAGCAGCACGGGCAGGACTGGGAGCAAGGGGGGGGCGCCCGCCGCTCCTGCTGCTGCTGGTGGTGCTGCTGCTGGCGCTGGTGCTGGGGCGTAGCCAGGGGCGCCTGAGGAGGAGGAGGGGGCCTGCGCGAGGGGCGTCGGCGGCGCGCGTTGAGGGGTGGAGGCGGCGGAGGGCCACGAGGGGCTGAGGGTGAGCCAGGACAGCGGGTCCTGGCTGCCACTGCCGCCGCCGCCTGCGCCACCAATGCGCGCGTGCGCCCTGGGCGTCCCTGCACTCGCACATGCGCAGGCTTGCGTGTGTGAGGGAAAGTGTGTGTGAGGGGATGCGTGTGTGTATGTGTGTGTGAATGCACGCGCGCGTGGTGTGGTGTGCATGTGCGAGTGCTTCTCCATGCGTGCCGCGCGTCCTCATGTGCGTCCCTGAAGCGCCTCCCACGTGCGCGTGCATGTGTGGGCGTAGGCTCAGCACGTGGTCGCATCAGCCCCTGTGCATATGCAGGCGCAGCCCACTTAGCACGTCCTGGAGCAGCCAGGATGTTGGAAGGGAGGGCAAGCGATCAGCGCGAGCATGCATCGCACGTGCACGCAGGCGCAGCCCACCCACCTAGGGCGTCCTGGAGCAGCCAGGACATGGAGGAGGTGGAGGAGGAGGGGGAGTTTAGCCACGGGACTTGGCTGGGCAGGGGAGACGATTCGGGCGGGTGGCCTACAGCTTGTGCTTCTTGCAGCGGCTGCGGTGGCAGCGGTGGCGAGGGGAGTGGTGGTGCTGCGGGGCCTGCTGCAGGGGCCCCAGCTGCTGCTGCAGGAAGGGCTTGTGCACCCTGAGGAGCAGCGGCTGCTGCAGGGCCTGCCACAGGGGCCACTGGCGCTGCCTGCGCCACGTCTGGCTGAGCTGCTGCTCCTTGCCCAGCAGCTACCCCTGCTGGTGCTGGTGCTGGTGCTGGTGCTGGCTCGGGTGCTGGCTCGGGTGCGCGCCCCTCGTGAATGCCAACCTCAGCTGCAACCCCTGCCGATGCATGCGGCAGGTGCGCAGGCGGGGTGCGCGATGCATGCGGTGGGAGCGCGCCCAGGAGGATAGGCGTGCGTTCCGCTGGTGGTGGAGCAGTGGACGACGCATGGTCGCGCATAGGCGGGGGCGGGGCATGGGAGGTGGTGGGGGATGCTGTGGCTGAGGAGGAGGCGGTGGTGGTGGTGGTGGTGGCGGTGAAGGTTGGGGAGGAGTGCAGGAGACTGAGGATCTCCGCCGGAAGCGTGGAGGCTGCCGCTGCTGCTGGCGGCGGCGGTGGCGGCAGATGCTGAGCAGCTGCTAGTTGAGGAAACGGAGCTGAGCTTGATGCGTGAGCGGCAGGTCCGCCGACCGGGAGCGCGGGCAGGGTGGGCTGCGCTGCTGCTGCTGGCGCCGAGCTGTGCACGTCCGGTTGGCTGGCTGCGGGGTGCTGCTGCGCTGCTGGCGGCGCGCCGCCCGTAAGGATGGCGCCGATGTCACGCGGGATCACGCCTGCGTGCGCGTGTGCATATGTGCACGTGTGTGTGCGCGCGCGTGTGTGTGCGTGTTCGTGTTTGTGCGTGTTTGTGCGTGTGTGTGCGTGTGCACGCACGTGGGTATGGGTGCGTGCTTGTGCGTTTGTGCGTGTGTGTGTGCTTGTGCGCGTGTGAGCAAGCTTGTTTTGTGCCTTGGTGCGTGTGCATGCTTGTGCTCGTTTTGTGTGTATGTGTGTGCGCATGCGTGTGTGTTTCGCATGCGCGTGAGTACGCATGTATGCTTGTATGTGTTGTGTGAGTATACTGGTGCGGGCCTGCGCGTGTCTGCACTTGTGTGTGTGTGTGTGTGTGCTTGTCCTTGTGCGCGACTTCTTTGTGTGCACGCGAGCTCGCGTACTCGCTTGTGCGTCTTTTTTTGTGTGTATGTGTGTAAACCAATCCGTGCCTGCGCGTGCGTGTGTGTGGGCATGTGCACATGCTGTCAATTTTGCTGCCTGTCCAACATGCTGCGCAGTGCGCCAGGCTGCCAGTTTGACACGCTGCATAGGGCGCAACGTTAACTTTCTGAGACCCTGCAGGCTGCTACACAGGGGCTTGTGCCAGGGGGGGGGGAGCAATCAAACCCACGCATGCACACGACACCCGAAGGGCGCCCACCGGCCCTCATCCACCAGCATGCGGATCCAGCCCACAGGGCACACGTGCCAAAGCACACACATAAACACACAGCAACCCGGTAGGCAGCGCGCAGGGGGGGGGCCCGCACCTGCCCCTCTCCACCAGCGCGTGGATCCAGCCCACAGAGCACATGAGCCAAGGCACACACACATACAGACACAGCGCCCTTTCAGGCAGCGCGCCAGGGGGGGGGGTCGCTCGCACCCACCCTTCTCCACCAGCTCGTGGATGCTGCTGAAGGACATGGAGCTGGCGCTGCTGAGCGAGCCAGCACCCTGGCCGCCAAGTACGAGCAGGTCGTCGTCCAGGGACAGCAGGCTGGAGGGCGAGCCCGGCACCGTGGGCAGCCCAGACTCCTGAAACACCGCCTGCTGATAAGTGCATGCGTGTGTGCACATGTGTGCGCGTGCGTGTGCGTGTGTGTGCACATGTGTGTGTGTTGTGCAAGTGTGCATGTGTGTCACTTGCGCTGCAACAAGGCCAGCCGGCTAGCTCCACCCACCCCCCTCTTGCATCTGCCAGCACCCACCTTCCACGGCTGCAGCCGCCCCGCTGCCTGCGTGGCTCTTCCCCTCGCACGCTGGGCGGAGGGGGGCAGCGACGGGCTGCTCGCAGCAGAGAGCACCTGCAGGAGCACGCGCAAGAGGGGGGCAGCAGCAGGAGCTCACGCGGGAGCACACAGAGGGGGGCAGCGACAGGCTGCTTGCGGCGAAAGGGACCTGCAGGAGCACGTGCACTAGGGCCACCTGCATGGGGCACAGCAGAAGGGAACTGCAGGAGCACGCGCGCAAGCAGCTAGAAAGGGAGGAAGGATGGGTGGAAGGATGTATGAATGGCGCGCAGTGCAGATGCTCACGTGCAGGGGCGTACAAGCAAGGGCAAGGACCGTGCGGCGGTGCGAGCGGCTGTTGCTTCCTCACTGATTCTTTCAGTTGTGAGAGCCCCCCGTGCGCAACGTGGCTGCGCTCAATGAATGCGCAGGCGCACGGGCAGCGAGCGCATTGCGTGCACCTGCGCTGTGCACAGCACCCTCCGAGCACCCAAGGGACGGAGCGCCTGCAGCACAGCCTGAGGGCAGCGCCCTGTATGAGGCAGAGGCCGGAAGGCAAAGGTAGCAAAGCACTCCCACAGCTGCACCAAACAACACCAGGCACAGGCGCACGCGGCGCCTGCACCCACAATGTCCGCACCAAGCGCCCCTGCAGGCACACGCCCAGCCCCGAACATGTAGCCGCACTCAACGCCCGCAGCCCATCATTGACAAGAATACACACAGACAGCTCACCTAAGGTCACTCAGCACCTGCTGCTGGCCTGCACAGTCAGCGCACACCTGAGGGCTCACTCAGCACCTGCTGCCGGCTTGCACAGTCAGTGCACACCTGTGGGCTGGCCGCCGCATCCGTGCTAGGCGAGCCAGGGGACGCCAGCGCTTGGTGCAGCTGCTGCAGGCCCTGCAGGTCTTGTGGAGGCCTCTGCTGCTGCTGCTGCTGCTGCTGCTGCTCTTGACCGCCACCGGGCCCGTGCTGCTGCCGCTGCTGCTGTGAGCCAGGAAAGGCGCTGAGGCCCCGCTGCTGCTGCTGGTTCTGCAGCCGCCACTTCTGCTCCAGCTGCTGCAGGTACTGCAGGGGGGGGAGCTGCTGCTGCTGCTGCTGTTGCTGCTGGAGGGCCGCGTAGGGCGGCAGGCGCCACAGGTCGCCCACCAGGCTGGACACATCGGTGCTGCTGGTGTCGGGCCACAGCATGTCCAGCCCCGCGTGCGCCTGCGCACATGGGAGCGGGGAGCGTGCATGACGACCCTGCCTGTGCCTGTTTCTGCGTGCTTGTGCTTGCTGCGTGGGTGCATGAAGGCCTGTGGCTTGAGGGCACACGCACGCAGCATGCGGCAGACCAGCACTAGCTCCTCCTGTTCTCGGCTGCCGTGCTTTCTGAGCTTCATCCCTTTTGAGCCCTGTGCGTGCCTGCGCATGCATGCACCCGCGCCCCCACCTCTCTCCAGGGCTGATGGTCCCCACCACTTCACCTGCCTGCCTGCTTGACCACCAGCCCGCCTGCAAATGTACCCATGTGCGCAAGCTACACAGGCGCTTACACACCCACACATGCGCGCACACAGGTACGCACGAACACCCATACACGTGCGTGCGTGCCTGCACACACAACCTGCCTGCCTGCCCGCGCGCACCTCCCCATCCCCAAGCCCCAGCTGCGCGCGCATGCGTGCCACCTCCTGGTCAAGCTGCGCCTCAAAGTACTCGCTTGCTGCATCGTCGTCCTCCTCTCCCTCCCCCACATCATCTGCGCCCCTGCCCTGCCTGACGCCCGCGTCCATGGCATTGAAGCGCGACAGGCTGCCCGTGTCTGAGCTGCTGCTGCTGCTGCTGCTGCTGCTGCTCAAACTCCCTCCTCCCGCGGCCGCTGTTGTTGCCGGTGCTGCTGCGGCAGCTGCCTGGCCAGCACCAGGCGCGCCCCCCCCTTGCCGCCGCTCTGCAGGGCCGCCCAGGCCCCCACCACCCCCTGCCTCAGCGGCCCTGCCCCCGCCCGCGGTCCTGCCCCCGCCGCCAGCCCCCCTCGCCCCCCCACCCTCACCCCCTCCCGTAGCACCCTCCCCTCCTGGCCCCCC
>LKMJ01004579.1_pt1 | contig 13028 bp, 18 predicted proteins | sample 643391 | NCBI WGS metagenome assembly LKMJ01 (sample SAMN04112250, study PRJNA286221) | soda lake metagenome | biome: soda lake; feature: Kulunda Steppe; material: water; isolation source: sample PL-Br10 brine of Picturesque Lake | place: Russia: Kulunda steppe | collected 2010-07
CACACGCAGTCACACGCAGTCACACGCAGTCACACGCAGTCACACGCAGTCACACGCAGTCACACGCAGTCACACGCAGGGCGCGCAGCACACCCCAGCCACCGCACGCCCCGGCCACCGCGCACCGCACACGGCAATAACTCTGCCCCTAGGCACGCACTTGATGGTGTTCTGGCCCTCCCTCAGCCGCAGCATGGACAGCTGCTCGCTGGTGGGCAGCAGTGACTTGCGCGTGTGGAGGCTGGCAGAGGCGGCAGGGCTGGGCTGGGGGCTCTTCCTGGGAGACCCAACCCCCGCGTGGTGTTGCTGCGGCAGCGGCGGGGAGGGTGTGCGGTGCAGGGGGCCTGCCTCCGCCCCCAGCTGTGCGGCCTGCGGTGTGGGCCCGGCACTGCTGAGGGCCGCTGCCACGCGGCTGGAGCCGGCGCTGGGCTCCTCAGGCGTCAACTGGCCTGCACGCAGCAAACAGGACCGCCCGCAGCAGCGGCAGCGGCAGCAGTTGTGCGAGCAGCGCGCGCATTGGGACAGGCTGCAGCAGTGCGAGCATCTGGAGCAGCGTGTGCATTGGGGCAGGCTGCAGCAGTGCGTGCATCTGGAGCAGCGAGGCCTGCACAGCAAGGGCAGCAGCAGCATCGCGTTCAAGCATGGGCCACCAGAGGCCAACAGGGGTCGGCCTCACAACAGCGCCTGCGCAGGTGTGTACTGGTGCGTGAGTTTCATGGCTGCGCCCGGGTGCAGCATGCACCTGCAGTGCCTTGCGCATGCTGTGCCACTGTGCCACAAACCAAACAGGAGGGGTGGGGTCATCACGTGCGCAGTGGTAGGGGAGCAGGCTGCTGCTGAGCAAATGCACGGGCAGAGCGCTATGGACGAGGCATGCATGCGCACACAGCCAGGGACAATGAGGCCGGCAGTGCATGCATGCGCACACAGCCAGGGACAATGAGGCCGGCAGCGCACGCATGCGCACGCAGCCAGGGGCATTGAGGCCGGCAGGCAGTGCATGCATGCCCACTCAGCCAGGGACATATAGGAAATATAGGCCTGCACGGGCTGGGCCTGGGTGCAGCACGAGGCAGTACGAGCGTGGCCGCACCTGTGGTGGAGGGGGGGGGGGCTTGCTGCTGCTGCTGCTGCTGGCTGGATGCGGCCTTGGTGGTGGAGCTGCGGTCGGTGCGCCAACTGCCAAAGGGCCAGATGCGCCAGGAGCTCAGCACTGCTGCGGCGGCCTGCCAAGCAGGGAAGCAGGGGGCAAAGGTTGCCAGTGTGTCATGCTGACATTGTCACACATGCCATCATCCATGGCGGCGGGGGTGTGGTGGCGGTGGCGGCACCGGCAGCAGTCTTGTTTCTAGTGCTGCTGCTGCTGCTGCTGCTGCTGCTGCTGCTGAATGAGCGGTGCCCAGCACTCAGCGGAGCCTGCCTGCCTGAACGGCATGGCATGGCAGCCAGCACGCGTGCAGCAGAGAGTGAGGGCACAGGATTGCTTGCAGGGGGAGGGCATCAGCAGCGGTTGCACTGGCAGACGCGCCATGAGTCGGAGGACAGGCGGCTGGCTGTGCCCGAGCTGCTCACCTTTGGCCTGGCATGCAGGCACAGCACGGCCAAATGAGCCACAGAGTGTGGAAGCGCGGGTGCGGCTCAGGCGAAACCTCACCTGGAATGCAAAGACTGTGCTAGCCACCGCAGCCGCGGCTGTGGACGCACAACAAGCAGAGCATTTTTTGCATGCTTGGCTGAAACTACCTTCCAAGCCTCCTCCCCATCCCCATCACCATCCTCATCACTGCTTCCCACACACGCATCTGCACACAGCATGCACGCACGCGCACACACACACGAGGGAGGCATCCCTCATGTGAGGCACGCCCGCGCGTCCATCCGCCCCACACCCCTTGGCGTGCAACGCATTCCCATGCATACGCGCAGCCGCCTGTGCCCTGATCCCGGGGCCCACCTTTTTGTCGAGGGCCGGCCCATCCTGGTCCACGCCACCCCTAGCTTCAGGCAAGCCAGCCGTTGCTCTGCCCCCCAAACTCTGCCTCCGGCTCCCCGACTGCGTGTGCATGCCCACAAATATTCAATGCCTGTCACGCGCACGCCATCTTGCGCTCCTGCCCCCCCTGGCATGCGCACCCGCAGGGCGCAGTGCCCCCCCGGCGCAGGAGTCAGCTGATGCGCGTGCAAGGTAACTGCACGCAGGCCACTGTACAACGGCGACGCTGCCGCCAAGGTTTGTGACGCATAGCAGGCCCTCATTGGCTGGTCTGTAATCGCGCACAGCAAGGCCCTCACTCGCTGGTCTGCTTCTGCGCACAGCAAGGCCCTCACTCGCTGGTCTGCTTTTGCGCACAGCAAGGCCCACAATCATTGGCCTTCTTTTAGCGCACAGCAAGTCAAGAGGGCACTGGCCCCTCCATGGGCCCACACCAAAGTGCCCTCATCGCCGGCTCCAGCACCCCCCCCCTGTGACATTAAGGCGCAGCCCGCAGCGGCAAGCACATTATCACAGGATCAGGGACAGCTCTTGCTCACATGCGCACGCCTCCGCCCCAAGTGCGCATCTTGTACATGTGTGCACGTCCTGCAGCACCCCAAACCCCACATATGGCGCAGCAGCCCGCATGCGCACTTCTATGCACCCACACACTCCACATACACGCGCGCGCACACACATTCCACATGCAGCATTGCTGCCTGCACGCGTGCTCATACAAACACACACAAACACATACACACACTGGGCCCGCGCGCCCCCTGGGGGCACGCAGCCCTGGCCCTGCCGCACCTTCTGGCTGGGCAGCAACAGCGAGGGGGCCCAGCAGGGGGTGCCTGCTGGCACCAGGTGCGGCCAGTGCTGGCCGTACAGCAGGAGGCCCAGGGCGTAGGGGGCGGCGGTGGCCCAGGGGTACACCACCTCCCCCACGCGCACGGCCAGCAGCGGGGATGCCATGAGCTGCGCGCCCTGCGTGGAGAAGCGCAGCACGGAGACCACATGGGCAGAGAGTTGGACAGGGCTGGGCTCAAGCCAGCCAGCCAGCCAGCCAACAGAGGCAGCGACAGCAGCACGACTCACAGCTACGCTAAATGGAGGGGTGCGCACGTGCACACAACGCACAACACACAAATACACACACGTCTTCACGCACGCAACACACAGCGCACATAACACACACATACGCACACACACACACACAACCCAGCGCGTGGCAGCAGGCAGGGCCATGGCCCGGCCGCCGTATGGCGCGGCCCACCCTGCGCGCACCTTCTCTTTCCACACGCCTGGCGAGATGAGGTGGGCCTCAAACAGCTGCCGCGCCATCGGGTAGCTCATGCCCGCCTGCAGCAGCTCCCCGCACGCCGACAGCTCCACCACCTGCGGCCAGAGCAAGGCCAGTGCCACTCGGGATTGGGCCAGTGCGGCATGGCCCTTGCGCACACAAAAACAGCATGCGCCTGGAAGTTGTGCATCACCCTAAGGTGCTGCAGCCCAGTCCTGCCCAAAAACGGCACAAGCAGCTGGCTTGCAGGCACTTGTGCGCTGCTTTCAAAGGCACTTCTCATTGCCGGCTAAGCACGGCCCAGGAGCAGCTGCGGCACCACTTTCCAAGGCGTTGCTCGGGCTATTCATAACACAGCGCAAGCAGCAGGCCCGCAGGCGTTGCACTGCCGCTCAAGCTGGCCAAGGTGCAATCCTGCATTCATCTCAAGTACAATCACTGGTACATTCATAATCATATGCCAAAAAAAGGATTGAAGCAGGGCCAGCCAACCCCAGTGGCAAACTGAGAAGCATGAGGACCAGGTCAGCCTAGTTTAAACGAAGCAGAGGCGCGCTCAGGCGTGAAGCAGGCTGGCTTTGGTGTGCTGTAAGCAGGGCCAGGCGAGCAGCAGGCAGCTTGGAAAGGGGGATTGAGGAGGCCGCGGCAGGCTTTATTGTGCTGTAAGCAGGGCCAGGCACTTGCAGCTCAGAAAGGGAGGGGTGGGGGGAGCATGGCGGGCAGGCCCCGGCACAAGCAGTACTGAGCCCAGGAAAGGGGGGTGAGGGGGCCGCGGCATGGAGGGCCAGGCGTGTGTGGCACGCAGCTTAGGAGAGGGAGGTGAGAGGGGTGCGGAAGACCAGGCGCGCGCGGCGCGGCGCCTTGCCTAGGAAAGGGAGGTGAGGGGGGCACGACAGGCGCTCCTGCACACCCACAGAGATGGCACTGTGCGCCATGACTGCAGCAGCGTCAGCCTAAAGCCACCACATGCCCTGTGGCTAGGCCCTGCCGTTAGCCAATAACCAAACAGGTGTGCAGGTAGAAGTGCAGGCGGGCGGCGCAGGCACAAAAGTGCCAGCGACGGCACTTTCCACCACAAAGAAAACCACAAAGAAAACCACACAAAGAAAACGGCCAATGGTCGGGCAATGGGCACCACATGCGGCAGAGAAGCAGTAAGGGGGGCAGAAAGCCACATGCCATTTGGCTCAGACAGGAACCAGCACAGCATGAGTGCTCCAACAAGGCACCAATGCTGTCCACAGGACATCAGTACTGTCCAACAAGGCATCAGTACAGAACGCACGATCGGTCCAGTTGGTGCTGGCAACAAGGTGCAGGCAAGGGGTTCATTCAACAAGGCGTCAGTGCTGCCCTGCAGGGCGTCAGTACAGGACACATGCCCTTTGGACTTGCCTGCCCTGCAACTCCCTGTGCCCAGCTGGGTGGCCCACAAAGAGTCCATCGCACAGGCAAGCTGAGCGCTACACGCCTGGGAGGCTTACCTGCACCGCGCCCCCCTGTGCCCAGCTCGCATCGTAGGGCAGCGGCTGCTGCTGAGGGCTCCGGCTACCGTGCGCGCGCCGCTGTCGCTCCCATCCTGCAAGGAAAAAGGCGCAACAAACCGCACATCACAGCTGCCCAAGCGCCCCTCGCCCGGCCCCTCTCCAGCACACGCTGCACTGTGCACCGAGCGCTGGGTGGTGCACAGACGCACCCGCTTGCATGCAGCCGCCGCAGCCTAACTACACTCTGGAGGTAACATACTGCTGCGGTTGCTGTCCTGGTGGCCTCGCATCCCGGACAAAATGCAGCGAGCTCACACCTCCTGCGCCACAGGCGCCCAGGCTGATCAGTCATGCTCACCAACCCACCTGCTGCATGCCAACGCTGCTCCTGGTCCTGCTGCTCCGGCAGCGGCATGGGCGAGCTGTTCATGTAGCAGTCCTCAGGCAAGGACGACGATTCACCGCTGGCCAGGTTGGGCTGAGTCTGCCAGCGCACGGGAGCACTGGGCTTCAACGTCGCAAAGGTGGGGGCAGACCTGCAAAGACGGAGATGAGCAACGGGTGTGGGAGCAGCAGCGGGGCAGCACAGCCAGCACCAGGGACAGCCGCAAAGCAAAGCAAAGTGGGAAGTGCAAAGCTGCCAAAGGATGGAGGAGCTGAGCGCGGCCCGCCAGGCGTGATGGGCGGCACCATGCTGCAGCGCAGCATGATCATCCCGGCGCGTCAGCAGCAGCAGCAGCAGCAGCAGCAGCAGCAGCAGCAGCAGCAGCAGCAGCAAGGGCGCAGGGGTAAGCTCAAGGGCGCAGGGGTAAGCTCACCTGGCCATGCCCTCTGCATCCTCCATGTCCTCAACGTCAAGAGCTGCGGGCGTAAATGGGGAGGCGCAGGGCATGCCCGCGGCCGACTGGATGGGGATGGGGGCAGGGGAGGGGGAAGGCGAGGGCTGCAGGTTTGTGCTGGCAGGCGAGCGGAACGGGGCGCTGCTGCTGCCTGGCTCCTCTAGCTCAATCTCACTGACGCCCAGAGGAGGCCCAATGCCGCCCCTGTTGCTGCTCCTACTGTGGGCGGATTGGGCAGTGGCTATGGCGGCACGCGGGGCGCGGAATGGGGTGCTGACCGCGTCCAGCGGCTGCGCTGCTGGCCCCGCATCCGGTGAAGCGCGCAGGGGCGACGCGGCAGCAGACACTGCCACAGGGGTGGAGGAGCAGGCTGGGGAGGGGGAGGGGGCTTCCCGTGCGGCCCCTGCTTGCTGCCGCTGTTGCTGCAGGAGCCTCAGGGCCTCCTCAGGCATCGCCCCCTGCACCGCCGCCACCTCGTCCTGCTGCACCGCCAGTTCCAGGCTGGCGCGCATGCCCGGCGCACTTAGGCTGGACGCGCTCATCATCATGCCATCATCGTGCAGCTCCTCCTCCAGCGCCACCAGCTCCCTGTCCAGCAACTCATCCTGAGCCTGCCGCTCGCGCTGCTGCTGCTGCTGCTGTGGCTGCTGTGCCTGGTACTGGCCACATTGCTGCTGTGGCTGCAGCTGTGTTGGCTGAGGATGCTGCTGCAGCTGTTGCAGCTGCGGCTGCAGCTGGGGCGGCTGCTGCTGGGTCCCTGGAGGATGCGCCTGGCCAGTGCCCTGCGTGGTCGCCCGGCCCTCCTCTGCAGGAGGCCACAGCGTGCATGGCTGCGGAGGGGAGCTGGGGTGGTGGGGTGCATGGCTGGGGGAGCACGGGGATGCATCCCCCTGGCTGGCTTGCGCGTCAGTGCGCTGACGGAGGAAGGCCCGCTGTAGCGATGACGACAGCAAGCTTGCGCTGGGGGAGCTGCTGAGGGAGGGGGCCGACCTGTGGCAAGCAGGCAGGGCGGGGGGAGGGGAAGGAGAGCGCTCTGCCACGGGGCGCCCTGCGCGCTGCGCAGGGCTGCTGCCTGACCCCGAGGCCGAAGGGCCTTGCAGATCAGGGAAACCAAAGACTGGCTGCTGCGGCTGCAACAACTGCGGCTGCAGCTGCGGCTGATACTCAAAGCAGCCTGACAGCTGGGTAACCATGTCTCCCCCATCTAGGTCTGCTGCGCCAGCACATGGCTGGCCAAAAGATCCCGTCAGGCCTGCTGCAGCAGAGGGTTCCTGGCGTGGGAGGGTGCTGAAGCCATTCAGGGCATCATCTCCAAGCAAGCCGCTGTCGCCGCCACCACCACCACAGCTGCTGCTGCTGCTGCTGCTGCTGCTCACATTTGTTGCCGAGGCAGGGGCCTGGTGAGCGAGCGTGGGCATGGATGTGCTCAAATCTGCAGCGCCCTCTGCTGCAGTATCTATGGCTTCTGCAGCGGCAGCAGCATCCAAGGCTGAGGACGAGGCTGCGTGCGGCACTCTGGGGCGCGGGGCAGATGACTTGGATGCAGCAAGCAAGTCTGAGGAGCACTCCTCATCGCCATCGTCGTAGTCGTCTGGGGCAGACATCAGACCATCCAAGATGGAGTCTTCCATGCCTAGCAGCAGCAGCAACAGCAGCAGCAGCAGAGAATTGGGAGGTTGATGGCAACATAATTGTGGGAGCCCTGTTAAGGGCCAGAACAGCAGTACCAGCCTGAGGGATGGGATCCTCTACACTCGGCCCAAGCAGGCAGCGATGCACCTCACAAGTGTGCGAGCACTGAAACAAGGCAGGCAGGCGACGAGCACGCACACCAAGAATGCACCACTGTAGTTGACTCTCTATCATATGCCCGGTTTAAATGGCTCAGGCAAGGTGCCCCCAACATGGCATCAGTACAAAGGTTGCGCATGGAGGACTGATGTGCATACACTTGCAGCTGTGGGGAATTCGCTTGCGTCGTTGTGCTGCTGCGACTGGTGGACCCAGGCTCTGTCATGCAGCAGCACGCGTATGGTCACAAGTCTTCGGACACACACAGATCCAACCAGGGCAGGACTTGTCTTCGCAATCCAACTGTTGTTTCAACTAGCTGGCAACAAGCAATGCAGTCCTGGTTTGACTGAAGTAAAGCACTGCAAGACAACAGTGCTGCCATCCAGCCGACAAGGCCACGGGTTGACAGACAAATCCACTCACCACTGCCACCCATGTCTCTGCTGTCCACCATGAAGTATGCCTGGCCATATGCGCCCAGCTGCATGCTAAAGGGGACTGGCTCATCTGAAAGAAGCGGAAGAGGAGGACATATGGTCTGTTCAGTGAGAGCTGTCAACTGCTGTGGTCAGGGCAGAAAGACAGCAGCGGCGGCGGCAGCTACACCTCCGGCTGCAGCTGGAATCACTGTGGCCCGGGCCCATCCTGGTGGCCCTTTATGGCCACTCATACCATGCGCAGGCTGACCCTTATAAACACCAAAGCCGCAAATGCCAAGCGGTACATGCCACTCTCACCGTTCACAAACACTTGCACCAGGCGGTCCTTGTTCCGCAAGTGCGTGTACTTCCCAAAGCGCACTGCAGGAAGGCAGGGGCACAGCAATAACTCTGAAGCAGGCCACGCCTGTCATCAGCTTCTTCGCCATGCAGGGTGGATCAACAGCGAGGCAGCCATGTCGACTGACAGCCCACATCAAACATGTGCGAGGTGTGAGTGAGTGTGCAGCTCACCATAGAACGGGCTGCTTTTGTACGACTTGTCCGGCTGCTCCACCACCATGATATCCACTGCTCCAGCAAGATGCGGGGTGATGGCATTGACTCCGCTCAACAGAGCACTGCCCCCATAAAACACAGAGCTCTGCAGAGACAGGCAGCCGGACGCGAGGCCATGAGGCATCTGGTGCAGGGACTGCCCAGAGTGTTGTATACACAACAAGAGGAAGATAAATGGCATCACTTCAAGGACTGAGCAGCTCCAACCTTGCCCGGCGCGAGCCTTGGCTCGCAGTTGAGCAACAGTAGCAAGTGCTGATGCACGAGCGAGCATGGACAAGGAGGTGAAGGAAGTCTGGCGGAGCGCATAAGGATCTGCTTGCCAGGGCAAGCCGGACTGTGTGGAGCCAGAGATCCTGTATTGCATGGTGGCCTCCAGGGGCAGCCAGTCGTAGATGCGGGCAAGTTGGGGCAGCCCTGCTGCGTCCACCTCTCTCCACCCCTCAGGCTTCAGCGCTCTCTCAAGTCATTGTGTTGGACAACGCTGAGTGCGGTGACTGCTCTTTCATAAGGCAGCCATAGCAAGACTCAAGAGAGAGAAGGGCTGGAGCGAAACCTCCCTAGGGTTACCTCCGATGCTGGGCTGGCAGAGGCAGAAACAGGCAAAGCAAGCAGGAGTGCTCACACGAACACACACATTCCTTTCTTCGTTGCTAGCAGCCCTGGGCTTGATTTCACAGATCAGGCATGCGCACACAGCACCTTACGAGCAGGCAACTGGGGCTGTGCTTTTTGCGGCAGGCAGACGAACAGGGAGCTGAGGTGGAACTGACGGCGGTGAACGAGCACAGGAGGGGCAAAAACAGCCTTAACCACCAGGATGATACTAGCTCGCACTTGCCTTGATTGCCCTTGCAGCCCTGGATGGGTAGCGGTAGGGCACAGCAGGGGCAGACTGCTCCTGCGCCTGTGCACTTGTGCCCTCAGATGCCGAGCAGGCTGCAGAACCCACTTCATCAGCTCCCATCCAGCTACACGGTAGATCCTCTTTGGCTTCCTCAAGCTTAAGGCTACCCTTACCCTTAGGGCATATGCGCTATTGCTAGGGATCAGATAAGGTGAATCCTGCGTTTTTCGTCCTATAGCAATTGCAAAAATAAAATTTGAAGCATTTGGTGAGGGAGAAGCTGGAAAAGACTCGAGACGGTTGCCAATTATAGGCATGCTTTTGTAAATTTTTTACATCACCTCAAATCAAATCAAAAATGGCCCTCTCCACCAAGATCAACGCCATGAGGCTGAACCGCGCGGGCCTGCGCTCCGCAAAGGCCAGCAGGCCTGTGGTTAAGGCCAACTCGGCCCGCGTGGATAAGCACTCCAAGTCCGATATCGTGGTGGCACCCTCCATCCTGTCAGGTGTGGACGGAAGGGTGCAAGCTTGCTGAGCGAGAAGTTGAAGGGGTGTCTTTTCCTCGGGTTCAGATCCCGTCCTTGTTGACCTTCTGCCTGCCCCTGACCCCTGACCCCCGCAGCTGACTTCTCCAGGCTGGGTGCCGAAGTGAAGGCCATTGACGAGGCCGGTGGGTATGTAAGCTCAGGCAGGGGGTGCTCCTTCTGTGCGCACTTCAAATGGGATTGGAGGGAAAGGCTCCTCCTTCCAAAGCGGGCCTTTTAAGCCCCGCAGCAGCCCTCAGCCCTGCGGACTGGACACGGGGCTGCCTGCTCACCCTAACCTGCTCATCCCAGCGCAGCGCCTCCTGCTTGCGGCTGAGTTGTTAGACAAGAGGGAGCCTGCATGCTTTTCGACCCTCCCTGCTGCCCCCCGCGCGCAGGCGCCGAGTGGGTGCACGTTGATGTGATGGACGGACGATTCGTGCCTAACATCACCATCGGCCCCCTGGTGGTGGAGGCCCTGCGCCCTGTCACCGACAAGGTCCTGGACTGCCACTTGGTGAGTCTTTTGTGTGCGTTCGTCCGCATGTGCAGTGCGCCACATGCGCACGTCCCCGGCCTCTATATACAGTGCGTTGCAATCAATGGCTGCAGGGCAGGGGTGTCTGCGGGGTTGAGCCTGCCAACGCTTGCACGGGGGCTCGTCGTTCGGCCCCAGACCTTGCTTCTTTGGCCCCTCACTCTATCCGCTCCCCGCCTTCCCGCGATGCAGATGATCGTGGAGCCCGAGCAGCGCGTGGCTGACTTCGCCAAGGCGGGTGCGGACATCATCTCCGTGCACGTTGAGCAGCAGTCCACCATCCACCTGCACAGGACCGTGAACATGGTGAGAGCATGCATACCTGACCTGCTTGCTTGCTGCTTGCTTTAAGCGCCTCCAGTTGGGCGCAAAGTATCCCTGCCTCCTCTCCATTTTATTTGCTCATGCGCACGCACGCAGGAACACACGCCTTCAGGGATAAATTTACACACGCACACAGGAACACACGCCCTCAGGGATACATTTACACACGCGCGCACACGCACACAGGAACACACATTCTCAGGCGTGCAGTTACATACACTCACTGACACACACACCCACGTTCTCCCGCAGATTAAGGACCTGGGCTGCAAGGCTGGCATTGTGCTGAACCCCGCCACCCCCCTCAGCTCCATCGAGTACGTCGTGGACGTGGCAGACCTCATCCTCGTCATGTCCGTGAACCCTGGCTTTGGCGGCCAGAAGTTCATTGAGAGCCAGGTCCAGAAGATCAGGGAGATCAAGGCCTTGTGTAATGCCAAGGTGCGCAACCATGTTTTTTCCCGTTACCCTCATGCACGTGTGTCTCGCTGAAGAAGGCTTGCTGGACTGAGTCTTATGAACAGCGTTGCCCATGGATCAGCAACATGTTAGGCAACAGCGCAGCATGTATGCTGACTGACATAGTCATCCCCGTGCAATCCCTGGCAGCATACATGCATGTAAAGCTGCTGTCAGCAGTGTCCAAACTTGTTTTTTAACGCCGGACAAGAGCAGGTGCATGCTGCTAGCCGGTGCAGTGCACAACCACAGGTATTGGATTACTTAAACAGACAGCAGATAGAAGCCCAGACAGCAGCATAGACGGGGAAGGGTGCAAGCAGCAGCGCAGAGGGGGAGTGCATGGGCACAGACAGCTGCAGATGGGAGTGAAGATTCAGGAATGTGGAGGGATTTGTCTTTGAAAACAAAGGTATTTAATCGGAGGTGCAGAAGGAGAGCCACATTGGCCCGTTCTGAGCATCTAAATTGAGGGAGCAACTGACGCCCATGGTCAGAGCAAGAGGCCATGCGCTTTTCATGCTTTACTTTCTCTTGCCTTCAGAGGGAAGGATGAGAGATAAGGGCAAAGCCACTCGCACCTACTAAGTGTGTCTTGCGAGCCCGAGGTATTTAGGATTTAGGAGAGGGTTGCATAGCTCTACTTGCTAAATATTGGGGAGCCTCATTTAGTGCTCCACTGGATGTTCCAACCGGATCATAGATTTGTATTAGAGGGTGGATGTCCGTGCCACGAAGTGCTGTCTGAAGGGGCGTGCATACTCTCAAAGAAAAGGTTGCCGGTTACACTTGATAGAGACCCGTGTTCTGACGGACTGGTGCAACCCCTCATGTGTGCAGGGAGTGAACCCTTGGATTGAGGTTGATGGCGGCGTGGGCCCAGAGAACGCGTACAAGGTGAGGCTTGTTGGGATTATTCTAGATTAAGGGTTTCATGAGATTTAAGGTCAAGGCTGTATCTGCCAAACAAGGGCAGCTTAGCCGGTCGAGCCTGAGGTTCGAACCTCGTACCAACAGGTTGCAAAGGTGGACAATAGACTTCCCATCACAGGTGCTCCGCTGCTTGCTAGAGTGTCCGGAGCAAGTCATGGTTTACAAGGTTAAGAAATTCAAGTGCGAAGGATTGGTTGGATGCCTGCCTTACTGCCTGAGCAACAAGAGACCTTCGCAGCCGTTACACAGACATGTTGACTGTAAACCCAATGTGACTAAACCCAATGGGTTGATGCTGTTGAGATACATCCCTCACCACCCGTGCTGCATGTCTCCATCTTCTCCTTTTTGCCTCTTTTCTCACAGGTGATTGAGGCCGGTGCCAATGCCATTGTGGCGGGCTCGGCTGTCTTCAAGGCCCCGTCCTACAAGGATGGTGAGTACCACAACATACCTGAAAAAACAGGCTCTCTGTGGACATTAGGCATTTTGAGGTGGAGTAGGCCAGGGCCAATGAAGTGCAGGTAACAGTGGTAACATGAAAGCGATGCTCACACTTCGCATTGAACACACTTGGTCATGTTCCACCGCCAGCGGGCAACAACTGACCTGCATGCAGATGGGTAGCTGTTCACAGAGAAATTACGATATGGTCATTACAAATAAACATAAGAGGAGCACTACATATAACTTGCAACAATCTATCTGCATGTGGGAGTATCCATGTCGCAGTGTGCCGTCAATTAAGAGCATGTCTGTGTGGAAGCCTAGACAAGACTTAAAAGTTCTAGAGGTGTACGTGAACGGCATAATCAACTTGAGTTCTGATTCTGTCCAGCCGTCCTCAGTAGCTCACTTAGAGCAGGAGTCTGACCTCCTTTGGTAGTTTGTTGCTAGAGAAGACCTCATGCAACAGCACAAGCAGGCCAAGCTCCTGTTGCTAGAGGTAATACTTCTTGCAAGAAATACATGAGCATGCATAATTAGACGCCCCCCCCCCCCCC
>LKMJ01004580.1_pt1 | contig 13027 bp, 10 predicted proteins | sample 643391 | NCBI WGS metagenome assembly LKMJ01 (sample SAMN04112250, study PRJNA286221) | soda lake metagenome | biome: soda lake; feature: Kulunda Steppe; material: water; isolation source: sample PL-Br10 brine of Picturesque Lake | place: Russia: Kulunda steppe | collected 2010-07
AAAAAGCCCATCGTTGCTCCGTATTCAGGAGACATATTTGCGATCGTAGCGCGATCCGGCAGGCTCATACTGCTGATTCCATCACCATAAAATTCCACAAACTTACCTACCACTCCATGCTGACGAAGCATTTGAGTAACTGTAAGTGTTAAGTCGGTTGCCGTAATTCCTTCGCGCAGTTTACCGGTCAGTTTCATGCCCACAACTTCGGGCACAAGCATTGATATCGGTTGACCCAGCATGGCCGCTTCTGCTTCAATTCCGCCAACACCCCATCCGAGGATTCCGAGTCCGTTAATCATAGTAGTGTGAGAGTCGGTTCCCACCAGTGTATCCGGGTAGGCTACGGTTGTACCGTCATTTTCTTTTCTTGTAAATACTCCTTTTGCGAGATACTCGAGATTCACCTGGTGAACAATTCCGCGTCCCGGTGGAACCACCCGAAAATTATCAAACGCCTCTTTACCCCATTTTAGAAACTCGTAGCGTTCATTATTACGCTCCATCTCTTTTTCCACATTAAACATCAGTGCAGCATCCCGGCCAAACATATCTACCTGTACGGAGTGGTCAATCACCAAATCAACAGGTACCTGCGGGTTGATGGAGGTAGGATTTCCGCCCATTCGATCCATTGCAGATCGAAGTGCAGCCAAGTCTACAACAGCCGGCACACCGGTAAAGTCCTGCAGAACTACACGCGAGGGTTTAAATGGAATTTCTCCCTGTGGATTTTTTGCGTCATAACCGGCCAGTAGTTTAATGTCATTTTCTGTGATAGCAAAACCATCATACTCTCTCAGCACGGCTTCGAGCAATACTTTAATGGTAAATGGCAATTTGTTTATGTTGCCATAGCCAAGCTCTTCCAATTTTTTCAGGCTGTATAGATGAGCTTCGCCCGTACCCGTATTAAATTTTGTCTTTGTTTGCAGAAGGGAATTTTTGGTTGTCATAGATCCTCTGTTCCGTTTCAAAAAGGTTAAATGTCTTATTTCTTATCATCCAAAAATACGGCTTTTTTGAGATAATATCTTTGTGAATCTGGATTCACCTGAGGCTCCCAATCAAACCAAACAACTGCATGCAGGCTACTTGATGATTGTGGTATGAACAAAGTTATTCTTCCACCTCTTTTTGATCATTCAAGCACGAATATAATCTAGCGCGAGCGTCCGCTCGTGTCTATACTGTACCCCCTCAGACAGCCTATTTGCCTGAATGATCATGCCTGACCGAAGACTTTTTACATCGTAAATGTTCGCAGATTACTTCGCGGAGTTTCGCAGAGTTTTTTAATCAGCGCTTATCTGCAAGGCCATCTGCGCAGTTCTGCGATAAATTTTTTAGCACTTCTGAGAAACTTAATCGCGCACTAATGAAAAATGGTATGTCTGTTCGGGCTATATAGCAACTCTTACTCGCACCAATATGATTAGTATATGCCCTTCTTATGGATTGAATAGATATACCATTTTTGGTCTTTGAACAGGAATGCTCTGTTTAAATCATCACTCATCTTGCCACCGCAGTACGGGATATCCATCTTCCATAGTTCGCCACACATTAACCCAGTCGAACTCCGGCATGTATTGTTCGGCGGCGGGGCCGGTCATCTGCTCGGTGGTAAGGCCGGTGGCGCCGGTGTGGGTGCCTTCGCCCACGCCTTCACTTTGGCCGGTAGTCTCGGTGTCCCAATAGGCATCATTGGTGGTGCCTTCGTTCTTGCCTGCAATACCGGCAGGGTTAGGCCCTTGATCGCCAGTTAACTGTCCAGCAGAAGCGGTTACTTCTCCAGCGATAAAAGAGCTTGTGATCATTGAGCCAGCCTGATTCCACCCTGTGATACCTCCAACATCATTTTCTCCATTAGCTTTACCGAGAAAATAGGATTGAAGGATCTCACCTCCATTATCATTAATACCTATCAGTCCTCCAGAGCGAAATATTGACCAAACCTCACCCGTTGCATAAGAACTATATATTCTTCCTCCTCTATTGCTGCCGGCCAAACCGCCTGCGGTATTATTTCCCGTTACATTGCCCGTGCTATAAGATTTTATAATTTGACCATCATCAAAATTAACACCCGCCAGTCCGCCGGCTGTACCTGCAGCTGAAACAGAAACTGACGCATAAGAGTTTTTGATTGACCCGCTGTTGCCGCCAACCAAACCGCCAAGCATTCCTCCAAGTGCCGATCCGCTTCCTTGTGCATACGAATGTTCAATTTGGCCCCGGTTGTAACCGACCAGAACACCGGTACGGTTCATGAGTGCACCATCTATCGACGAAATTGTTCCAATTGCATGGGAGTCGCTGATTTGCCCGCCATCATTAAATCCAACCAACCGGCCCCTTGTTCTGAAATCATCAGAAGCGATAAGGATCTCTTGAGGGGCGCTAAAATTAGATTGTTTTATGCCCATGCCAGTTTGCTTATCGTATGTCTGCAAAGCATCTAAAACCCTGGTATTACGAATCTGGCCATTTTTAAGTACACCAAACAGACCGTAATGGTCTACACGATGATCCAGTACAAGCCCTGATATTTCATACCCGCCACCGTCGTAAGTTCCGGTAAAGGGAAATGCTTCATTTCCAATTGGCCTGAAACCTCGGTCATCCTGGAATTCCACCGATGATGAAGCATCTATATTTGAGACTTGAATGAAGTGTTTATTCAGGTTATACTCATCGCCGATGGCCTGGAGCTGCTCTATTGCGGAAATTTGGTAGGGGTTGGATTCAGTGCCATTACCGCCGTCAAAGAGCAGGTCGTTGTCGCTGCATGAGTACAGGATGAAAGGAATAAAAAGATAAAGATAAAACCTGGCTGGAATGGTGTAGACTGAGTGGATCATTGTTTCAACAATTTCTTGACGATTTATTTCGTATCTCCAACTTATTTTTTTACACAAACAACTTATAAATATAAGTTTACAATTAAAATAAAACATCCAGGCTTCCAAAAACCATGCAGGTCTCATCAGTTAATCACTAAGAAAAATGGTATGTCTGTACAGGCTACATAGCAACCCCAATCGTACAAAAACGATTAGAATATGCCCATTTTATGGATTGAAATAGACATACCATTTTTGGGCTGTACAAAATTCCATGTTTTGGCGTATATCACTCTTCCTCCTGCCACCTGAGCACGGGATAGCCGTCAGTAGTTCTCCATACGTTCATCCAGTCGAACCCAGGCATGTTTTGCTCGGCGGCCGGGCCGGTCATTTGAGTAGTGGTGAGCCCGGTGGCGCCTTCGTTAGAACCACTTAACACTGCTTCAAATAAGCCCGATCGTTCCGAATCCCAGTACACATTGTCCAAAGTGCCCCCGTTTTCAATAATGGCTGCTTTGGTAAAATCGGAGCTTCCGTTAATCTCAACTGAGCCGGCAAAGTAACTATTTTCAATGGTTCCATTATCTTCATTAGATAACGCGATCCCTGCAATCTGCCTGGGTGCATCAAAATCAACAACCTCAAGATTCATTGTTGAATAGACATTGTTGATCTCCGCATTGTTGTTAAGCACAAAGCCAGAAATATTTACACTGCTTGAGGTCGTTCCGGTGGCAAAAGATGATTGAATAATTCCATCTTCATGATTACCGACAAATCCAGCCGCACCGTTTGTTCCGTTCACATCCATATTTAAAGAAGAGTTTGTGATTTGACCATAATTTGACCTTACAAATCCCCAACCTGTCATCCCATCAGCACTTCCATTGGCAGATGATTGACTGATCGTCCCGGCATTAATCCAGACAAAACCGGCAACCGATCCACTGGTTAGGTTCCCGTCGAAGTGAGCATTCTCCACAGTGCCGGTATTAACGCCAATGAACCCTGCCATTCCCTGGCTAATAAAACCACCTGCAACCCCCAGGTAGGAACAGTTCCGAACCGTGCCACCATCATTAAAACCTATAAATCCTCCCACGCCTCGTGTCTCTGACAGATCTACCCGGCTCATCAATTGTACGTTAGCGATTATGCTGATGTTGTTACCGATGGCACTCTTTACGTCCTTGTTGAGCCAGTTTGGTGAGCGATTATCGATGGTCAGGTTTTCAATGAGTCCGTCTTTTACATAGCCAAAAAAACCAACAGCATTATCTCCGGTTTTTGATTATGGACAAAAAGTGATGAAATACTATGACCGTTGCCGTTGTATGAACCGGTAAAAGGCTGTTCACGGGTGCCAATGGGCTGAAATCCCGAGCCGTTTTGTAGATTTTCCGATTCCGAAGCATCAATATCAACAACCTGAATAAAGTTTTTATCAAGATACATTGAATCACCAATGGCTTGAAGCTGATCGATGTTAGCAATTTGAAAAGGGTTTTCCAATGTGCCGTTTCCACCCTCAAAAGGGTTTTCAACAAGCGGACCTGAATCGGTTCCGCAACCTGATAATAGAACAAATGAAATCATAAATACTATTGAGGTACTTTTTATTATATGATTTAGGCACATTATTTTGACCAAATATTTTACCATAAATTCCAAATATTTTCATCAAGTGAAAGATCTTTTTGCACTCTCAATGGATCTCGAATTTGACTGATGTCAACACCACAATAATTATTCTTTGTTGAGTCTTCTGGTGCCCATGCCCAATTATTAGAACCGAGACCACAATCAACTAGATCATTATCCTGGCCACAAATAAAACTTGCTTTGTTATTTTGAAATGTATTTGGTGGAAAGCTGCATGGAGTACTTGCAGGTATTGCATATCCATAAATACCCACGTTGCTAATACCCATAATTTGTTCACTAAACATTTGATTATCATAAACTCTAAAGTCAGATCCTCCGGCTACTCCAATACCACAGTTTCCTGGATTTACACCAATGTTATTTTTTGCCTCCTGAAACTTCCCTCCAAAGTCTCCAAGTACAATCATACACCCCGAATTACTAACCTTCGTTGCTTGTCCGTTACTTAGAATAACTCGCGCCCTGTTGTTATTCACCTGTATGTAATCGCTACTGGACCCTTTTGAGTCGTATATATTAATCCAATCCTCCAATACTGCATTTCCATATCCGGTTGTGTGCTCCAGGGAATTGCCATTTACGCGAATACCGTCTCCTTCACATTTATCACACTGGAAAAAGTTTCTTCCGGGGTTAAGCGCTTCGTTATCCTGGGCTTTCAGCGGACCGTCACAACTGGTAAACAGTATACCAGAAGCAACATCCTCAAAGGAGGAGTTTCGAGCTTCTATATCTTCACAGTTTTCAAATGTAACAGCAGCATTAGATTCTCCGTCTTTTGACGGAGCAATATTATTAAATTCCATGTAATTTATCTCAACACCTTGGGTTGATGTGGATTCAGAATAAATTCCATGATCTGTATAATTTTGAATGACTAAATATGCAATTATATTATTTTTCATTCCGCTGTTAAATGCTACGGTTATAGAGTTCTGCCCATCAATCACTGGTGTTCCATTCACACCAAGCCAAAAGTTGCCATCTTTGGAATCAGTAATGTTTTGATTGTAGTACGTACCCCCATGCACCCAAAACATGGGTCCTGCCGGGCAGATGCTATTGGCAAGGTTCATGTTATCACCGGGATATAAATGTACATAACCGCCCCATTGATCATACAAATCCTCACATGTAACGGACATGGTTGTAGCGCCTTCGTTAATGTTAAACAGTATATTTCGAATCTCTTCACTATCAAATACTCGTTGTGTACGTGTTTGTTCGGCTTCCAGGACCCGTGTTACCTGGTCACTGATCGCTTTATGTTCCTCCCGGCTTACGGTTCGAATGTTTTCAGCAAGGGCTGCAATACGGTGTTTAGTTTTTCCAGGGTTGTTGTTGCCATGGTAGTGGTCCCTTCAGCAGCATCAAGAATTGGCTGTCCCAGCTCCATGATCTCATCCTCGGTTAACCGTTCGAGTTCGTCTCGCTCCATTCCCTGTACGTTTTTAACCATAGCAAAAAAAGCATCGTAAACTTCCTGGTGATCTTTGGCATCGGTTTTTTGAAATGATGTTGCCATAACATTCTCATCGGTTGCCTCATGAATTTGATCTTGTTCAATGGCTCCAATTTGACTCTCATTGCACGATATTGCTAAAGCTACACAAACACACATAAACACGATTGATAAATAGTTTATTCTAATTCTCATATCTGTTTCTCTTTTTTGATGGTTTTTAATTTTTACAACCGTTTTCAAAACTCGGCTGTTCTCTTAATCTTAATATTTACTTTTAAAGTAAATTAAATATTGCTCTTACAGATAAAGTAAATTAAAATAAAAACTACAAATACGTTTATCTTTTATTGAAAAATGACATTTTAGGTCGCTCAGTGCCAAGCACCATTTCGAACCTAAACACAAAAGGGTAGATAATTAAATCCTCAGCAAATTTCTGCAAAACTTAATGGCGCACTAATGAAAAATGGTATGTCTGTTCGGGCTATATAGCAACTTTTACTCGCACCAATATGATTAGAATATGCCCTTCTTATGGATTGAATAGACATACCATTTTTTTGGGGGTGTACAAAATCCCTATCTATCGGCTGATCGACTCATACTATTTTAGAACCATCAATAAACACAAAAGGGTAGATAGCTAAACACAAAATCTAGCGCAAGTGTCCACTTGTGCCTATACAGGCTACCCCTTCTTCTGAATGATCATACCTCCAATATGATTTTTCGGCAAAATTTATGAACATAATATATTGCAATACACAAATTTTACCCTTATTTTTTTCAACTTATCAATTTTGCATAACAACAAAAAGAGAATATCGTGAATACGATCAGTAATAAGACATATAACGCAACACCATCCGACATTAAAAAGGAATGGGTGATTATTGACGCTGAAGATCAGCCGCTTGGCCGTCTCAGCTCGCGTGTTGCAACTATTTTACGCGGAAAGAACAAACCGGAATTTACGCCGCACATGGACACCGGTGATAACGTAATTGTTATTAATGCTGAAAAAGTAGCACTCAGCGGTAAAAAAATGTCCGACAAAAAGTATTTCAAACACACCGGTTATATCGGTAGTGAAACATTTACAACTGCCCAGGAGATGATGGACAAAGACCCTACCTCTCTTGTAAAGATGGCCGTTCGCGGAATGATTCCAAAAAATAAGCTTGGCCGTAAGCTTTTAAAGAATCTTCGGGTTTATGCCGGACCGGTTCACCCGCATATTGCACAGCAACCAGAAATTTCAGAGAACAATTAATTAACATATGGCACAAGCAAATTATATAGGACGCCGAAAAACATCCACAGCACGTCTTTACATAAAAGACGGAAAAGGAAGTTTTTTAGTTAATGAAAAACCTATTGAAGAATATTTCAAAACAGAAGCCAGGTTAAATGTAGCCAGGCTGCCTGTTATACTTACTGAACTCAATGGCAAGTACGATATTAAAGTAACTGTACGCGGTGGCGGAGTTACCGGCCAGGCTGGAGCAATTTCACTTGCACTGGCTCGCGCACTGGATGATCTTCATGACGACCTGCACGGAATACTGAAGGAGCACGGATTGCTTACAAGAGATGACCGTATGGTAGAACGTAAAAAATACGGACAGCCAAAAGCTCGTAAGAAATTCCAGTTCAGTAAACGATAAAATATATTTCATGGTACAGGGCGCAAGGCTCAGGAAGAAGCCATCCGGCTTCCAAATTTCTTGCCCTGTAAACCATTTACCGGTTCAAGTTTTGCAAACCTGCAACTTGGACCTTGTAACCTGAGCCCTGAAAAACACATACGCGGCGACCGTTTGCCGAGTGTTCTGTCTGCAACTTTCAGGACGGGATTAGCTAAACGGGATGACCTGCGTAGAGGCTTAACTCAAACAATAAAATATAATCATGCCTAAAGCAGCAACAGTAGAAGAACTATTAAAATCAGGTGCCCATTTCGGACACCTTACACGACGATGGAACCCAAAGATGAAAGAATTCATCTTTATGCAAAGAAACGGGATTCACATCATTGACTTGAAAAAGTCTCATGCCTACCTCCAGGAAGCCCTTGATGAAATAACCAAACTGTCACGTGCCGGTAAAACCATTCTTTTTGTAGGAACCAAAAAGCAGGCGCAGGACATCGTGAAAACAGAAGCAATCCGATGCGGAATGCCTTATACAGTTCACAGATGGCTTGGAGGAATGCTTACCAATTTCAGTACCGTTCGTAAAAGCATTTCACGAATGGAAGAGATTGAACGAATGAAACAAGATGGTACGTTTGAAGAACTGACCAAAAAAGAGGGTTTAATGCTCGACAGAGAGCGTGAAAAACTTGAACTGACGCTCGGCGGAATTGCAAACATGAATCGTCTGCCCGGAGCTATATTTGTTGTAGATACGATTAAGGAAGATATCGCAATTAATGAAGCAGTTAAATTAAACATCCCGATTGCGGCAATGGTTGATACCAATAGTGATCCCGATATACCGGATTATATTATCCCGGCAAATGATGACTCAGCCCGTACAATTCAGCTGATTACATCTCTTGTTGCTGATGCCATTATTGAAGGAAACGCTGAACGCGAGGCCATGAAAGAAGAAGAACTGATGGAAAAAGCCGCTGAGGAAGCCAAAAAATCTTCCAAGCCTGCAGATGATGACGATGACAGTGACAGCCAAGACATACAGGTAAAAACAAAAAGACGTAAGCGCAGACGGAAAAAGAAAGACAGCGAATCTGAAGAAAAAGCTGAATCAAAGTCTGAAAAAAGTACGGACAGCAAGGCTGAAAAAAAATCAGAAGAAAAGAAAGACAGTAAAAAAGCAAAATCTGATTCAGACAATAAAAAAGAAGTAAAGAAAACAGAAGACAAAAAAGAGTCTGAAAAGGAATCTGCTGACAAATCCAAAAAGGATTCTGATAAAGAAGACAAAGAATAGTCTGTTAACCTAAATCTGAAATATACCTATCACGATGAGTATTAGTGCAAAAGATGTAATGAAACTACGAGAGGCTACAGGCGCAGGCATGATGGACTGCAAAAAAGCCCTCCAGGAAACAGATGGTGATCTTAAAAAAGCTATTGAAGTTCTTAGAAAGAAAGGCCAGCAGGTTTCTGAAAAACGAGCAGACAGAGATGCCAACCAGGGACTTATTTTAACAAAAATCAGTGAAGATGGTAAAAAAGCATCTGCAATTGAAATCAACTGCGAAACTGATTTTGTTGCCAGAAATGAAGAATTTCAGGAAGAAGCCCGGCAATTTTTAGATACTGCATTCGAAAACGAAACCGGTTCTGTTACGGAACTCCTTCAATTAAAAATAGGAGATCTGACCATAGAAAAACATCTTGAAACTATGGTTGGAAAAATTGGTGAAAAAATAGAAATCAGTAAAGCTGTGTTTGTGAAAACTTCCGGCGAACTGACTGACTACGTACACCCCGGGAACCAATTAGGTGTACTTGTAGAATTTGAAAGCAATATCGACGATAAAGATATTGCCAAAGATGTAGCAATGCAGATCGCTGCAATGAATCCAATTGCAGTAACACGAGACGATGTAGACGCATCTGTTATTAATAAAGAGCTTGAAATTGCCAAAGAGCAGCTTCTTAATGAAGGCAAGCCCGAAGAAATAGCAGAAAAAGCATCGAAAGGAAAACTCCGCAGATTTTACGAAGAACGAGTTCTTCTCGAACAGAAATTCGTTAAAGACAACGGCATCTCCGTTAAACAGTATCTGGAGCAAAACGATGCTCCGCTCGTCACTTCATTCCACCGAATGCAGCTCGGCGAAAATTAATTTGATTTAAAAGCTACCATTTTTGGTAGCTTTTTTTTTGGCAAAATTTTCAGAAAATCAGATTTTTCCTCATCCACTAAAAATTTTAAATCGCATATTTTGGCTAATCAATACAAACGAATTCTACTCAAGTTAAGCGGTGAAGCCCTCCTGGGAACACAGGGGCACGGAATTGATGCTGACATCCTCACTCAATATGCTAATGAAATCAAAGCTGTTCAGACCGAAGGCGTGGAAGTTTCCATAGTCATCGGAGGCGGCAATATTTTCAGAGGTGTAAAAGGAGCCACGGAAGGAATGGACCGCGTACAGGGCGATTACATGGGCATGCTTGCCACAATGATTAACAGCATGGCCCTGCAAGACGCACTTGAACGCATTGATGTTCACACACGTCTGATGAGTGCTATCCGAATGGAAGAAATTGCTGAGCCTTATATTCGCCGAAGAGCCATTCGGCACCTTGAAAAAGGACGGGTCGTAATTTTCGGGGCCGGAACCGGTAATCCATATTTCACAACCGATACCGCAGCATCACTCAGGGCCATTGAAATTGAAGCTGATGTTATCCTGAAGGGAACACGTGTGGATGGCATATATGATTCCGATCCGGAAAAAAACAAAGATGCCAAAAAGTTTGATGTCATTTCGGGTGACAAAGTTCTCGATATGAGGTTAAACATTATGGATCTCACCGCTTTCACTCTCTGCAGAGAAAATAAAACACCTTTTATCGTTTTTGATATGAACAAGCCAAATAACCTGAAGAAAGTTGTTTGTTCTGAAGAACCCGTAGGCACAACAGTTGTTTGGGATGATAAGTAGTTTTATTAAATTCACTTTCTGACGTAATCTGGTCGTTTTCCGGGGTAAGTCTCAGCACAGTTTTTTCAGCAATATAAACTATTGCAATACGGTTTGAACTTTTCCATCAAATAACTGACTATAACTTTTATCCTTTTTGATATGATACCTGAAGATCTGCAACTGATTATCGACACCGCAAAAGAAAGCATGGTTGAAGCCGCGGCTTTCTGTAAAAAAGAATTTTCACATATTAGGGCCGGTAAAGCAACACCATCCCTGCTCGATGGTATAAAAGTTGATTACTATGGTTCACAAACTCCTTTAAATCAGCTTGCAACTGTATCCGCTCCTGAAGCCCGTCTTTTAACGATTCAGCCATATGACAAATCAGCCATGGAAGATATCGAGAAAGCTATAATGGCTTCTAATCTCGGTTTGAATCCAAACAATGACGGTATGCTGATTCGAATACCCCTGCCCATGCTTTCCGAAGAGCGCAGGAAAGAACTGGTGAAAACTGCCAGGGAAATTGCTGAAAAAGCTCGTATCAGCATCAGGAATGTACGCCGGGATGCCAATGATGAAATTAAGAACACCGTTCAGAGCGAATCGTTACCTGAAGACAGCCGGTTTGAAGCCGAAGAAGAAATTCAACAGCTTACCAACAAATACATCGGCAAAGTGGATGAGTTGCTTGAAGTGAAAGAAAAAGAGATTATGACGGTGTAAGTCTCCGGACCGATTCAAATCAGAATTTTTTGGCGTTCTCAAGGTCTCTGAAAAAGATCTGTTTAAAGGGCATTAAAATTTTCTTCCCTATAAAAAATCGTCTGAATTTCTCTTATATTCATCCACAAGCTAAGCCCCGTTTACAATTTAACAGTGCATGTATATATCAGAACTTGAGTTACACGGTTTTAAAAGTTTTGCCCACAAAACTCACGTAAAATTCGACAGCGGCATAACCGCGATTGTAGGTCCGAACGGCTGCGGAAAATCGAACATTGTTGATGCACTTCGATGGGTTCTCGGGGAGCAACGCCCTACCCTTCTCCGCTCAAGCTCCATGAGTAATGTGATTTTTAATGGTACGTCTAAAAAGAAAGCACTTGGTATGGCTGCTGTTTCCCTCACGTTTATTAATGACCAGGGAATTCTGCCCGTAGAATACAGCGAACTGACCATTACCCGTCGCCTGTACCGTTCAGGAGATAGTGAATACCTGATTAATGATACCGCCTGCCGGCTCAAAGACATTATGGAGCTATTTATGGATACGGGCATGAGTTCGGATGCCTACTCGGTGATTGAGCTGAAGATGGTGGAAGAAATTCTGAACGACCGCAACAACGACCGGCGACGGCTTTTTGAAGAGGCAGCGGGGGTTACACGCTACAAAGAGAAAAGAAAACAAACTCTGCGCAAGCTCGACAGCACTCTGAAAGACCTCCAGCGGCTGGAAGACATCCTGGTTGAGGTTCGAAAGAAAACGCGCTCACTTGAAAAACAGGCCGAAAAAGCCGCTCAGGCTAAAACTTTCAAAAAAGAGCTCGAACAGCTCGATAAAGCATTCACACTCAGCCAGTATTCTCAGATACATGAAGAACTTAATCCACTGAAAGAGAGAATAACTAACGCAGAAAGAGAAAAAAAGCAGATAGCCAAAAAACTTGAAGAGCTTGAATCGAAAGAAGAGGAAGCCCGCAAAAAGCTTATAGAAAAAGAGCGCAACGAGGCAGAAGCCCGAAAGCGTTCAGGCCGTTTGCATTCTGCAATTCGTGATCTGGAAACCGGCCTGAAGATTTCAAAAGAGAAAATTGTAAATGAAAAAGGGGTAATTAAGCAGTACGAATCTGATATCAAACAGAGTAAAAAAGATCTGGATGAACTGCAGAAGCTCCGTGAAATAAGTATTCAAAAACTTGAAAATTTTTCAGATCAAAAAGAGCAATCAGAACAAACGCTGAAAGATTCCAAAGACCGGTTTTCAGAGGTACAGCAGGAGTACACAAAAGTTCGCCACGAGCTTTATGAATTAGAAATTGAGATCAGTGACTGCAACCAAAAACTAACTCAGTTACAGTCGAACCGCATAAAACTGGAATCGAAGCTGGAAAGCAGCGAAGATGACAGGCTGAGAATAGACCGGGACATCGAGGATTTTGAAGATGAAATTTTTAATGCCAAAGGCGAACTGAACCTGGCAAAGAAAAAGCTGAATACAGCAAACAAAGAGACAGAAAAACAGGAAGCAGAGCTCCAAAAAGCCTCGGCGAGAAAATCAGAGATTGAAGACCAGCGTGAAGAACTCCGTGAGGCCATTCGATCTCAAAAGAGTAAAAAGGACGCCGTAGCTTCAGAAATAAAACTTCTGAAAAACATCGCCGAATCTAATGATGCAACCCCGGGATCTGTATCATA
>LKMJ01004582.1_pt1 | contig 13025 bp, 15 predicted proteins | sample 643391 | NCBI WGS metagenome assembly LKMJ01 (sample SAMN04112250, study PRJNA286221) | soda lake metagenome | biome: soda lake; feature: Kulunda Steppe; material: water; isolation source: sample PL-Br10 brine of Picturesque Lake | place: Russia: Kulunda steppe | collected 2010-07
GGAGCACACACAAGGAGCACACAAGGAGCACACACAATGAGCACACAAAAGGAGCACACAGGGAGCACACACAAGGAGCACACAAGGAGCACACACAATGAGCACACAAAAGGAGCACACAGGGAGCACACACAAGGAGCACACAAGGAGCACACACAAGGAGCACACACAAGGAGCACACAGGGAGCACACACAAGGAGCACACAAGGAGCACACGAGGGGCAGCAGCATGCATCGCGCCCCAGGAAAAGGGGCGCTCTGGCGCGCACCGGCAAGGATGACGCCTCTATTGTAAAGTGGGGCTGGCTGACGGACACCGTGCACATAGAGGAGTCTGTCCCGGGGGCACACCCTGCCGCAAAAACGCCACCACCGTGCACCCCTTGCGAGCTGCGTGCAGACCACGGCAGCAGCCAGAAGGGGCACGCAGCTCAGTAAGTCGGTCGCAATACAAGAAGTCAAGAGGTCAGAGTGGATGGCACACATGGAGTGTTGTGCTAGGGCCTCAAAACAAGCAGGGAAGGGGCTGGTGGGCGCCATTGGAAGCCGCTGCCAATAGGAGATACATAAGATCCTCTTCCGTTTAAGGTTCAACCTAGGGCAGCACTCCATCTCAGATGCCAAGGCAGGGTTGTCTGCAGGGCACGCAGCATGTAAGGCGTGAGCAATGCGCTGCACAAGCGCAGCACAATGCACAACTGCGATGGGCAGGCTGTGTGGAGGGCGTAGGCCGTGCGGAGGTAGTCCACTGCTGGTGCCAGCCGTTTTGAAACAAGCAGTGTTCCAGTGTTGGCCAACACATGGCTGGTCCCAAACCAAAAACTTGACCATTCACAGGCCTCATTTATCCTCCCTCCTCTTTACATGCACACTCATGGGCAGAGCCCGTCTGGCCACACTTGCACACACCAACTTTCAGTGCTTGCTCCGCCAGAACCATAGGCCCAACTTCCATTCAAGCCGCAACAGACTGCCAAGCGTGCTAGGGCGAGCCAGGGGTCGCCTCAACTCATGAATCAGCATTGAAGCCCTCGCGCACGCACCTGCCCTCAACGCTTGCGCAGCCGCGACCTCCCAGGTCCACGTTTTTGTCATTGGCCAGGTCAAGGATGATGTCGTCAAGCACGCGCACTTGCACGCACAAAGCATAGCTGCGGGCGGCGGGTGTAGGGGGCATGTGACAGAAGGGGATGTGAGGGGCGCACAAGCAAGGGTTGGCACACAAGCAAGGGGTGGCGCACAAGCACGGGACGGCACAGAAGCAAGGGGCGGCGCACAAGCGGCACACAACCAAGGGGTGGCGCACAACCAAGGGGTGGCGCAGCGGAGCAGAGCAGCAGAGATGCCGGCATCTTGGTGGTGCAGGGGTACAGGCGGCAGGGCGTGTTTGCGCTGCTGTCTACCTCAGCGCCACCTTTGGTAATGTGGAGGCGCAAGTGAGTAAGGCACCCACAGACAGCATGGGGCACCAATGCAGACCCATCCATGTATGTTGCACATTGCGTCCATAGTTTAGAATGGGGGGATACCTCTCAAGAACTCCTGAGCAGGAGACGAGCTCGCGTGAAGGTGCACCACCACAGGCACACAGGGCACGGGACATTTCAAGTGGCGGCTCACCAAAACGGAGGCACAAGCGGCGGCAGCGCAGGACCAGCAGGAGGGGCAGCCGCTGCAGCAGCCCACTCTTGCGAGGCAGCTTCTTGCATTGTGGCACGCCCTTTCAGTGACCCGCCCGTGCCCAGGTTCTCCTCCCCCGTTGCCTGTGAGGGCAAACAAACACACAGGGCTGAAACAACACTGGCGTGCACACAGAAGTGGCCCTGTGCGCACGCACACTTGGGGCGTCCAAACCACCTGCTGCGCTGCATGCGCTGCAGGTGATGAAAAGGGTACAGCAGGTGCAGCCTGCTGCACGCAAGGATCGCATATTAAAAGAGGGGGCAGCGGGCACAGGCTGACCCCATGCTATAGCCATGACTCTGCTCATTGATTGATTGGGCAACGTGCCTGGCCCCATGCAAGAGCTGCCTGCTTGCCTGCCTGAAGAGGCCTGCAGACACCGTGCACGCAGAGTCGCGCACGGTCATGTCTGGTCACACACTTCCATGCACGGTCACACATGGTCACACGCATTCATGCGTGATCACGCTGGGTCATGCACGGCCATGCACGATCATGCACAATTACATGCACTCACGCATGGTCACACACACTTCTACACACGGTCATGCACGGTCATGCATGGCCGCACACTTCCATGCACGATCACGCATGGTCACACATGGTCACACGCATTCATGCGCAATCACGCGCGGTCATGCAAGGCCATGCACGGTCATGCACAATCACACGCAATCACGCATGGCCACAGACTTCAACGCACGGTCATGCACTGTCATGCACTGTCATGCATGGTCAGCGGAGGCTGGTGGCTGCTGTGCCCGCTTCAAACCCAAGCAGGAAGCCAGCGCACAGCCATGAGGGCCTCACCAGCTGAGAGAGGGCAGGCGCAGGCGCGCTGCTGGAGCAGGCGGCGACAGCAGACGCCACAAGGCTGTCGCTGAGCCCAGGCGGCTGAGCTGTCGGTACAGAGTGCGCATGACCACGGGGCACTGCTGGCGGCGCGGTGCGCCGTGAGGAGGGCAGGTGGCGCAGGGGGGCGACGGCGTCTCCGCTGACGCCGGACGCAGCGTGCCCAAGCAAGGATGCTTGGGGCAGGGAGGCTGCGGCATGGGGCGCGGCCAAGGGGCCAGGGCGGGCAGGGGAGGTGGTCGGGGAGGCGCTTGACGCGACAGCAACTGCGCCTGCATGCTCGGCGCGGAGCATGTGGTTGGGCGGGAGGGCTGCTGGCAAGGGCACCAGCGCGGGCGGCAGCGATGGGGAGGGCGAGGGCGGCTCCCGCTGTGCGCGCGGCCCATGCTGCGGGGAGGCGAAAACGGAGGGACCCGCCTGGGGCAGGCTCGGACGCGCGGCTGCCCCCAGCCCCGCTGGAGGAGCCTGGCTTGCAAAGTCCAGGTGCAGGGGGCTCAAGGGAGGAGGGGGCGCCCAGGGAGCAAGCACATGGCCGCCCGAGCGAGGAAGCACCGCTGTTGAAGCAGCGGCGGCCGCTGCTGCCTTGGCCGCCTTGGCAGCGCGCTTGGCAGCGGCGCGCTTGGACGTGGCGGCCCGCAAGGCGGCCTGGGCGGCAGTGGCAGACGCGGCGGCGGCGTCCAGCAGCGCGCACTGCAGCATACCTGACAGGCCTGCCACATCCATGCCGACGGTGCACACCATGCCTGCGGCCAGGCGTGTGCATGAGGATGCAGGAGTGCACTGGTAGGGGGAAGATGCAGCACGTGTGGAGGCATTTGGTAATGGTTAAGAAGTGAGGACAGCTGCCAAATGCGTGTACGTGCAGGCAGGTGTGCAAAAGCGTGATTAGGGAGTGTGTTCACATGCGCGCTCACATACGTACACACACAACACACACACAATACACAGGCAACAAACACACACAACACACGCAACACACACATCACACGCAGCACACACTGAGCCGCCGCGCACTACACACCTGCATCCTCCGGCCCTTGCCCCAGCTGTACCAGCAGGCCAGCCTGCCCCATTTGGCCCAGCAGCACGGGCGCGCGAGGGCCACTGCCCCACGCTGCCCCTCCGCCCTCCACGCGCGCGCCGCCTGCGCAGCCGTGCGGAGGCTGTGGCGACGCCTGGTCCAGCCGCACACGCTGGCCCAGCAGCACCCCACTCTGCGCACCCAGCACTGAAGCCTGAAGCTTCAGCGCCCAGGTGGGCGCGACGCGTGCAGCGTCTGCGTCTGCAGCCGCGACGCCACTGGCTGATACACCTGAGTGGCCGGCACTAGGGTCTCGCGGAGGGGGGCCTTCTCCACCGGCCCTGGCAGCACACGCCACGGGCGGCGCATGCGCTGCACAGCCACCTGTACCGCCAAATACCGTGCCGCCGGGCATGGCATGTGGCAGCGGCGCGTCCCTGACTGTTGCCCCTGTAGCAGCAGCAGCTGCACTCGGAGGTGTAGCCGCCTGTGCTGCAGGTACCGCTGGTGCCGCCACCGCTGCTGCTTCAGCGGGCACCGCCAGGCCCACCTTGCGGCCTTTGACCTGCCGCGTGGCCACCATGAGCATGCGCGCCATCGTGCGCAGCACAGGCAAGGGCGGCCGCGCCTTGGCATCCTTGGGGGTCAGCACTTGAGGGGAGTCAGGTGTGAAGGGGCAGGGAAGGCCGACGTGAGAGCACGACAGGGCGGCGTTGAAGGCCGCAAACCCAGTGGTGACGTGAAGGGGAGAGGGGGCGCAGGCGTTCCCTAAAGGACGGTAGCCGCAGCGGATGTCAACTTGCCCCATGTTCAGGGTCACCTGCACGCAGGTGCGTGCAAGTGGGTATGTGTGAGTTGCGTGCGTCGCATGTCATGTGTTAATGTGTGGTGTGTGTACGTGTGTGTGTGTGTGTGTGTGAAGCGTGTTAACAGGGGTGTCATGTCTATCGCGAGGGCGTGCATACCCACAGGCACGTGCCTGTGGGTGCCGAAGGCCTGTGAGCGAAGGCACATGGACGCGCACAAGAACATGCCTTTGCCATGACAAATCAGCGGCAGGCTAATGCTTGCGCGGGCCCCAACAAAACTCACGAGACAGCAAACAGGGCCACGCAGCTCCAGCAGAAGTGGGACAAAAACGGAAGGCCAGCTAGCCTGTGCGCAGCTTGCACAACACGGTGCCCTGAATCACACCTGTGGGGGGATGAGGGGCAGCGTGTCTAGCAGCTTCGCCAGCCGCTTGGCTGGGCCCTGCAGCGCCTCCTTGCCCGCAACACCCCCTGCGGGCACTGCTGCAGACGCCTCGCTCGCGCCGTCTTGGCCGTTTTTTGCTGGCGGCTGGGCACCAGGCACCCCGCCTGTGGCGGACGCCATGGCCGCTGCACGCACATATGCACGCACATGGATGCGGGTCAGCAAGCGCACTCGGGCACGTGCAAGTGCAGGTACCAAGTTCGTGCATAGGCGCAGAAAAGCAGGCTGGTAGCGCCAGCCACTGCACCTAGGCAGGCCACTCCTGAGCACCTGTCACAGCCCGAGCGCGTGTCACAGCCCGGGCGCTTGTCACAGCCCGAGCACTTGCCAGTTTTTGCAGCAGCTAAGCACAGAAACCTGTGGGCCCAGACATCCGCGCCCTGATGCACAGGCATGCACGCACACTTGCGCACGCACGTGCACGCATGCACACACACACACACACACACACACACACACACACACGCACAAACACACACACACACATTCATGTACTCCCATGGGTGCACACACACACACACACACTCCCTGTCACGCACACACACACACACACAGCACCTACAGACACGCGCACATGCACACACAGACACGACCGCACACCGCTGGTGCTCACACGACATGGATGCGCACGCGCACACACAGCACACACCACATAGCACACATACACGCACCCATATACGCTTGTGCCGCCGCGGCCGCTGTTGCTGCCGGGTCTGCGGCCTGCACAGCCGGGGGCATCGGGGGCGCAGACGCGTCCAGGAACTCTAGGATGCTCTGCACGGCATCTGGGCTGCAATCCAGACGGACGCCGCCTACGGACAGGCTGGTGCTGTCAACCCAGGCGCGGGAGACAAACCTGCCCGCCATAAGGGAGAGAAGGGGTGGGGTGAGTGGGGAGCACGTGCGGTAAGGCCAGCGGCAGGCTAAAAACCAGATGGGCATACGTCCCCACGCAGGCACTGACAGACACGAGCACACACGGGGGGAAGTGGCACTAGCACGAATGCACACTGGCGCAGGCATGCAGTGCGCAGGTCACAGCGCATGCATGCGCTTTGGGGGCCATGATGCACACGGTGCTGGCTTAGGGTGCAATTTGTGGTTCAGGGTGTGCGTTGCGACGCCAGCACAGGCGCCCTTGACGAAGCACAGCGCACACCTGGAGCAGCTCAGCGCCGCGTGCAGGGCCACGCCTTCGCACGCAAACGCTTCCTCCACCACCGCTGCCCCGCCACTGCGCGCACGCTGCGCTTCATCTGCGCCTGCCTTGCTGCCGTCTGCGTCAGCTGGCTCCAGACAACCCTCTGTTGAAGGCCGCGCATGCTGGGCGGCAGCAAGACGGGGGGTCACCTCAAGCCGCACTGGCTGCAGCAGCAGTGCACACAGCACGGAGGCGGGGGGCGTGCTAACGGGGGCTGCTTGTGCGCGGGTACCTGCTGCCTCAGCCTGTGCCCAGCCCCCACAAGCATCACCCTGCTCGCTTCCTGGCGCGGCACCACCAGATCCAGGAGCACCAGCCCCCTCTTGCCCGTCTGCTGTCGCTGATGCTCCCGCGGCTGCTGCGCCTGCTTGTACAGCGTGCATCTCGGCGGACGAGGACGCGCGTCCAAACTGCGTGGCGGCTGCACTGCTGCTCCGTGGAGCCGGCGGATTGGTTGACGCAGCGGTGGCGGCTGCGCCAGGCACGGGCATGCAGCTGAAGCCCAGGCCTGCGGGTAGGACACAAGCACACATGTATGTGGCACGCTCATGCGGCGCAGAGTTCGTGCTCACAACACAGCGCATGGCGAGCACAACATGGGTAAGCGCATGCATGCACGCACACAGACATGCGCGTTTGTGCGCGTGTGTTTGTGCCTGCCACCCATGCGTGAGCACACATGGTAATATCCATGAATGTGCGTGCGCACTCTTGCCCATCAGTGTGCCCTTCCATGCACACGCCACAAACCGCCTGGGGTAGGTTCCCCCCGCCCGCCGCACTGCTGCAGATTCTTAGTGCCTCCACGCGCGCACACATGCATGCTGACCCTGCTATGCTACGGCGTGGCCATTCAATGCGGGGTATGTGTTCTTAGGGCACCACTCTGCAGCCTCATGGAGGGAGGGCAAGCTGAATTGAGGCGGGTGCAAGGGGGCGCTGCGGAGCTCACTTGCCTTCTAAGACCAGGCAGGCACTGGTGGGTTCATGAGTGACACGCACATCGGATAGGCTGAGAGAGAAGCGAGGGAGGTACCTGAGGACAGCGCGCAAAAGCAAGGCAGTAGTCAACGCCTTTGCGGCCAAACACAACAATCGACGGCACATGAGGTACCTGAGGACAGCGCGCAAAAGCAAGGCAGTAGTCAACGCCTTTGCGGCCAAACACAACAATCGACGGCACATGAGGTCCGCAGTCTGCACACAGGTCGGCCTTGACGTGTGCTCAACGCGTGAGCTTCCATGTGTGCTTCATGGTGGCCTTCCGAGGCATTTCAGGTGTGATCAGTGTATGCACCATGCATCTACCTGCCGTGCCCACTCGACAAGCTGCACCTGCACCTGCCATGCGCGGCATTGATGCAAGCAGTGACAAACACACACGCCAGCGCAGAGCGCACCCGTGCACCTGAAACAACTAGCAGGGGAAGCAGCCACCTGCTGCTTGCGCGGGTGTGAGCACACTGACGCTGACTGACGCACTCACTTGAGGATCGAAGGTGGTAGCTTGGGCACTTTCCTGCCCTTCTGTTTAGGCCTTGCCTGGGAGCCATCTGCACCCGGAGGCAGTGCGGATGGCTTGCTCTTCCCGGCCTTCTTCTTACTCCTGCTGCCTCCGCGCTTCTCTGCTGCCATGATCAGCACAAGCAGGCCGCTCTCTCAGGCAAAGCATCTCAGGCAAAGCAATGCAGAAATCGCAAGCAGGCCACTGCGTGTGTATGTGCTTGCCTGCTTCTCGAGGTGTTCCCTGCACAGCAGAAGGTTCAACTTAGCGAGCGCGCCGGTGTAAGGAAATGGAGTGCAGCACTGCATGGCAGCTGTACAAGCCCCAGCAATTAGCAAGGAGCCAATGCGGCTGCAGGACCCAAGGCAAGGAATCCGTGGCACCGAACGCAAGACCCTGCTGTGCAACGCGTGCTGGAGAGAATCACGATCAGGAAGCACGTGTCTACTGCTACGAGCCTCTGGTGCGCATGGGTTCAAGCAAGCCTCCAGAAGCTGCACTATGCAACCCTCTGATTAGCAAAGAATACGTCACCTTCAACCAATGCAGACCTATGCTGACCAATGAATTCACTCATTGTGTGCCACAGGCCGGAAGGTCAGACAGAGAGACGCACCGGGGAGCCAAATGTGCAGGCCATCCAGCTGCAGGTACACGCACATCGGTATCTTGCCCTGCAGCAGGCCCAGCAAGCCCTTGGGCTGCAGCTGCAGCTGCAAGCAGCGCAGCTCTAGCCGGGAGACTGGACCCTGGTAACACAACAGAACGGTGGCAGAGGCAAGGAATTGACTCAGACTATGTTAACTCCCTGCCTGAAGCTGAACCCTCCATGCAGGTGATGGCCTCCTGCATCAAACCTGCATCTCGCGCACCTTTTTCAGCTGAAGGACCAGCCCACGGATGCTCAGCCATCTAAGCTCCCTGACACTCAAGTGTATTCCCAGTCTTGCCAAGACAAAGGAAACAGCAAGCACCAGAAGTCTGCAAGGAAGTGCGAAGGCATGGAAGGCTTGTAATAAAACCCCAAACCTGCCTGAGGATTGCAGATAATCTGGGAGTGCAACTTGCCACACCTGCTCCCCAGCAGCCATACTGTGGACAGTAGCAGGAAGATCCCAACACCCAGGACTGCTAAGCTGGCCATGATGCCCTATATGCTCCCCATTCCCTACTCTGCTCCGCAAAATATTTCACAAAGTGAGTCCATCTGTGCTCTGGAGTCACCTGTATCAAAACGTAATATTAAACTTCATCTGGACATTTCCTATCAGCTTTCCTTCCAATTCGAAACTCTATGGTGTCATGGAATTTTATAGGTATAGTTTAGATTTGAACTTCTATACATAAAACGTGCTCATGCACGCGGTGCCAGTAGATCGAGAGAGCTTGCTCCTCTCCCAGAGACGGCTTCCTGACTGCTTGCAGATCTGTTTCCAGTCTTATCTTTACAATTACAAGAATGGGAAATGGGGTCTTAATTGTTGGAAAGACAGCTATCATGCAAGGCTATCATGCAAGGTATAATACCTGTCATGTCAGCTCTTCTCTTAAACACCGTCGTCACTGCTTTTTCCATCATCATCATTGTTTCTTTCATCATTATCATCATCGCTATCAGATCCAAGCATAGATGCAAACCGCAAAGCTAGTGCAGCTGCTTGCGCTCGACGCTGCTCGTCCGGTAGTCGGTGGCATGACTCCTTGGCCGCTGTAGACACGCAGGGAATGAGAGCAGTAGGGGTGGCTTGCAAACATGAGCAGCAGGATGTGGAAAGATCCAATGGATGAGACTGAATTTGAGAGATCTGCAACAGCAGGGGGCTTGAGGTGTGTCAGTGCAAGCAGGAGTGCGCTCGTGTGTGTGCGTGCTCGGGCCTGTGCGCCAGTGTGCATGCGTACGGATGTGTGCATGTGCATGTGTGAGTGTGTGTGTGTGTGTGTGTGTGTGTGTGTGTGTGTGTGTGTGTGTGTGTGCGCGCGTGTGTGTGTGTGCGCGTGTGTGCGTGTCCACGTGCGTGCATGCCACATCAGGATGCTGCTTGTGATAAACAGCATAGCGGATTGATGAGAATTAGATGAGTATCATTCTCTTTCCCCTGTTTATTGTCCTGGTAGAGGTATGCCTCAAGCCTATCAAAAGCATGGTCCTTCAGCACGGACACCGTCACTGTGATCAGAGGTGCTAGGTGGATTGGCGGAGCTTTCCCACCTAGGTCAGCGTAGCGCACCTGCCATCTGCTCCATGAGCCGCTCAAGGTCGTCCAAGTCTCCCACCCTTGTGCCATTCCTTCCATGCTGCTGCTGGTCTTCTTCCCTTTGAGAAGGCTCGGCGTATGCAGTAGCTTCCCGACCCTGTTGTTGGGGCTGGTGTGCAGGAGGCCAAGTGCCTGCACTCCTCTCTGCTTGTGTGCCTCCCTCCTCCCCTCGCCCAAGGCCTGCTGGCTGACTAGTTCCAGGTCTTGCAAGCGAATCATTTTTGTAGGGATAGATTCTGTGAGATATATCTGGAGGAGGGCTGTGTCTTTCAGTCTCTTGTCTACAGCTGTTGCTACTCTCCTCTGCCCTCCCCTTGGTCTGCACCCCTAAGCTGCTGCTGATTCCAACATCTGCCTTTTGCTCCCGCATGACAAGCCCAGGCCACATGTGCGCCTACAACCACGGAGAAGTAGGCACGCGAACACTTAGGATGGACAAGCATTAGCTGGTATACTCGCATGCACTTACATGACAGGATGAATGGTAACGCATAGCTGCTCCATCAAGCAGTGAGGGCAGCAGAGTCAAGGACGTGCCTGCAGAGCTTCTTTGATACGCGCAATGCCTTGCACATCACCCTCCAGACGCAGCTGCTGGTCCACCAGGGAGTCTGTGGTGCTGCACTCCACGTATTCATAGCACTCCCCTGCGCACCAGTCCATGGCATCAACTAGCCACTGTGGCCTGCTGGCACAGCTGCTCAAGACACAGTTGCGCTGCCTGTCTTCATTGCCTAGGTGGCTCTTCTGCTCCTGTGAGGTGGCTGGGGCAGGGGGTACAGAAGCCCCAGCGATCCTGTCTGCGTGGGTGGCAACAACGAGGCGCACTCCTGCTTCCTCTGTGCTCTCGCCGTGGCTGCTAGCCCAGTTCCGGATGGCGGCAAAGGATCCCTCATCAGTGGCATCAAATACCAACACGATGGCCTCGCCGTCGAAGGTAGGGCCGGATGCCGAGGCCGGGGAAGAGCTGCAATCCTGGACTCGAAAGGCCACGTCTGCTGTGTAGTACTTTGTGCTGATGCGCCAAGGCGCACCAACCAAACCCGAAACAGTTGCACATGCTCCAATGTCTCCACTATCGCGCAGGAGGCTCGACACCAGACTATGCCTGCCGGAACCAGGTAACCCGAAGACGGAGATTACGGGAAGTTCTTCCATTCCTGTTGTATGGGATTTTTTCATTTTATAACTTAGATGCCTTTGCTTTTTTCCTTGCTGGATGCTCAAATATCCAGCTAGAGATAGCAGTATTGATCCATGCTCTTGGCGAGCACTAGTCTTAGGGGAGAGATGAAGCTTGGCGAGCAATAGTCTTAGGGGAGAGATCTTTTAAGGGTGCATGCAGTTGAAATAAAGGAATAAAGGAGCGGCTCTTTTTGTCCATGATAACATAGCTTGCTGCGCTAAGCCTTAAGAACACCATCTAGCTTCTTCTGCCCTTGCATTTTCGGGCACACCCTACACCCGGGGGGCAACAGATGTGGAAGTGCTGTCAGTCCAGTACGTCAGTCCAGTGTAGGTGTGTCCACCAGCAGCTGCATAAAGCGCTAGCCTTGCCTGTCCGCAGGCCAATCAATAAGAGAGGGAAGGTAGGGAAGGATGAGGGTAATAAAGACTATTTTAGCTACCCAGTCTAATTATGGGCGACCTGTTGTCTGGTTGTTGTACACTGTTGCTGTTTGCAGCCAGTCCACACACCCATTTTGGTGCTTGCATCGTGCTAAGAGTTCATTTGGTGTGCAGCAGTCCCGCAGCGTGGCATTGCAGGTTTGATAGGTCTCGGCCAAGCTGCCCTCTCTCGGCAGATGCAGCTGTTTAACCTTATTATCCTTACCTGATTGGATTAATGATGTATGTATTGATCATCATTCATGTAGGCAAAATGGGTGCATGCGGATCTGGCAGCCAGAGACTCCTATCTAGAAGAAGAACTACGTAGGTAGTAAGAAGGCTCCCTACATCATTCAAAAGGAAAACTACGTAGGCAGTGAAGCACTCCCTACATCAATTAAGGAAAAGAGTCACCTATGGCCTATGTACCGTATGACTCCTCCACTAGCAAAACAATGAAGTCAGTGAGGACCAGGGGGATGACTAGCAGTACCCCATTCCTGGTCTTGATGATAATTTACTGTAAAAGTTTTCTGAAGAGCGCGTCTGATACTAACAAGTTTATAAGCACATTCAACCAAATGAGCATATAGTTTCGCAGCAAGCTTGGTGACTTTCTGAGGATCTAGACCGAGATGTTTCAGAGGCTCTTAACTATAAGGGCTGTAGATGGTACCTTCCACTCCAATGTAATGTATGACATTTCAGAAAAAGTAAGAGATTAGCGGCATGGCCAATGAGAAGAAGTCAAAAAGTCAAGAAGTTCTTGGTTGCTTTGCTTCTCTGAAGTAACTTGTCTCCCTTCTGCCTTGTTGTACTTGCTGGCCTAGGGGGAGAGAATGGTCAGTCAATCCCGTGCACAGCAGGAGGAGGGGCGCTTTCACTGCCTGAGCGGTGTTTCTCTACTTCAAGTCAAGTGCTTCTTTTCTTCAAGATAAGTCATCTTTCTCAAGGAGATGTTTATGAGCAGAATAGCAGTCACACTTCTTGACAGGAGGCCCTTTCTGTGAACCCTTGTAAATCCTTCCACAAGGAGGACTCCTCGGACTCGGAGTCAGGGAATTGGGCTGTTGCTAGTGTAGAGACAGGAGCTGGAGCAAGGAGGGCTGTACAGGAGCTACAAGGCACAGGGCGGACGCCCCACATGACCCTCACTAGTCATAGATCTGAGGTCTACTCTTGATAACCTGCTTCTGAAGTTATTGTTTCCGCGTGTGTGTGTACGTGTGTGTAAGCTGGTTTATATAGGTAAAGCTATGTAGCCCTTTTCTCACCTTCTCTAGATTGCTGCTGCGGTGGCAGGGCCCTGGTTAGTCTATTTACTACATCAGTTCATTTTCCTTAAAAACACAAAGCCAGTTATCTGGTTGGCATAGACTTTTTGACCTGTTTTTTGCGAGGCAGCTGCGTGCTTGTACCCTTGCCCGAGCTGTTGCAATGCACTGATGAGAGCAACATTGACATGAGGCATGCCATCTTTCACGGCAAGAAATACAACAAAGTGTGCTGTCTTGAGCACATTTATCAGAAAGCAGGGCGTGTGTCCAACACACTGCATACCAACAGCAGTCTCCTGCTGTTGTGCCGCGGACCTGGCCAAAGAAGACACATACACACACGCACACACACACACACACACACACA
>LKMJ01004583.1_pt1 | contig 13025 bp, 7 predicted proteins | sample 643391 | NCBI WGS metagenome assembly LKMJ01 (sample SAMN04112250, study PRJNA286221) | soda lake metagenome | biome: soda lake; feature: Kulunda Steppe; material: water; isolation source: sample PL-Br10 brine of Picturesque Lake | place: Russia: Kulunda steppe | collected 2010-07
CGTTGTATCGTTGGAATGCATCGGTGAACGTCTCGAAGTGACTGTCGAACGTCCCAAGAGACTCCTCTAAGAGATGCAGCTCGTCTTGGATTTGGAGGCCGGGTGCAACGTCGTACGGGTCACCTAACGGTGTCTCCGAGAGAGGCACCAGATGAGACCCATTTTTAGGCCTGTCTCCACCGTAGTTCTCATGACACCCGTACTTTTCTGTACACTCACTGAAACTCGCGAACCCGTGTTCCGGACACCAGTGTGTCATCTTCCCAGCGTATACGTGCGCCGACTTGCGCTCGTACCCGACTGCAGTGATCTTGTCGATTGTCCCGACGATCATCGTCGGAGCGTACCGGTATAGTTCGTTGTCGACGATGTGTACCGGAAGTTCGTCGCGCGCGAATATTTGGTAATCTCCCGACTCTTGAGGTCGCTGTTGGTACTTACAGTCCGAAGCGTCGTTGGTGCATACGTGGGCTAGCCGAAGGTCATCCGTCGCACGGATTCTGACTTCTGCCCCACAGACCGGACACGACGGGATCACCTTGATCTCTTCACGGTTGTCGTCGTTCTCTTCGCCTCCGCTATACTTGTGAAATTCCGCCAGGTACGCGTCGTCGTCGCCGTACTTCGCGTAGTTACTGACTTTGTTCGGGGTATTCTTTGAACCAACTAGGTATCCTAGACTGAACGGGAGATATCCCGGTCCGTTGATATCAGAGTCTTGGAGTCGGATCATCTCGGCGTTCGTTAACAGCTCCGTGATACGTTGGGTCTGCTGGAGCGACAACAGACGAAGCGGGAATCGAGTCCACGCGCTGACACCGTATCGCTTTCCCCGTTTACGATCGAAGAACGCCGTAAAAATGGCTAACCCGAGGTAGGCTTCGGTCTTACCACCACCAGTGGGGAACCACAAGATATCGACAAGGTCTAGCGCTTCCATCGGTTCGCCAGAAAAGTTCTCGGCGGTGGTCTCTTCTCGCCAAGGAACGTCGCTCCACTCGTCATACTCTCGACTGGCGATATCGGGAAGAACCCGGAGAATAAACACCAGCTGGAAGAGACGCCAAGAGTCGTACTCCATTGTCCCATCGTCGTCGGTCACTTTCTCAATGAACGTCTGGTTCATCGCCTCAAAGGCGTCGACAATGTGTCCATCCCCCTGGGTCGTGTCCCACCGAAGGCACTCAATTCCGCGTTCCAATCGACGAATTTCGTCTTTGAACGACTCGCGGTCCTCTGCAAACGCCTCCTCGTCAGACTCTCTGAAATCGCCTTGTGATTTGTACTCACTGAGACAATCGTCGTACCGTTGAGACTCGTACTCCCACATACGCTCGGCGATATTCTCCAGTGCCTCCAAGCCACCACCACGAACGTCTGTCAGCGTCTTGAACGTCGTGTCCAGTGGTGGATCGAAACTATCCGGGTCTCTGGTCTCGTATTTGCCTTGTCGGTAGGTGGGAAGATACGACGTCTCCAGGGTTTTTGAGTCAATTCGTGTGACCGTGCAATTCGTGCCGTGACCCGGAAGGTATCGATCGTATCGGAAGTCTTCTTCCAACCGTTCGAACGTGAAGTCACTAAATTCGCCACCTTCAACGTGGATCGTCGACTCGACGTCGAACAACGTCGTGTCATACACATCAACTCCCTTCCTGTAGTCCGGGTGGTCGTCGTCCAGGTCTCCGGGGTTCGGTTTCGACGAGTTCTCAACCGTCAATTCGCCGCGAACGGCTCCATCGTCTTCAGTGAACTCACAATCGACCGCAACGTCCCACGGCGGCACGAATGGTCCACCCGCACGGTCAACGATTCGATCGACGACCGTATTCAACACCTGGCGCTGTTCTCCTTCGTCTTTGACTGTTAGGAGGCCGGGCGGGAGTTGATAGTTTCCAGAGTACTCGTCGTAATCGAGTGTCGCGTCCGCAGGTGCTCCCGGAAGGTCACTCAGGTCAATAGTTGACGGTTCGACGAATGATCGACCATCTCGCCACACCGTTGGTTCCTCTGGATCCTCGTCTATCTCGTGAACTCGTCGTTTGAGCTCTTCAACCAGCTCGTCGGTGATCGTCTCGTTGATGTTCCCGGGAACTATCGGCCTTGCCGATATCTGTCCCTTTGCGGGTGGTTCAATTGTTATTGGGTCACTCTCGAACTCGATACGGCGGTACACTTTGAGCAGTTCTGTCTCTGAGCGGCCAGAGGGGCTCTGTTCATCGTTGTCCTTGGAAACGCTGACGTGAGCAGACTCGAACTGTTGCTCTCGAGTAGGGAAGACACGACAGTACACGTGACCAGAAAGTTCCACAGAGAGTGTCTTCCCACGGACATCAGGAAGGCGGAACGTTGCTTGGAGTGCCGACGGTATGAGCTTTTCCGCCATCTTGTCCGACATTCCGCTGTTGTTCGCCTTCTCACTCGGTGCCAGGGTACCGGCGAACAACTGGTCCGACGGGAGGTCCGCCGTCGCGAACTCGTCACCGTCTCTCGTCCCGGTCCCACTCGCACACTCAAGCACCCGCTCTGTGAGGAACTGACCGAGTCGCTCCCGGTCGAGATATGCTTCACTCGCCCACTGTGGAAGCTCCGATGGGTCGTCGTTTAGGTGTTTGGACCCCTCGGTATAGTAAGATCCAAGCGTCATCTATTTTGATTGTTTACCACCGAACGTATCAATCTATCCATGAATTTCCGTCACTGAGAATACTCAGTCGAACCGACGAAGTCGTCCAATATCAGACTCGGATACAGTGATCGTGTCCTTACTGACCGACACAACCTGCTCAACGACGGTTGCGTCTTGGACATCCTCTACCCGCAGGCCCGCCTCTTTTAAAATCCACTCGTCGCTGTCTGCACTCCGAGACGAGAAAATGATCTGTTCAAGTTTTCTACCAACCTGCATGTGTAGCCTTCGAATCGATTCGAGCCCTCGGTGGATTTCAAGATGGTGATTCTGGAGGCTCTCAATATCGTTGACCACACCTAAAGCCTGAATTGTCTCCGAGCTTGAGGGGCCGATCGTATCGCGTGTAAGGTAATTGAAGATGGTCTGTGGTTCCCGGACGACTTCTGGGGCATCGAACTCTTCCGCGTAAACCTGAAGTTCATCTGCGATGATTTCGGCGATCTCTCTTCTCCCCATCTTAATATTGAGTTGGGTAGGATCCTGATTCAATTCTTCTTGCATTTCACTCCAGTAGTCGACCATTTGGTCGAGTCCACTATTCCAGATGTCGAGCATAACAAGATTCTCTCGAAATTGTCCACGACACTCGGTGTGGATCTTCTCAACGACGTGTTCAAACACGTCCCGACGGCTGTCATCTTGGATGAGAATGACCTGGTCTCCCGGCGAGAGACTTGCGGCCGACCTGCGCACACGGTTCACGGAGCCGTTCGACGACTCTAGAGTCCAGACTAAACCTCCAGGTTCCTCATATAGGACGTTCCCGGCACTCAACTCAATCTCGAGTGCACGGACCTCTCCATTCATGTCTCGGTCGGTGTTCGTCCGGCCTCCGTCGATGGTCTCTCTGTCAAGACCGTCGTCATATTCCAGTTCTCCGTTCCAGTTCCGGGCGTCGCCGTTTGCGATCTGTTCGGGAGCCAGCGACCCGAGATCTATATTGAAGTCGTCACCAGTGAGTGTCGGACTGGATCCGACTCTTTCGCTCTCCGAGAGCGACCGCGCTCCGGAGCGCCTGGTAGGTACATCCAGTTTGAACGGCTTCCTCGCCGACCCACTGCGTTCCTCTGAAGAGTACCTTCGTAGTTGTGGCGACCGTGGCTCTTCTAAGTCGACGTACTGCTTGAGGCCATCTGTTTCTAATCCAAGCTCTCGTGCCGTGTGGTGTTGGACACCTGGTCCAACGCGCCACTCGGCGGTCTCTATGATGTCCGAAAGCCGGGATTCCAGTCGACCGATATCCCATTTGTATGTGAGGAAGCGTTGTTCGGAAACTGCACCTGTCTGGACCGCGGGGTAGTGACTCTTTGTCGGAACTCCTGGAAAGATGGCAACGTCTGCCTGTGGGACTGTGTGTGGACTGTATAGACTGTGGAAGAAGATATTCTCAGTTAGTTCATTGTTCCGACCAAATTCAGTCTTCTCGGCGACGAACGATCGAAGGAGCGACTCTTGTTTCCGTGTCGCCGTGAAGACACAGATGGTGTTGCCCTCCTCCCGAATGTCACGGATTTGCTCAACGATAGCATCGGCTTTTGGATTGTGCTTCGCAAGCAGGTCAACCATCGCGTCGAAAGCGTCACACGCTTCTTCCAGGATACCACCGCTGCCGGGGACATCTCGATCCAACTGCGACGCTTGGTCGCGCAAGCGATTCACTTTCGACTGGAGAGTCGCCGCCGTCCCCCACGACTGGGTGTCGTCAAGCGACGAGAGTGAGTCGTGGAACTCAACCGATATTGGTAGCGTATCGAAGTACATGTACAGAAAGTAGCCGTTCGTGATCGCTTGACGACTCATAGGCGAGTAGCTGTCAGACGTGTCTTTCGGGAACGATGACGCACTAGAGAGACGCTCGTACGCTCGTTTCGCTGCCGTCTCAAGATCACTGTAGGCGATGTCTACGATTGATCGGTTGATGCCATTCCGGATGTTTTCCAGACTACGCACCGAGTCAGCGAACGGGGACTGGACTGTACCACCGTTACTTGAGGCACTCCCTTCATGGTGGTTCGTGTCTGCAACTGGCTCCAGCAACTGCTGCGGTGCTGACTCCAACGCCGAGGCCATCCATCCCCAAAATAGAACGTCCTCGTCGTCTCTATTTTGAGACTCGAGGGTCTCGAGATACGGGTGGTTTGGAGAGTCGAACACCATTAGACGTGGGATATCCCGCTCTTCAGCCAGGTTCCGGTACGCCTCTTGTGTTGCTTCGTCATCTAACAACCCAGTAGTGAAGTCCAAGACGAACCCTGAGAGATCAAGATCTGGCGACAGCGTCGTCGTGATTTTCTTCCCGAACGTAGTGTGAACGATGCCAGTCGTCTCCGGCTTCTCAGGGTTCCAGTGTCGTGGTTTGTGGTTGGTTATGTACGACAGAGAGGAACCATCCCCGGTCTTGACTAGCGGTGCTGTCGCGTCACCGAGTGGGGTCGGTGAGATCCCGTCTGTAAGTCCGTACTTCTCTCCCATCCCAAGTTCAAAATACTGGTCTCTGATTCCGCTCCGATTGCTCACGAACAAGATGGGTTCTGTGCTCCGAGACTGGAACCCAACGGCAAGGAGGATCGGTATTTGTACGTGTGTCGGTGGAGAAGGGTACACAAGCGCGACGTCACGTCCCTCGGCGAACGCCTTCGCTGCGACTGCGATATACGATCGGTCAAATCGCGAGAAGCCCGCACGCTCTTCTCCAAAATAGAGCATGCCATCTGCGTCGGTCTCCAACACTGGAGCGACGCTAGGTGGAACATTGAACACGTCTCCTGTGGCCATAAGTCACTAAGGTAGAATAAACAGAGGAACAAAAATATACGCTATCCGGCATGATGATTCAACAAAATACATCGATTTTTTAAATCAGTGAGCTGTTGGATGACTGTTTGAGCATGTAGTGCTGTAGTCGGTTGATGATTCTGGCTGGGCCGTTAAGGATCTGGTAGAAGATTCAGAATGCGGTTCTCAAGGTATGCTCTCTGTCCAGGGAACGCAACGTCAAGAATCATTTATGTGTCGTGTAGACTCCCATAGCAAGACAATGTGGAAACTATTTTTATAAAATTGAGGTCGGGGGCTACCTGAGTAACGTTACGTTCTACAGCAGACTCAGCGTCGTCCTTATGGGTCGTTTTATGCTTCCAGACTGAAATCAGAGAGACTGGACTGTCGGTCTGACCACTCCAAGAATTCGATGACGCGTGTGCCAATCACTTTGCCCAACTTCGGAGGGACGGCATTACCGATCAGACGACCGGTCTTATTGATCCCGACTTCGTCTAAATCTTCCACGAAGCGATAATCTTCGGGGAACGTCTGAATCATCGCCCCTTCTCGAAGTGAGAGAGCTCTATCCTGTGTGGTGTCGTAGTGACCGAATCGACCACTCCCTATGTTATAGAACTGCGTTGTGATCGTAGGCGCAGGTTCGGCAGGTACCATTCGTCCGTAGACCGACTTATAACTCTTTCCACTCGCTTTTTTGTGGCACTCCAAGAGTAGATCTTCATCCCAATCCATCCAGCTACCGCCGGGTTTAGATTGTTTGATTCGTTGGAGGTTCTTGTCGGACAATTTGCGAGCAATGTGCAAAGGAATCTCACTATGAGATTCCCCAGCTTCGATTGCAGGGAGATGGTCGATACACTCCTCTACAGTCGGGTACTGATCGGGATCAGAATGGCTCGGTTCTCCGAGGTCGATACGTCCCTTTCGAGAGGCGACAAGGACCCATCGTCGTCTAGTCTGGGGAATACCATACTCTGGGCAGTAGACCCGCTTATCTGAGTCGGGGTTGAGATTGTAACCAAGCTCTCGGAGACCGGCTACGAACTCATCGTAGACGTCTGCATTTCGTATCTCGAAGACGTTCTCCATCACGACGAAATCTGGATCGGTATGCCGAACGATTTCCAGGAAAGCCCGGAGCATGCCGTACTTGTCATGATCAGCACTATCGTCTCCGTGAGTCAGTGGCGAGAAGGGTTGGCAAGGTGCACAGCCAGCTAGTAGCGTCGCGTCTGCTTCGTCGTCAAGATAGTCTGCTACGATCTCTGGTTCCTCACGCGCGATCCGACCAATATCCCGAGCCAAAAACGTAGCTTCGTTGTTTTCTTCGTACGGGAATCGGCTATCGCTATCGACGTCGAAACCCGCCTCTACAGAGATTCCAGCCTGCTCCAAGCCGTTGGTGAGACCGCCAGCTCCACAAAACAGATCTACAGCAGAGACGTGCATTTGAGTACCCTAACGAATTACATCGGATGGTAAAGCGCTTTCTTCTGCCGATTTTCAGATCGCTAATCGACGTTTTTGAAGTGTACTCCTTGTGAAGTATCCATCAAGTCACAGTCGTGTGGATCAGTCGTCTGCTATACCGACTGCTTCGGTTGAACTCGCTCCCTTTACGTGCTGAACAATCCCTTGACCGATACGCTCACCGAGTTTAGGTGGGACGGCGTTCCCGATCAGTTTCCCCACATTAGTCATTCCGACATCGTTCCAATTCTCGTAGAAGACGTAGTCTTCGGGGAACGTTTGTAGAAGTGCTCCCTCGAGCAATGAAAGGGCCCGATTCTGCTCGGTGTCGTAGTGACCGAACCGACCACTGCCATAGTTGTAAAACTGCGTCGTGATCGTCGGTGAAATCTTGTCACCCTCCAATCGACTGTATGGTGCTTTGTACGAACTACCGCTAGCTCTTTTGTGACAGTCTGCGAGAAGATGATCTAAGTCGGATTCTTCCCAGAGACTCCAATCACCACCAGGCACCATATTCCGAATCCGTTCTAGGTTCAAATCCGACAGATTCTGCGATCGGTGTAGTTCGTTGTCAGGATGTACGTCTCCAGATTGAATCGCCGGAAGGTGACCGATGGTCTCTCTAACAGTCGGATACGCAGACTCCTCGGAGTAGAGTGGTTCCGGGAGGCTAATTTCGCCCCGTTTCGATGCCATCACTACCCACCTCTTTCGGCTTTGTGGGATCCCATGTTCCGGGCAGTAGACGTTCCGGTTAGACTCGCTGTTCAGATGGTATCCGTTGTCCACTAGATACGTAATAAAATCGTCATAGACACTATCATCTTGGATCTGGAGGACGTTCTCTGTGACGACGACGTCTGGCTCTACGTAGTCGATAATCTGGATGACATCCCGAAGCAACCCCCACTTATTGTGGTCTGCGTGAGACTTATTCTTCACATGCCCCATTGTGGAGTACGGCTGGCAGGGCGCACAGGCTCCCAAAACCTTCAGATCTGCATCCCACGGGAACATTCGAGCGATACGTTCGGGATCCGATGATAAGGGTTCGACTTTCGATTGGACGTACGTGGCTTCGATATTTTGCTCGTAAGCGTACTTGCAGTCTGGGTTATTATCTATCCCACTGACGACAGAGATTCCCGCTTGTTCCAATCCATAGCTAAGCCCACCAGCACCGCAAAAAAGATCTACTGCAGAAATTTTCATGCCGATATTTACCAATAGCAGTATATAAATTCTTGTGAGAGCGGTGCACTATCGAAACTGACTGTATCCTTACCCTGCGTAAACCGATTGAGGCTATTGAGTCCCTTCATTGAAATCAACTGATGGAGCATCTGCCGACAAAAACCCGGAACAGTGATGTGTGTCGAGTTCCCAACCTATTCCAGAATGCGTTGGTTCTTCGAAAAATGACTATTAGTCAAAATATTACACAAGATTCCGAGTGGTTCTTTTTCAGCGGCGGCCCTGGTGCTCCACGATATGGGGACGATCCGACGAAGCATGCCGTCGACCACGATACTGAAACGTTCGTTCGGGAAGTACTTCAGAACGCGAACGATCAGAAGCGAGACGATGATGTTTCGGTCGACGTCACCTTTCGATTCGTAACGCTCACGGGCGAGGATCGACGTGAATTTCTCGACGCGCTCAAGTGGGAACACGGACTCCGTCAGAGACTGGAGGCGATCGCGGCCTCTGACCAGGGACGAGGGTACGATCAGTTTCTCGATCGAGTCGAAGATCCTGAACAAGAGATACGCCTACTAATCGTCGAAGATCGAAACACGACTGGACTCACAGGCGGATGGGATGACGATTCGAACTATGCAGCGTTGGTTCGAGACGAACTCTACAGTAGCAAGCAGGGCGATACTGCCGGCGGTTCCTACGGGTTAGGGAAGTCGGTTTTGTGGACCTTTTCTGGTGCGTCAACTGTCGTTTTTAATTCTTATCCGGAAGCCCCCGACGCCGAAAACCAGGCCCAACGTCTCATCGGACGGACGAAACTCCCGACACACAAGCTCCCGGGTGATGAGACGACGTATCAAGGTGCAGGCTGGTTGTGCCAGCCTAAACGAACAGACTACGGCGTACGGCCCGAGGCTCTAACAGGAGACACGGCCGCGAAGCTGGCTACAGACCTCAATATCTCCCGACCGGCAGTGAGTGGGACGAGTGCGATGGTAATTGAGTTCCGTGACCCAACGAGAGAAATCCGCCCGGATCTGGAGGATTTGGCTGATGAGTTCGTCGAAGCCGCTGTCAAGTATTTTTGGCCGGCGATCTATCGTGGTGATCTAAACGTTACCGTCGAGACACCTGACCAAATGATGAAAGCCGACGTCGACAGTGTGCCATCAATTAAGCCGTTCGTGGAGTGTTTCGACCGGCGCTTCAGTGAGGAAAAAAGGTCGCTGACGACGCCCGGAGATGTCGCTGGACTCGACATCCCGATGAACATCCCGCCACGGGCAGACGGGACCAAGACGCCCGAAGGGACGGTCCGACTCGCAACCCGGCTCGCTTCCCCCGCAGACAACGATACCTACCTCAATAGAGTGGCTTTATTCCGCGGTTCGGGGATGGTCGTAAAGTACTTAGACCAGAGTCGTGTCGCCTTCGGCGATCGGAATTTTCACGGCGTACTCGCCTGTGGAGAAGCCCGAACCGACGACGAGCCGACCGATAGCGACAGAGAGATTGATCGCTTCCTTCGATTCGCCGAACCACCAGATCACGACGAGTGGGAGTCGACCGAAAACCTCCGTGAAGAGTACCAACGTGGGTTCCGAATGGCGATTGACGATATGTTTGGAACGGTCCGGGATGGCCTTCGACACCTGGTTGCAAAGAGTGATCCTGATGAGAGTATGCTCTCCGAACAGGTATTGAAACGATTTCCAATTCACGGACGCGGCCAACCGCGTGTGGACAGAAAACAAGTCCAGGTTTTTGAGTTCGACAGTCACTCCCGTTTCGATGGTGACCGCTGGCAGTTTGGTGGTCGGATCTCACCACTCGTGGAAGAATACGACGGTTGGAGCGCTGAGGTCGCGCTGACGGGGATCGGAGAAGACGGCTCTAGCTACGACGCAATCCCGATAGAGTCGATAGTTGTCGAAGCAGACGGCGTGACAACGACGATAGCCGATGGTGAGGGTCACATCAGTGTGGAGAGTGAGATAGGCGAGCTGAGATTTGAGGGGCAATCTCACGGTATCGGATCACAAGACGTCATGAGTGGCGCCGTTGGTGAAACGCAACTTGAGATTCGTGCAGAGCTACGCACAACGGAGGGTGACGAGACGTGACACAACGCTCACAACGGCACCGATCGACGACACTACCGTTTCGATATCGAACTAAGGGGATCGATTTCGACATCGATCACTACACCATCGACGGCAACAAGCCGAAAGACATTGAGTTGAAAGCCGGGCAAAGCGAGATTGATCTCGTTCCAGCGCTACAAGACAAGTACGGTGTCGAGACCGAACTCATGGGCTGGACCGAGATCAAGCTCTACGGACAGCTCTCAATCACAAGAGAGACGATCGAAGACGTGTTCCCACCTGAAGAACGTGAGAGTCCTCCCGCGAAGCTATACGTTGCACTTCGGTGCCACGAGACGATCTCCAGAACCCGAGCGGAGGTCGAAAAGCCGTTCGATGGCCCTGGAACATACGAGATTACGATCAGCTTAGAACACTCCGAGCACCTAGGAGCTGTCGAACTCCATCCGTTCTTAGTTCGAACCAAAGATGGCGAGTCTGAGGGTGATTTTGCCGCCACAAAGAACGTTCGTGTCGCTGGCGGTCACAGCTACCGAGCAATTATCGATAGCAAGGAACACGAGGAACCGAAGCACATCGACGGCGAAGAGGTGAGTTTCTCCGATGTCCCACATCTACCGGAGGGTGAGAAACTCTACTATCTCGACTTCCGAAACGAAAAGAGACCGAAACTCTGGATCAACGCCGATCATCCACGGATCACCAACATACTACAGAGTAAAGGCTCGGTAGGTGCCGAGCCTAGAATGCGCGACGTAATTTTGGATCAAATCGGCCACGGAGTCTGGATCCAACTGCTGATACGAGCTGGAGCGGCCGTCAATAATAATGGAGAGGTTCCATACGAGTGGCAGCGGATGGTCGTCGATACTTTCGCACCGAATCTTTACGCTGTCGACGATCCGTCTGAAGCGGCGCTCCAACTGCGTGCCGATGTTGAAAATACCGAGAATCTACCACACTTCATGGAACGAGTCGATCGAGAAGTCCAAGAGTTCCTGAAGCCACGTGAACAACTGATCAACCTGATGGAAGAGGGGCTCCGGATCTAAGATGACTAACGAAATACTCTATCGACTGACCGAAGACGGCCGTCGACTCGTTGGCGAGCAGTTCCTTGAAGGCGAGACGACGATCACAGACGACGAGCTGTCCGAGTACGTCGAGATCATGCCAAGAGAGCCGACCGCTGACCTGGCCACTCTGGATTCCAAAGTCGACGCCGTCGTAGCGTCCCATTCGGAATACGACACGGCGATGGATGGGGCACTCGCGGCCGACGTCCACCAGTGTTTGGACATCTCGAGACGAACGGCCGGTGATCCGGGACTCTGGCACTGGATTGCCGTCGTCCGCTACCCTCAGTTCGTCCGCAAGCGCTGGAAGTACCGTTCAGAGGCAGCAATGCGTGAGAAGTTCCTCGGGGCTGGCTCCGATCTGTATTCGAATGCAATCCATCGACTGTGGTGGATCGCCGAACTCACCGTAGACGATGGTGACTACTCGTTGACCGAGCAGGTGTTTGCAAACCAGACGATGGTCAACAAGGTCTTCGATCGGTGGTTCGCTCGATATCGGCCCGCGGTGGTCGCCATCTGTTCGGAGCTCGCCGACGAACCGTCGTGGGTAATTGACGATGTTACCCGACGCTTCAACCACGCCTTGACCAACGTCCAACTGGAGGGCTTGACCGAGGCGGATGCTCGGGATCTTATCGTGCGGATCATCGAAGACGTGAAGACAGCGCCACAGGACTGAAGCAGCTCAAGGGGAAGTTCAAAGACCCTCCTGTGAGAATAGCGAGTATCGGCTTTATTCACGTATGAGCGAGAGGCAAGATTTGAACGAGAATGAATTACAGATTGCATACTGTTTCGCCGACTACGGCGTCGAAGCAGAAGCACTCTCCACTATCGGCGAGGTACATCGGTTCACTATCGATCCGAAGGACAATCCCTGGTGTGCATCGACCGAAGCTATCGACCTGATGGAGGAGACCCCCGACGGAGAGTTCGACTTGTGGTTCGGCCATCCAATGTGTACACGCTATTCGGATATGCCGGGTGTCGAACCAGAAGATCACGTGGACCAGATCCCACGCGCACGTGAACTCGCGATGAAGATGGCAGACAACTACGTCATCGAAAACAAGCCAAGGGCTCCGTTGGAATCGGCAACGCATCTCACGGGAAAGATGTTCAACCTCCCAATCACCTACGAAAGGGCGTTCGAAACCTCCTTCGATCTTCGGCAGCCCCCGCGTCAATCCACCTTTGGGTCGGAGGCCAGCCAGACCTCACCGTTCTTCTACAGTGAGCGCTCGCATCTCTGGTGGAAAGCTGTGAAAGGAATTCGTGGAAACTACCCCAAAGAACACGTCGCAAAAAACGTGCTGCCACTCGCCTACGTCGACTTTATCACACGCAACTATCTCGAAGTGACCGGTGGATCCCAAGGCGTTAGGGACTATTCGAACTACGACCGAGAGATGGATCAGCGGCGAGCCGAAGAATCCAACTACAACCTCGATGACTTCTCGTAGGTGGACACCCTATTGCCGCAATAATTATTAATAGTATTACACTATATCTATTTGATTCGTACATCAAACACGACTCATTCGACGTTATCTAGCACTTCGAGACACGTGTGTAAATATTCATATTCAGTTGCGAGCTGTGGTGCACCACGTTCGGGTTCGTCGTGTGTCGGCCGTTCGGTCATCGTATGAATGATTGGATTGTAGTGCGCTATTGCGTTCCGTAAGTAAA
>LKMJ01004586.1_pt1 | contig 13024 bp, 17 predicted proteins | sample 643391 | NCBI WGS metagenome assembly LKMJ01 (sample SAMN04112250, study PRJNA286221) | soda lake metagenome | biome: soda lake; feature: Kulunda Steppe; material: water; isolation source: sample PL-Br10 brine of Picturesque Lake | place: Russia: Kulunda steppe | collected 2010-07
CTGCAGCCCCCTCTTTGCCGCCCCTGTGCAGCTCCTCCCAGCTGCGCTTAAGCAAGCGCACAGCATTCTGACCATCCCCCCCGCCAACACCACCATCGTGCATGCGATCTACGCTCCTGCACACGCTGCGGCTCAAGCAGCCGGGCGCACCCAGCTCGCCGCTGCCGCCTGCGCTGCACAGGCTGAGCGCGGCTGCCTGCGAGCCAGCATGTTGTAAGTGCTAAAACTGTTGCTGCTGCTGCTGCTGCCGCCGCCGCTGCCATTCATGGTTATGTGTATATGCGTGTGCCTGTGCCCGTGCGTGTGCCTGTGTCTGTGCGTGTGCGTGTGGCTGTGCCCGTGTGTGTGTGTGTGTATGTGCATGTGCATGTGAGGGAATGATGGATGCTGGAGCTGGCATGGTTCAGCACATTTAGGCTGAGCACGCCTGCGCAGCCCTTATCGCAAGAGCTTTGTGAGCAGCATCCAACCCTGTCCTGCCCAGCCCATCAAGTGGCCCTTGAGCACACACACACACACACTTCCTGCCACTGTGAGCAAACACACCAGCCTTGCGTCCCTGCACAACAGCAGCATGCACGGCCGCCCCACCTGCTGCAGCAGCTGGCTGTCAGCCCTGCCCAGTGTGCCCTGGGGGCTGCCCGTCTCTGCCGCATTGGCGCTGGCTGCCGCCTCGGCATCCTCCCCTGGCGCAGGGGGGCTGCTGCTGTCGCCGCCCCGCCTCCGCACGCTCATGCGCCTGCCAGACCCGCCCAGCCGGCCACCTCTTGGTCCAGACACAGTGCGGCGCACGGAGAAGGGCTGCAGGTGCGGGGGCAGCTGCAGCAAAGCAAAGGCGGATGCGGGGGGGGGGGCGGTGGGCGTGCCGTCCGGGGAGTTCCGGTTCTGGGGCAGCTCAGGCAGCACGTGCCCGCTGCTGCTGGAGCTGCGCTCATGTTGCACCTCTGCAGTCACTGCCGCCTGCTGGGCGTCCTCTGCCTCATCAGGCTGGCGCACAGGCGCACCGGCAGCTGGCTCAGGGACGAAGGTGGCAGCAAGGCCGCCCAGCGCGCCCGCGGTGGCGCAGTGAGCCACTGCGGCCCGGGGCCCCGGCGACTGCAGCTGCGCAAGCGGGGCAACGGCGATGCCGCCCAGGCCGCACTGCAGCAGTGCCGCCTCCTTGCGCTCCAGGCGCAGCAGGAACCTCTTGTATGCCGCCCGCAGGCCGGCGCACAGCACCTCCTCGCTCGCCACCACTGCCGCACCTTTTGCAGCAGGCAGGCAGGCGACCACGCGCAGGGCGGGCTGGGCCCCAGCAGCAGCGCCGCCGTCGCTGCTGCCACGGGTAGGGTCGAGCTGGGGCACGCAAGCTGGTCGGAGGTCTGTCGCACGGGCCCCCTCGATGGCGTTGCAGCTGCCCATTGCGCTGGCAAGCGTCCAGCCAGGCCGCGGCAAGGGATGCCCGCTGCTGTTCTTGTTGTTGATGTTGCTGCAGCTGCCGTCCCCCGCATCGCTGCTGCTGGCGTTGCTGCTGTGTACGCTGCTGCCGTCCTGGACGCCTTTATTTGCGCAATTATTGTGACCGCTGCTGTTGGCCGTCAGGGAGCTGCTGCTGCCGAGGCCACGGCCCTGGACGTCTGCTGACAGCTGCTGCACGCACTGGCGGACGACCTGCATCCAGCCACGGCTGCCCTCCACTGCCTGGTAGCCGCCCGCTGCCCGCACCTGAGCCCATACAAGGTGAGGCGCAGCATACTACATTGCAGTGAGCGTGGCACGCAGTCACTGCAGCCAGCCGTGCTCAGCCTGTCTACCAGCTCAAAAACCCAGTGCCAGCATGGCAAGGAAACCTGGCAAGCAGGTATGTCGGCCAAAGAGTAACCGCTGCCCTGCAAGCATTTGCATGCACGCTTGCACACCACTTCACAGCTGCCGGCATGCAAGAGCAGCCTGTCATCAGCTTTGCTTGAATTGAGAGTTCACCAAACGCTCACGCACATGCTTGCAGCGACGCTGGCTTGCATGCACACCCCGCTGTTTGCTTCCAGGCGGAGGGTGAGTGCACAGAGAACTTCTAGGCTTGCTCTGTCACCAGAGTAAGCTTGAGATGATGCATTGAAGGTCCCGAACTGTCTCAGCACCCATGCACTAACAACCTTGCATGGTTTTGCTCTTCCAAGTCCGCTTGTTGCGAGGGCACGTTGTTTTCCTGAGGGATCTTACCAGCCGCACAGAGGCTGCCTGCCTGTCACAGGCAGGCCACAGACACGCAAAAATTCCACCCACATCCATGCCCACACCCGACCCTCTTCCTCCCACACTCTCAATGTAAGTACATGCATCAGTGTCCAACCAGAACAACACGTGCGCTCCTTCCTTTCTCTTTGACAGCCCCGCCAAGGGGTGCCTGAACTCATTACTCACCGACAGGTACAGCTGGCGCAGGTCCACAGCATAGCCACAGACCCTGAGGTCGGCCACCTCCTTGCTCAGCTCCTCAAGGGCACGGGGTGTACATGGGATGGGTGTGCCCTCAAGGTAGGCTTGCAAGGCCGCCAGGCGCTCCTCTTGCAGGCGTTGCGTGTGGTGCTGCGCACTGGCCTGGGGGGGCTGCAGGAAGCAGGGGGCAGCAGAGGACGTACGAGGTAGGCAACTGATTGGCGCCACTTGCCGGAGCCCGGGCTTATCCCAAAGTGCGTCTGGCACATGTATGTGCACCGAATCAATTCCCTGCGCCTACCATGTGTATGCGCCCCAGATCACACGCCTTATCACTTAACATGCACAATCACTTGGTCAACTGGACAACCACAGTGCACTGCGCGCCAGGTAGCCGTGTCACCCGGCAAGGACTGACGGGAGTCCTGGGCGAGGGTAAGCCACACAGGGGAGCATCTCACGTTGCAGATGGTCACCACAGACAAGCGGACATAGGTGGCACTAGCACCAGTCTTGATCCATCCAGTAAAAGCTCGGCACTCCAGAAAGAGCTTCATGTGACTCCTTCATGCCCCTCCTGTAAACATGTCACCACACCCCCTTCAACACTACCTGGGACCCTTCAGTTGCCCATGCTGGCACTGTTGCCGCTGCTGCTGCCGCCGCCGCCGCCGCCGCCACAGATTGCACGTTGATGCCAGCAAATGTGCATGGCACCATTGATTGTGCCTGGGCTCGCATCTCAGTAATCCCGCCCCCAGCAGCAGGGCTGGGAGTGGCCAGACTGGCCACATTCAACATGTTGGCCCGGATCTCCAGGTTGTTCTGAAACAGCCAGTCCCCTAGGGCAGTTGTGTTGGGGCAGGGCACGCCATGCTTGTCGCGCTCCAAGAGCCTGATGCTCTGCTTCCATTTCTTTGCAGCCCCTCGCCTGCAAATACAACACAGGGTGCCACCAGTGACTACCAGTGGGAGGGCTGTGTGAGGCTGCGGGTGCATGCTCCTGCACTCGCGGTGGTTGGCAATTGCTGAGTCTGGCTGAGGCAGGTCGCAGCCAGATTGTGAGGCAAGCACAGGATGCGCACACACTGTCCTAGTGTAACATGTGCCAAAGAGGGATCATCACTCTGCCTAAAGCTGCTCACCCGCCAAGCTTCTCAAACTCAGTGGGAGTGTAGACCTGCAAAAGTGAGGGACACCGGGCAGGCCGTATTGTGCTTGCATCACCATTCATGCGCTGCTGAATCGTGCAAGCATGGTGGGTTTCCCGAACAACGCGATGCGCCAGTCCAATCTGGCGCTGTACTCTCACACACGACGCGCGCCAGAAGGATCAAGGAAACAGCACGATCCTCCACTGGCAGCGTGAGCCAAAAACCAGTTGGTGGAAACCCGCTCAAACTCGTGCTTGCAAAGGAGCAGGAAATGAACATAGAGAGCCTCTTGGAAGGACAGAGAATGCTGGCGCCTACGCCACCCGGCGAAAGGGGAGTTTCCCCGAGGAGAGAAGCCGCGGGGTCCAGGATTTTCCCCCTCCAACACCCGTCGGGACCCCATTCCAACCTCCCTCACCCACCTGCGCATCCCTGTGTATTCTTCCCGTCGACACGTTTAGATCGCCAACGACGTCCCCGCACACGACACCGAGCCAGGCGGGCGGAGGCTGCATCATTTCCGTTGAGCGCGCAGTAGTCCAAGGTCCCAGCCAGTACTCATCGCATCACGGTAGGCCCTGAATATGAGGGAAGGGGCGACAGTGGGGAGGGAGCAGGATGAGGCACATGCGCCAAATGCCAGTCTCGGCGACTGGGGTCAACAACAACACACCTTCACTGTTTCCTCCTATTATTAGGCCCCCCAAGAACCGAGAAAAAATAACTGTAAACATATTGGTGATGTCGGACCCGATTATAACCCTAACCGAGCAAGCCGTTGGATTGTGCATCTTTCCTTCCACATCGCCAAAGTCTACTTGTAAGTGATTGCCAAATCAAAGCAGCAAGTGCTGGGCTTGGGCATGATATCAGCCGTCTGGTTGCGGAAATGGGAGTGCTTTGTATGCAGCACTGCCATGCCGCACATCCAAGCAGGGTACATGGGTGCAGGCCAGGCAGGTCCAGCCGTGAGCCCGGTCTGATTGACCATCTGGTGGTGCAGAAGCATGACACGGTACCATCAATGTCAGGAAACCTCGTGCGCACACATGCTGTAGGTGGCAGCCAAGTAGCAGCACAGCACATGCCTCAGGTAAGTTCATGCATGGCGGTGCACGCTGACGGATTATTGGTGGCTGCAGCATTGAGGTCCTGTAGCTCCTGACCAGGGTCAGAATTGGTATGTAAGTACAACAATTTGACAATTTGTGACACAAAAGTTGTGTTGTGACTGAGCATGGACAGCACTGTGATTTAATGGACGTGCCAAGCGTTAGAAAAACTTCCCCAAGGGTTAAAAAAATTTTGGCAAACAAGTTTCCAAACTGTTGCTCGAGCCAGAAGTATGCAGGGCATCTAGCGGGATGGCTTGCTGGCAAAAAAAGCACGCTGCTTTGCACATTGCAGTTATTTGTCTGCTCTCAATGTTGGTTCTTGCAAACCAAGCTAGGGCTTCTACCAAGTGACCTTTCAAGTAGCCTATGCCTTTCTTTTCCTTCAACTTGGGCTTCATGGTGAAAATTTACCAGGCCTGCTAGTGTTGTGCATCTAGTTGGCCTGCAGCAGTCTCTCAATGTGACAAAGACACAGATTGAAGACGAATTCGAAACAGATTTGGTGGAATATTTGCCATTTACCTAATGGCTGAGTCTGTACGTTGGTGAACCTGTCCTCTCTGCTTTGGACGTGTGGGTGGGTGTTTTTTTTGCCCCTGCACTTGTTGTGTGGAAGCCTGATTCCAGTCATGCTTCTCTTCCTTCTCTGACCTGGTGAGGTTAGACGAACGGTGCTTCAGACCAATGTGTCTCCTTTTCCATAATTGATGTAGGATACGTAGCTTTTCTTTCTTTCCTTTCCTTCTGGCTGCACAGATCCTTGAAGGATTCAACAATGGAACCATCCCTGGATGGCTTTTCCCCCGCTGCTTCCCAACTAAGTAAAGGCTCATTTGTAGTTATCCAGATGCAATAAAAAGCCCTAAAAAGCCCTAAAAAGTTTAGAGATACCCTTCATCCACCCCAGGCACCGATACACGCGGGAGTTCGGTTTGCACGCGTTTGCACGCCCGCCTGGTGCCGCAGCGCAGGCGGGGTGGGTGCGGTTGTTTGCCCCCTAGGTCACGCGCCCGCTGTTGGGAGTTGCGTTGCGCTGGGCTGCTGCTGGGTGGGGATAACGGAGTTGGGTTGGGTTGCACGCGTTGGCGTGGGGGATAGGGGTCGGGGTGGCGCGGGGAGGTGTTGGGGCGTGGTTGGGTGGCGGTTGGGGGTGCGATCGGGGGCGCCGTTCCTTGGTCCGACCAGGTGTGGATTTAGAAGTAGGGCTGGGTGCGGAGGGGATGGGGGCCCCCAGCGTCAGCGCCAGCCTATTATCCTTGCCTAGGGTCTGGGACTCCAGTCAGCTCACACCCAACCAGCGGCACATCCATCTTGTGGAAATAAAGTATTGCAAAGATACCAGCCCAGGAGCCAGCTCAAAGCCGCCAATCGAGAGCACAATGTGCTCTTTCAGCACATTCAACGAGTCAACCTCCACACTAATTTTTGTCGACCTCCACACTGATTTATGGGAGCAGGTGTTTCCATCTACTGCCCTCAGTATGGAAACTCCTAAGACTCATTCTATGAACGCTATGAAGCTTCTCGTTCACTGTCTCTGTATGCTTATACACGTCAGTTTCAGACAGATAGCCAGATGGATTGACTGCCGGATTATTAAAGAGTCGGACATTGTGCAGGCTGCGCGTTGTTGCCCTGTGCTCTGGGGCTACACACACTCAATGTAATGTGCGCGTCTCTCGATGAAGTTATACATTTGCCTACTCCTCCTGGTGCCAACCATTCAACTTCCTCTTGAGCTTAATTTTTGTGCCTCAGACGCCTCTTCTCTTAGGACATTGTTAGAACGAATGGAGACTTTGACACTCCCATGCACTTTCAAGGCCCACTCAGGCAAAATAGGCAATGTGTGTGCTGATGCAATTGCAGAACATGCAGCCTTCACAACAGCAGGCACAATGAACGCATTCCTCCACCCACGCTAGATGGCATGGGCGTGCAGCAGAGAATACAGCAAACTCCGCATCATCTCATGCACCTACATTGTCCCCCCTTCAAAATACTAGAGACAGGCAGAAGGAGCACATGAACAAACATCACAGACTAAGGAAAACTGACACCAATTGAGGCTACCATGGATGCTAGGATAACATCTTAAACACCAAACTGGCAAAGAAAAGCAATGTCATGACAGATGAGGCACACTCTAGCCTAAGAATCTGGCTCATACCAGGGTATTTTCACAGGGCTCCCAGCAGCAATTGCTCTCTTTGTCAGCATTTCAATAATTAGGTGTCTAATTGTTAACATACATAGACACAATATTGCATCTAGGCTTAGCATCAAAGCCATCAGTATTGGAAGTGAATCCAGATTGGCCAAGCAAATTCTTTTTGTACTTTGTTACATGTCAAACAGAGCTTGTACTTCCTCGCTGACTCCTACCATACCTCTAGGCAAAGGATTTAAGTATCATGTCCAGAAGCATGCCGTACTCATTTTACCAACTGGTTGCCAGCATGTTCCAACGAATGGGATTTATTGTCTTCACCCCTCCCATTGGAAAGTGCACCTCATTGTAGTAAAATATTGCGATGACCAGGACCACAATTACAGAGAATACCTCAGCAACATAGAAGACTCAAAAGCATTCTGGAGAGCCAGGGCTGTGATAAAGTCTATTTGCATAGTATCCTTTCAGGAGTCACAGGTTCCATTTACAAAAGCCGTATTGAGCTGCCAAGAGGTCAGCTGGGTCTACCACAATAAAGTGACAAAATTAACACATGACTTACACTAACACTCAATTCAGTTTGCAAGCAGATCATAACACCAGTAGAACACTTCACATTACACCAACTGAATCCATACAGAGATGGAGGGATGTCCAGTTGACAATCCCCCAGGTACCCATTGCTTCAAGCTTTTCCTCTTCTCATCTGGTTCTAGCAACAGGTTCAAATCTCTTCCTTGATACATGCCACTAGGGTCATACCTGCTGGCACAGTCTGAAATGCCTTTCTAGAAAGAACCAACAATCAGTGTTGTTGAAAAGCAGCGTCGACCCAGGATAATTTGCACTGAAAGTCTTCAGGGTTTTGATCTGGTTGACAGGTCTGGTAGTTATAACAGACGGTCTGTTCTAAGTCTACTATCGTTACATTTCCCTTGTCTAGGTTTGAACGTCCTGGCCCCACATGAAACATTCTAGTAAAGTAGTGTCGCTGAAATTGCCTGTTTATACTGGGGCATTCAGGTGGTCTTCCTCTGCGCTTCTGTCAGGCCGGGGAGGGATTTTGAAAAGGCCCGCCTCTGCTTAGGCAGTGCCTGCAAAAGAAAAGGAAAGAAAAGAAAAACTATGTAGGCGGTGAAACACCCCCTGCATCAATTTGCAAACTGCCTTGCGCGGCCTTCTTTGGTGGGAAAGTCAACCTGTCTGCGTTTCCTCTTGGCTTGGTCTTTGATTATGGAGGCTTGCCACCAATGGCTCTCCATAAGAGTCCCAAAGTCAGGTCTTTGCTTGCAGTCCTATCATATGGGGTGCCATTTACATTCCTCACACTTTGCTTCCTCTAAAGAGTCTCGGCCTTGATTTGCAAAGAGCCAAGAGCCTTGCTCTCAAGCTTCATGCCCATTCTGTGCACTATGCTCATGAGCTTGTGCAGACCAGACATCCTCTCAAGCACTCTCCTCACTTTCAAATTAATCAGGAGAGGTCTGCTGGCTTTTTTGCTCGCAACCCTCCTGACCCTCACTGACCGCCCTTTTCTTTTCTGGTGAAGGGGCATTTTTTCCCAAGGGGCCCCTTTTCCATAATTGATGTGAGCAGCTGTTTTGCTGCTTATGTAGTTTTTCTTTTCTTTTTTTCTATCAAGAGAGATAGCCTTTCCACCTAATTATAGAAAGGCCTCAAAATGTGTCTGCTTTTGGTGAGGGGTAATGGGAAGGCACGTCTTTACTTACTGGGACCTGGTCTTCGCCTTCTCGGTGGGGTGGAGGTGGAGTGATGGTGTGCCCAGAGAGACTGTAAGGCTTGATAAGGGACACGTGGAAGGCAGGATGTATGCAGTACCCGGAGCATTGGCAAACTCATTTCTAGCTATAACTACACCAGTGTGAGCTTTGACTTGTAAAAGTGCATGGAGGGGCTTGATTTGCTAATCATGGAGCCAATCTGTTCCAAGAGCGTAGCACGGGAGCTGTCAAGCCGAGAGACTGCTGCATCCAAACTAGACTCGTGGCATGACCATAACATACAGTTCAGCCATGGCTGTATCTGAGCAAATGTGGTGTGTGGACTGGCAGCGGACAGCGACAGTGTACACCAAGCAGACAACAGGTTGCCTGCGATGAGACTGAGGAGCCTCTGATACCCTTATCCTTCCCTACACGTTCTCTCTCTCGCTTCAGCCTGCAATTAGGCAAAGTCAGCGCTGCATGCAGCTGCTGTCGGTTGCACTCACACTGGATGGACTGGACTGGACTGGACTGGGCGCTGCCAGTCCACACACCCCATTTGCTCAAATACAGCTACAGCTGAACTGACCACCGGATCAGATACTCCTCCAACTGACTTAATCGACCTCCGGCTCCACACAATGAGCACAAATCTGGCACTGCATAAATCTGGAGTGACACTTCTTGCCCTTACTTCTTTTTGTCGGTCTTGGTTGCAGGCCTGCTTGGCTTCAGCTAAGCTGCCCTTGTTCCGCATGTTTAGCTCGTCGGAGTGTTCTTTTTCAATACCAGCCAAAAGTGTGGGCTCAGGATTACCAGTAATGCGATTGACTATTTCAAAGAAAGCGTCGGATTGCTAGCAATCCGACTGGTAATCCGATTAGTAATGTTCTTGCACACACGGATTTTGAGGCAATCGCCTGGTAATCGTGGAAAACCTCGCTTACTCCTCGGATTACTAGAAAGGTCTCAGGTAATGACTTCCTCAGCAATGCCTGTCACCTTTCTAGAAATCCGGCTGGTAATGGAATGCGCCAGAAAGCCCAGGCTTTCTACCTGGACCACTAGTAATGCCCTGGTAACCGTGGTGGGTTTCTGGTGGCTTACTGGGGCTTTCTGGCTGGCTGGCCCACCAGGCTTTCTTGTCCAGTTTCCAGGCTTTCCAGACACCAGTTCACTCCTTCCCATTTCTAGCCCACTTTCTGGGCTTCCTGCCCGGATTTCTGACCTACCTTTCTACTCCGCTTTCTAGAAATGATTTGTAAAGTCGTCGACCACTACCAATGGAAAGCCTTACCGCTCGATTTCCAGGCGGCTTTCCAGCCGGTAATCCGACACGCTTTCTGGCCGGATTACCAGCCGGTAATCGGATCGGTAATCCTGGCAATATCTGCTGGTAACGAAAAAGAACGTTCCGACGCTAGTAGCAGCTATTATTTAGTGTTCCGCGAAGGAAAGTCGACTATCCACCCTCGCAACCTGTGGGTTTGGAATTCGAACTTCACTAGAGGCTCACAACCGGCTTAGCTGCCCTCGCCCGGCGGATACGGCCTTGAATACCTTACACCTTTATAGTGTATATATAACCTGACAGGCTTCAGCTTCACTCCCACCGTCATTTGGCTATGTAACCTTTCGCCCCCTTCATGGGTCAACCGTTGATAAGGATAAATGGAATTACAGGCAATGCGTAGGTAGCAATGGCGGGTCTCAGGTCTTGCAAGCTCTGGCAAGCCCTGGGCTCACAGCGTTCACCAATAATAACCAAGCGACACAGGAATTTTTCCAAATCTACGATCCTTGCTTGCCCTGCTCAAGTGCTGGCGCAGCGCTCGGCAGCCACTCAGAATGCTATCTTATCTAAGTCCGACCATGTTTCAGAGGAATAGACAGGGCAGCAAAACAAGGCATAAGAAAGCAGCTTTCATGCCGGTATCTGCTGGCGAGCCATAATACATCTGCAATGCCCCCTACATCCCTGCCAAGCAGTGGCTAAATTTTGCGATGCAGGCAGCATGGCAGCAAGGCTTTCCCCGGGCAAAATTTCATAATGCAGCCAACAAGAGTTGCACTGCCAAACTCAAAAGAACATTTAGGCCCCCACAGGCTTCAAGCACTCAAGGTAGCACTCTCTTCTCCTCGGCTCATCCAGTGCACCCAAGGTATGTGCCGCAATGCTGCCAGCCAGGAATGGAGGCCTGCCTGGAATAGAGGCCAAGCAGAAACAACAGTGCGAAAACCAGCGAATCCACCCATCCACACATACACAAAACTGAACACAGGAATTACCTGGCATGCACACACAACATGCTCAGTCGCCTTGGCATTCCACATGATTGTGCCGCAGCCAGGTGCCCTGACAGGGTGAAGAGACTCGCCGGCTCTCTGCAGGGCCCTGGCGATCTTGGAGGCAGGCAGGGGCGTGCACGGGAAAGGTCCCAGCGCACTCAAAAGGATTAACATGCCGGGGCAGGCTCTTGAGCTATCCCTAGGTCCTGCAGCCAGGGAGGCACATGAATGGCTGTGGCAGGAAATAAGCGGGAGGAGTGAGAGGCTGTGGGCACCAGAACACGAGGCAGGCTGGCAGGCATTGACTTGATGTCCAGTTGACTGTGGCACACGTTTGCATGACCCGATTGACGGAGCACCAGCGCAGCGACCAAAGAAGCGCAAGAACAGGACGTACTCTAGCACAAACCGTATGGTGTTGTTCCGACAATGAGAACGCGCCATACATGGCCTGTGTCCTGGGTACTGTGCGCCACTTGCCGCTACGCACGCGCGCACGGGCTTAAGCGCACGTTTGAATTGGTCTGGCGTGTGCGTGTCGTGCACAGTGCTAACACACCATTGCAACGCAGGCCTGCGCGAGCCAGGGAGTCCACAATCATCAGGGTCATGGCTTGGCTTGCACAGGCACAGCTCAGCGCTATGCAGAGGCACGATGACGCGCGCCTGCCGCAGTTGGCACACCCGAGGGCACAACACAGCCCAAGGCCCCTGCCACACACACCACACCTCACACACACCCCCGTTTAGAGAGCGCCTGCCGTAGCAAGGGCGCTACCCTGTGGATGTATAAGGCAAGCCGCCCACAGCCGCATGCTGAGCACGCAACAGGCCTGGCCTGCCTGCCTAACTGACCTGTCGCCTATCTGTTGCACCTGAGGCCACAAGCCACGCACCCTGCCACTCACCGAGAGCCGTGCCCCATGCATCCATGTCTAGGCCGTCACCAGCCCGGTATTGCCAATGGCATACTTGGCAGCGTCCCCCTTGCGACCCAGGATCTGCAAAGGCAAGCGCACGCGCGGAGGCATGAGCAAGCAGGGTTTTTGCCGCTGCTACGGCCTCATTGTCTGCCAGGATATTTGCTGCCGCTGCCTCTGCCACTGCCTCACTGTCTACCAGGATATTTGCTGGCACTGCCGCGTTGTCTGCCGGGATATCCGCCGCCTCTGCCGCTGCCGATTTCGCATTGTCTGCCGCCTGACCTTCTGGATAAAGACCCAGAATTCGTCCCGCTTCTTGCGATTGCCGTGAGCGAGGTATTTCCTTAAGACTCAAGCTCGTTACCCATCTTGGATTAAAGCAACAGTAGATCAAAAGGGAACTGCTCTCACTTCTGAACCCTGAATTTTTGCCAGCCACCTGCTCCTTATGCCTGTCGCGTGCTCTTTCCTTTCGGCCAGGGCCACGGCCGCGGCGAAGGCCAGCGCCAGGGTTGAGGGGCCCTTGCGAGCAGGGCACACAGGCACGCGCTGCATCTACGAGGGGGCCTTGCCCCACGCAACGTCCCCAAACCTGGCCTGTGCCCCGCCACACCAGAGTCTCCCCGGAAAGGGTATGCCCCTGCCTCTTCCACGCCAGCCTTCAACCCAGCATGCCCTGACCCACCCTCTGTCCGCAGGCGCACAGCGCGCGCTCACCTGCAGCGCTGTGCCAGCGATGTGACCAGGCGTAAGGCCGGCCAGGTTCAGCTGGTCACGGTAGTCGCCGTGCTCGATGAAGCGGTCCGGCATGCACATGGGGCGGAACTTGAGGCCGCCATCCAGCAGGCCTGCGCACGCGCACAGGCGTGTGTTTTTGGGCATGTGTGCGCAAGCGCTTGGGCCTACAAATGCCCAGCATGCGGTGCACACAGCCCTGCCAAGCACGCCACCCTGTTGACAATACACGCTGGAAGCGCCGCCAACTGCCCACCTTCCAAGGTCAGGAACTGCATGACATGCGCGGCAAAGCCACCGATGGAGCCCTCCTCGATGCTAATCATCACTGGGTGCTCCTTGGCAGCCTTCCGGATGAGCGCCTACAGGCAGGCAGCAGCACGAGCGCAGGAGCGGATCAGCTTGTTGACCTGATCACCAGTCTTGTCCTGGCTTTTGCTAGGCTCCCAGGTGAGGGGTCCACAGGCTGGCAGGCAGGCTCGCAGCCACTGAA
>LKMJ01004587.1_pt1 | contig 13020 bp, 14 predicted proteins | sample 643391 | NCBI WGS metagenome assembly LKMJ01 (sample SAMN04112250, study PRJNA286221) | soda lake metagenome | biome: soda lake; feature: Kulunda Steppe; material: water; isolation source: sample PL-Br10 brine of Picturesque Lake | place: Russia: Kulunda steppe | collected 2010-07
CGGGTCCCGGCACTGACGATGGCGCGCCTCCCGATCCCCGTACCGGCGGCGACGCCGAGTCGTCGTCCCCATCAGCCTCGGCGTCACCCGGGTCGGGTGTCGGACCGAACGCCTCGGCTCGGGGCGGTAGCCCGGACTCCGCATCCGGCACGGGGCGGGACGGTTCGGGGGGCGCTGGCCCCGGCGAGTCGACCGGTGCGGATCTCTCCCTGCTGTCCGACGAGGAGCGCGTCGAACGGCTTTTGGAGCGCAACGACGGCCGGATGCGACAGGCCGATATCGTCGCCGAGACGGGCTGGTCGGACGCGAAAGTCTCCCAGCTGCTGTCCTCGATGGCTGAGGAGGGCCGCGTCGAGAAGCTCCGCCTCGGCCGGGAGAACCTCATCTCCCTCCCCGAGGACGGCGACCGCGGGAACGATGCGTGATCGCCCCGTGCCGTTCGGCGATCCGTCACGTACTTCCATTGGGAGGCCCCAGTCATCCGCGATGGAGTATCTGGAGCGGCGTGTCGCCATGGTCGACAACCGCCTCGAGGAGACCCTCGAGGGCGTCGAGCCCGCGGAGCTGTCGACCTCGCTCGAACACGTCACTCTCGCGGGCGGCAAGCGGGTCAGGCCGACGGTGACGATCCTGGCCTGCGAGGCCGTCGGCGGGGAGCCCGAAGCCGCCGTCGAGTTCGCCGTCGGCATCGAGCTGGTACACAACGCCTCCCTCGTCATCGACGACATCATCGACCGATCCGAGCTCCGGCGGGGGACTCCCAGCGCCTGGGAGGCGTTCGGCTACGGACCGGCGATCATCGCCAGCGACGGGCTGCTGGGTGAGGCGTTCGCGCTGTTTTCCCGCGACGAACAGGCGATGCAGATCGTCGCCGAGTCGATGGTCGAACTCGGCGAGGGCGAGGCTACCGAGATCGTCGATCGACCCACCACCGAGGAGGAGTACCTGCAGCTGGCGCGGCGCAAGACCGGCGCGCTGTTTCGAGCCGCCGCCGAACTCGGCGCCGTCGCCGGCGAGGCCGACCCGTTCGTCGTCGAGGCGTTCGGCGAGTACGCCGAGCGCGTCGGGGTCGCCTTCCAGATCCGTGACGACGTTCTCGACGCGACCGCCGAGGCCACCGACCTGGGGAAACCCACCGGACAGGACGCCCAGATGGACCGGCCCTCGGTCGTCCAGGTCACTGACCTTACGCCGGAGGAGGCCAACGCCCGCGCCCGAGAGGAGGCCGACAACGCCCTCGAGGCGCTCGAAACCGCGGATCTCCCGGCGACCGACGCCCGCGAGTATCTCCGCGATCTCGCGGAGTTCGTCGTCGTCCGCGAGCGATGACCGCCGGCCAGAGTGGGTGATCGCGTCCTCGACTCCCGGCGGTAGTTTCGTCCGCTCTCGGAGGCAGTTTCACCCACTCCCGGAGGCAGCTTTTTCACGCACCGATCGGATCGTTCGTCCATGGACGTACTCCACACGGCCCTCTGGGTGTCCGACCTCGAAACGACCGCCGACTTCTACAGCGACGTATTCGACCTGGAACGTTCCCAGGAGTTCGTCGGCGGCGACGGCGTCACGAACTACTTCGTGCGCGGCGAGGGCGACGCCGAGATCCAGTTCAAACACGACGAGGATGCCGACGTTGAGGTCGATCCCGGAACGATGGACCACCACGCGATCGCGGTCGAGGACGTCGACGCCACCGTCGATCACGCCGTCGAACAGTGGGACAGTACTGTCGTCGCCGAACCCCGCGACGTCGAGGAGCTGGGGCTTCGGATCGCGTTCGTCACTGATCCCGACGGCTACACCGTTGAGGCGATCCAGGAGCTGTAAACCCGCTGGCTCGCCTGTGTACGGCGGTATTGGGTGCGGACTTGGGCGACGGCATCGGTCAGACTCGGGCACCCCGCTGTTTCCCCGTTCCACGACAGCAACCCACACGTGTGATCACCCGTCGATTCGGGTCTCGACGGTCCTGCGGCCGGATCTCCCCCGGCTGTGTTCCGCAAACACCTTATACAGTCCTCGCACAACCACACAATGATTAGAGCATGCCGAGACCAGAGGTTCTCGAACGAGTCAAGGAGGCCGAGCGTGAGGCCGAGGAGATCATCGAGGAGGCAGAGGCCGAGCGCGAGGAGGCCATCTCCGAGGCTCGCTCGCGTGCGGAGGAGATCCGCGAGCAAGCACGGTCGGAGGCTGCCGAGCTCAAGGAACAGCGCCTCGAGGAGGCACGCACGGAGATCGAACACCGCAGTGAGGAGATACTCCAGGAGGGCGAGCAGGCGCGCCAGGAACTGATCTCCGAGGCGGACGGCCGCACCGAGGAGGCGGTCGAGTACGCCTTGGAGCAGTTCAAGGAGGCGGTGCATGCTTAGGCCCAAGCAGATGAGCAAGGTCTCGGTGACGGGATCCAAGCGGGCGATGGAGGACGTCATCGAGACCGTCCACGGCCTGAACCTGCTACACGTCTCCGAGTACGACGGTTCCTGGGAGGGGTTCACCCACGGCGACCCCATCGAGGGCGCCGAGGAGACCTCCGAACAGCTCGTCACCGTTCGCTCGATCGAATCGATCCTCGATGTCGACCGCGACGACGTCGACACCGCCACCCACGTTACCGACGAGGCGATCGAGGCGGAGCTCCGCGACGTCCGCGAGCAGGTCAACGAGCTCGACGACCGCCGCGAGGAGATCAAAGCCGAGCTCCGTGACGTCCGCGAACGGATCGACTCGATGGCGCCGTTCGCCACCCTCGGCATCGAGCTGGACCTGCTCCAGGGGTACGACTCCCTGGCGGTCCGCGTCGGTCACGGCGACGCCGACGCGATCGAGGCGGCACTCGCCAACGCCGACGCGATCGAAGCTTTCGAGCTGTTCGTTGAGGACGATGTCGTCGCCGTATTCGCCCGTCCCGCCGACGGGGCCGAGCCGGACGTGCTCGGAGAGACGCTGGTCGGCGTCGAGTTCGCCCAGCTGTCGGTCCCCGACGCCGAGGGCAGCCCCGAGGCGTACCTCAACCAGCTCCGCAAGCGCGCCGAGGAGCTCGAGGCTCAGCTGACGGAGCTAGACGACGAGCTCGAGGAGATTCGGATGGAGGCCGCGGAGTTCTTGCTGGCGGCCGAGGAACATCTCACGATCGACGTCCAGAAGCGGGAGGCGCCGCTGTCGTTCGCGACGACACGGAGCGCGTTCATCGCGGAGGGATGGATCCCCACCGAGCGCTACGAGGAGTTCGAGGCCACGATCCTCGACACCGCGGGCGAACACGCAACCGTCGAGGAGCTCGAACGGGCGTCGTTCACGCCCGACGGCAACCACCACAGCGAGGCCGTCGAGGATGGTGAGGTCGCCACCGACGGCGGCCACGTCGCCGGCGCCGAACAGCCGCCGGTCATCCAGGACAACAACCGGCTCGCCTCCCCTTTCGAGATGCTGGTCAATGCGGTCAACCGACCGAACTATCGGGAGTTCGACCCGACGCTGCTGGTCTTTCTGACGTTCCCTCTGATGTTCGGCTTCATGATCGCCGACATCGGCTACGGGGTGCTGTACATGTTGATCGGCTACTACTTCTGGACCCAGTTCGACTCCGACGGGCTGGTCAACGTCGGCGCCGTGGCGATGTGGGCCGGCGGCTTCACGGTGCTGTTTGGGATCATGTTCGGGTTCGACGTCTTCGGCCACCACCTCTACGGTCTGCTGGGCTTCGAGAGCTGGGACGCTTCCAAGGGGATCTCCCCGGGAGCGACCGACTGGGCACAGGCCTGGCTGGTGTTCTCGGTGCTGTTCGGCGTGCTCCACCTCAACATCGGCTACGTGCTCTCGTTCGTGAGCACGATCACTCACCACGACGTCAAACACGCGATGTACGAGTCGGGCTCCTGGCTCCTGCTGCTCAACGGCCTGTGGGTATGGGTGTTCAGTGCCCACCTCCGCGAGGCCAAGCCCGATCTGCTGTTCGACGCCTTCGGCACCGTCTTGGGCGTCCAGTTCCAGGGACTGCCGGAAATCATCGGCCTCGTCGGCCTTGGAGCCGTTGTGGCGGGTGTGGTACTGCTAGTGGTTGGCGAACCCGCCGAACTGCCCGAAGTGCTCTCGCCGCTGGTGAACGCGATCTCCTACACTCGAATCACCGCCGTTCTGCTCGCGAAGGGCGGGATGGCCGTCGCGGCGAACCTCCTGGCGTTCGGCGCCTACATTGACGGCGGCAGCTTCCACTTCATCTTCACGCCCTCGCGCCTGGCGGAGGTGCAGGCGGCCGGCCACGAGATCGTCTTCGCCGGCATGACCACTCAGGGATCGATCGGCATCGTCGCCGGCATCCTGGTCGCGATCGTGGGCCACATCGTGGTGCTGCTGCTGGGCATCACTGCGGCCGGCATTCAGGGGATTCGTCTGGAGTACGTCGAGTTCTTCAACAAGTTCTACGAGGGCGGCGGCACGCCCTATAGCCCGTTCGGTCGCGAGCGCGTGTTCAGCGTTGAGGAGTAGCCGCTTCGGGTAGCGGAGTCTCCTCCGCGTATCGGTCTCCACCTTTGGGTATCGGTCTCTCCCTTAGATTCCGAAGTCGCCTTCGTCAACTCTCGTCAACGGACCCTGCGCTCGACCCTCTCGTCCGCGATATATCGGATATATTATATTAGTGTCCATTCTCGCTGCCTTTCCGATCCACAACAGCCAATATTTTGCTAGTGTGTGAACTGGTAGCTCCCGGCTTCTATCCGCATTTCAGCCGCCTTTGCTAGCCGCGTTTGGGAAGCTTTATAGTCGCTGTTGGGCCAAATACCACCTGTTCAGAGACGTAGCTACCGTGAACACACGCGAATCCCGATTCACAAATGCTTGAAGTTGCACTCCCACTGGCTGACGTACTGCTTGAGAACCACGGCGCCCCGTCCATCCCGCCTGCAGCTGGTGCGGCGCTGGCGGTCGGCCTGGCCGCGCTCGGTGCCGGCTACGCTGAGCGTGGCATCGGTGCCGCCGCTGTCGGCGCGATCGCGGAGGACGAGGACATGTTCGTCCGCGGGCTGATCCTGACGGTGCTGCCCGAGACGCTCGTCATCCTCGCACTGGTCACCATCTTCCTGGTGTAACTGTCCCCACTTCCTTTCACTATGAGTCTGGAAACGGTCGTCGAGGACATTCGAGACGAGGCTCGCGCGCGTGCGGAGGAGATCCGCGAGGAGGGTCAACAGCGCGCCGAGAGGATCGTCTCGGAGGCCGAGACGGACGCAGCCGAGATCCGCGAGGAGGCCGAGCAGGAGGCCGAGCGCGCCATCGAACAGGAGCGCGAACAGACGCTCTCGGGCGCGAAGCTGACGGCCAAACAGCAGCGCCTCGAAGCACGTCGGGACGTCCTCGATCGCGTCCGCGAGAGTGTCGAGGACGCCATCGCCGACATCGATGGCGAGGAGCGCGAGCAGCTCACCCGTGAGCTGCTCGAGGCCGCCGCCGAGGAGTTCGAGGCCGACTCCGTGGCAGTGTACGGTGCACGCACCGATCAGGAGCTGCTCGAATCGATCCTCGAGGAGTACGAGGGGTACAGCTACGCCGGCGAGTACGACTGTCTCGGCGGCGTCGTCGTCGAGAGCACGGAGTCCCGCGTCCGGGTGAACAACACCTTCGATTCGATCATCGAGGACGTCTGGGAGGACAACCTAAAAGCCATCAGCGATCGTCTCTTCGAGCAATGAGCGCTGCCGGCACCTCCAACCCGGAGTACGTCAACACCCGCGTCCGGTCGCGTCGCTCCGAGCTGTTCGACGAGGAGGACTACCGGAAGCTAGTCCGGATGGGCCCCTCCGAGATCGCCCGATACATGGAGGAGTCGACCTACGAGGATTCGATCAACGCTCTCGGGGCGCGGTACTCCGGGGTCGACCTGATCGAGTACGCGCTGAACCGCGACCTGGCCAAGCAGTTCCACGACATCCTCGACTGGGCGGACGGGCGGCTCTACGAGCTGATCGCGCGGTACCTCCGGCGCTTCGACGCCTGGAACGTGAAGACGATCATCCGGGGCATCTACGCCGACGCTGACCGCGAGGGGATCGAGACGGACCTGATCCCGGCCGGGGAGTTCAGCGACCGGCGGCTCGACCGACTGCTGGAAGCGACCACCCTCGAGGAGGTCGTCGAGATGCTGTCGGATACGCCGTTCGGCGAGCCCCTGACCGACGCCTACGAGGTGTACGAGGAGACCGATCTGCTGGTTCCGCTGGAGAACGCCATCGACCGAACGTTCTACGAGAACCTGTTGTCGGACATCAGCGCCCGCGGCGAGGGGGAAGCTCTCTACGTCGAGGTGCTGCGGGCGGAGGTCGACTTCCGGAACGCGCGCAACGCCTTCCGGATCGCCCGATCGGGTGCCGACATCGACTCGGGCGAGTACTTCATCGAGGGCGGCGTGCTGTTCACCGAGGCCGAGCTATCGGCGTTGGCCGGCAACGTCGACGAGCTGACCGCCACGATCCGCGAAAGTCGGTACGGCAACCAGCTGTCCGACGCCCTCTCCCGGCTGGAGGAGGCCGACAGCCTCGTCGCCTTCGAGCACGCGATGGAGGCGGCGCTGCTGGAGTACGCCGACACCATCGGCAACACGTTCCCGCTGTCGATCACGCCGATCGTGTCGTACCTGCTGGCCAAGGAGCGTGAGGTCGACAACATCAGGGCGATCGCCCGCGGTCGCGAGGCCGGGCTCTCCCGACAGCAGATCGAGGAGGAACTGTTGATACTATGAGCCAGGAGATCGCCGTCATCGGCAGCCCGGAGTTCACGACCGGATTCCGGCTGGCGGGCGTCCGGAAAGTCCGGAACGTCCCGGACGAACGGAAGGACGAACAGCTCGACGAGGCCGTCATGGAGACGCTGGAGGACGAGGGAGTCGGCATCATCGTGATGCACGAGGATGACCTCGACCACCTCTCGCGTCAGCCCCGCGAAACCGTCAGGGGGAGCATCGAACCGGTGCTCGTCACCCTCGGCGGCGGCGCGGGTGCGGGCGGCCTCCGCGAACAGATCAAGCGAGCCATCGGTATCGATCTGATGGAGGAAGACTGAAACTATGAGTCAAGCGACACAGGAGACCGTCCGGGAGGACGGCAAGATTCGGAGCGTGAGCGGTCCGGTCGTGACTGCCGTCGATCTCGACGCCCGCATGAACGACGTCGTCTACGTCGGCGACGAGGGATTGATGGGCGAGGTGATCGAGATCGAGAACGAGATCACGACTGTACAGGTGTACGAGGAGACCTCGGGCGTCAGCCCGGGCGAACCCGTCGAGAACACCGGCGAGCCACTGACCGTCGATCTCGGTCCGGGGCTGCTGGACTCGATCTACGACGGCGTCCAGCGTCCGCTGGACGTTCTCGAGGAGAAGATGGGGTCGGCGTTCCTCGACCGTGGGGTCGACGCACCCGGGATCGACCTGGAGAAGTCCTGGGAGTTCGAGCCCACCGTCGAGGCGGGCGACGCCGTCGAACCCGGCGACATCGTCGGCACTGTCCCCGAGACGGTCACCATCGAGCACAAGGTCATGGTTCCGCCGGACTTCGAGGGTGGCGAGGTCGCTGCCGTCGAGAGCGGCGAGGTGACCGTCGAGGAACCCGTGGTCACGCTGGGCAACGGCGAGGAGATCACGATGCACCAGGAGTGGCCCGTTCGGGAGCCTCGGCCTGCCGAGGAGAAACAGACCCCGACCGAGCCCCTGGTCTCCGGTCAGCGGATCCTCGACGGGCTGTTCCCGCTGGCGAAGGGCGGCACCGCCGCGATCCCCGGGCCGTTCGGATCCGGCAAGACCGTCACCCAGCACCAGCTCGCCAAGTGGGCCGACGCCGACATCGTCGTCTACGTCGGCTGTGGGGAGCGCGGAAACGAGATGACCGAAGTGATCGAGGACTTCCCGGAGCTGGCTGACCCCAAGACGGGGAACCCGCTGATGGCCCGGACGAGCCTGATCGCGAACACCTCGAACATGCCCGTGGCCGCCCGGGAGTCCTGCGTCTACACCGGGATCACCATCGCGGAGTACTACCGCGACATGGGGTACGACGTCGCCCTGATGGCCGACTCGACCTCGCGATGGGCAGAGGCGATGCGGGAGATCTCCTCGCGGCTTGAGGAGATGCCCGGCGAGGAGGGCTACCCCGCGTACCTGTCGGCCCGCCTGTCGGCGTTCTACGAGCGCGCCGGCTACTTCCAGAACATCAACGGAAGCCACGGCTCGGTGTCGGCGATCGGCGCGGTCTCGCCACCGGGCGGCGACTTCTCCGAGCCAGTCACCCAGAACACGCTGCGTATCGTGAAGACGTTCTGGGCGCTCGACGCCGACCTGGCCGAGCGTCGCCACTTCCCGGCGATCAACTGGAGCGAGTCGTACTCGCTGTACCGCCAGCAGCTCGACCCCTGGTTCGTTGACAACGTCGACGACACCTGGCCCGAGGAACGCCAGTGGGCCGTCGACGTCCTCGACGAGGAGAGCGAACTGCAGGAGATCGTCCAGCTCGTCGGCAAGGACGCGCTGCCGGAGGACCAGCAGCTCACCCTCGAGGTGGCCCGCTACCTTCGCGAGGCGTACCTCCAGCAGAACGCGTTCCACGACGTCGACACCTACTGCGAGCCCGAGAAGACCTTCGAGATGCTCCGGACGATCCACCACTTCAACGACGAGGCGTTCGATGCGCTCGACGCCGGCGTCCCGATCGAGGAGATCATCGACGTCGAGGCTACCCCACGGCTCAACCGCATCAACGTCCAGGAGGAGTGGGGGTCCTACATCGAGGAACTGAAGGACGAACTCAGCGAGCAGATCCGCGCACTCTACTGAACAATGAAAGAATACCAAACCATTACCGAGATCAGCGGCCCACTGGTGTTCGCCGAGGTCGACGAGCCGATCGGTTACGACGAAATCGTCGAGATCGAAACCCCTCAGGGCGAAACCCTTCGTGGCCAGGTGCTCGAATCGTCTGACGGCCTGGTGGCCATTCAGGTGTTCGAGGGCACCTCCGGTATCGACCGGAACGCGTCGGTTCGATTCACCGGCGAGACACTGAAAATGCCCGTCACCGAGGACCTGCTCGGACGGGTCATGGACGGGTCGGGGCAGCCGATCGACGGCGGTCCAGACATCGTCCCGGAGGAGCGACTCGACATCGTCGGCGCGGCGATCAACCCCTACTCCCGGGAGTACCCCGAGGAGTTCATCCAGACAGGCGTCTCCGCCATCGACGGCATGAACACGCTGGTTCGGGGCCAGAAGCTCCCGATCTTCTCCGGATCGGGACTACCCCACAACGACCTCGCTCTGCAGGTCGCCCGTCAGGCGACCGTGCCGGAGGAAGATCGAGAGGACGAGGACGGCGAGGGATCGGAGTTCGCCGTGATCTTCGGCGCCATGGGGATCACCCAGGAGGAGGCAAACGAGTTCATGCAGGACTTCGAGCGGACCGGCGCCCTGGAGCGCTCGGTCGTGTTCATGAACCTCGCGGACGACCCCGCAGTCGAGCGAACGGTCACACCGCGGTTGGCGCTGACGACCGCCGAGTATCTCGCCTTCGAGAAAGGGTATCACGTGCTGGTCATCCTGACGGACATGACCAACTACTGTGAGGCGCTCCGGGAGATCGGCGCCGCCCGCGAGGAGGTTCCCGGTCGCCGTGGCTATCCCGGGTACATGTACACCGACCTCGCCCAGCTCTACGAGCGCGCCGGCCGCATCCAAGGTCGCGAGGGCTCTGTCACGCAGATCCCGATCCTCACGATGCCCGGCGACGACGACACCCACCCGATCCCGGACCTGACCGGCTACATCACTGAAGGCCAGATCTACGTCGATCGGGACCTCAACAGCCAGGGCGTCCAGCCCCCGGTCAACGTGCTGCCGAGTCTCTCGCGGCTGATGGATGACGGGATCGGCGAGGGGCTGACCCGCGCCGACCACGAGGACGTCGCCAACCAGATGTACGCCGCCTACGCGGAGGGTGAGGACCTTCGCGACCTGGTGAACATCGTCGGCCGCGAGGCGCTCTCGGAACGTGACAACAAGTACCTGGACTTCGCGGATCGCTTCGAGCAGGAGTTCGTCGATCAGGGCTTCGACACCAACCGCGATCTGGTGGACACACTCGAGATCGGCTGGGACCTGCTGTCGATGCTCCCCAAGGAGGAGCTCAACCGCGTCGACGAGGAGTTCATCGAGCAGCACTACCGCGAGGACGAGTCCGAGCAGGAAGTCGCCGAGGCCGCCGACTGAATCGTCGTTCTTTTCGCATTCTCCCAGCGCTTGGTCGAGCGTCGACGGAGCCGGACCACTTTGTGTGTCTGCCGTGGTTCTTCGGTTAGGTCGGATTTGGAGATAGTATAATAGAATTGCCACGTTGGATTATATTCACCCCAACAGGTAGGGAATTAATACTCTGATCGAGCGTACGAATCGACCGATCGACACAATTCAGTTAAACATCTATCAGATCAAAATGCTAGCCTATTTGTGTCTACCACTACTGTTTAGGCTATGGGAAAACTCAAAGCCGGTCTTCTGGCCGTTACCGGCGCTACAATCGGCGTTCTCACTCTTCGAAGACTACGGAACCGTGGTTCGAAAGACTCAACCGAAGAAACAGTTGGGCAGATAGCGGAACCGCAAGAAGACGTTGACGACGAAGGGGATGTCGAAGAGGTAGCTGAGAATGCTGACGACGCCAAAGACGAAGCGATCACCGCAGTAAAACATGTTGGCGGTGCTGTGAAACATGTTGGCGGTGCTGTGAAACACGTTGGCCTCGCTACGGTGAAGGCGATTAAATCACGACGAAAGAAGGCTGAAACGACGGATCCTATCACGGAACCGACTGGCGCTACATCTGAAACGGGAGAATTGAAATAAATTGATATCTAATGGGTTCCTGCGGTCGTTTTCGGAACTATTCGCAGTGTCCCCTCACTAGTCACAAAGAAATAAACGAATAAACTACTCTACCCTACTCGCTCACGGCTGACGCCGTTCGCTCCTTGGGGGAGGGGGCTTAGCGTCTATCTTCAGCTAATCGACCTGTCGGAAATCTGTCTATATTCCTGCAAATAAAGACCCTGTCGGAGTCGCAAACGCTGAGTTTGATCCCACCGGGACAATACTTAGTCGCTCGACTGCTCCGTTTTGACAGTGAGAACGGGCTTATTGGACTGCCGAAGGATCTTTTGGCCTGGTCGACCGAACACCGAACCACTGAGACCGGACCGTCGCCGTCCACCGATCACGATGTACCGGGCATCGTGCTCTCTGGCGTACAGGACGACCCGGCTGGCGGGCTCACCAACCAGTCCGATCGGTTCAAAAGCGTCTACGCCAGCCTCCTCCGCGACAGTCTGGGCTTCCAGCTTTGCCGTTTCTTTGATTTCGCTCATCTCAATGCCACGCCCAGTTCGACCTGATCGCTCCCGCTGTCGTTCAACAAAATCTAGTTGTGTCATTACGTGCACAACGTGTAGGGGTTCGTCGAACCGTTCTGCGAGTATCGCTGCCTGTTCGACGACCTGATATTCGTCCGTTGAACGTTCAACCGCTGCAATGACAACCATACGTCTCTATCTTGCTCTGGATACATAGACTCTCCCCTGTATACACTGTTGAGTGTTCGGTTGAGCCGGATCGGGTGCGTCGGGATGCATCTGAAAAGAATTAACAGCCTCGGCCGGGTACTGGTTCCCAACAGATGGCTGAGGACGTCAAACCAACCCGCAAGAACCTCATGGAGATTGAGGATCGGATCGAACTCTCCGAGCGGGGCCACGACACGCTCGAGCAGAAGCGAGACGGGCTGATAATGGAGTTCATGGACATCCTGGACCAGGCGCAGGACGTTCGCTCGGAGCTGGACACCGACTACGAGCGCGCCCAGCAGCGCATCGACATGGCCCGCGCCATGGAGGGCGACGTCGCCGTCCGCGGGGCCGCGGCCGCGCTGAAGGAGCACCCCGAGATCACCACCCAGTCCAAGAACATCATGGGCGTGGTCGTCCCGCAGATCGAGTCCACGAAGGTTCGAAAGTCCCTCGATCAGCGTGGCTACGGTGTGCTGGGCTCGTCGGCCCGCATCGACGAGGCGGCCGACGCCTACGAGGAGCTGCTGGAGACGATCATACTCGCCGCGGAGGTCGAGACCGCGATGAAGAAGATGCTCGAGGAGATCGAAACCACCAAGCGCCGCGTCAACGCCCTGGAGTTCAAGCTCCTGCCGGATCTGTACGAGAACCAGGAGTACATCGAGCAGAAGCTCGAGGAGCAGGAGCGCGAGGAGATCTTCCGCCTGAAGAAGATCAAAGCCAAAAAGGAAGAGGAGGAACGCGAGGCCGAACGCGAGCGACAGGAGGTCGAACTCGCCGCAGACGGTGGGTAATTCCCTCCCAACACCCTTCTCGTGTACGACTATCTCCGCCGGACAATCACGTTCGTCCGATCGTCTCTCGGTCGGTCAGACGTGACTGACGACACTCCCGACGCCGAAAGCGAGGGTTCTTTTGAGTCTGGGGCCCCGCTTTCGGACATGGACTGTCCCCGCTGTGATGAGCCGTGTCTTCTCTTTCCGGTTCCCGTAGCGCTCCGGGAGTACGCTCCCGAGGAATCGTCGACGGCGGCGATCTGTCCGTCCTGTCTCGACACCTACCCGCCCGTGGACGGGGCGACGTCAGCCGACAGCGAGGGGCCCACGGCGTTCGACGCGATCACGGAGTCGTTCCCCGACGGCGAGGCCGGGGCGGCCTTGGCGCTGGCGCTGGGGAAGCTCGACTCCCTCGCGCTGAACCGGGCCGCGATCGAGACACTGCTCGACCACGCCGCTCGCGACGGTGTCGACGTCCTGCTCGCGCTGGATCGGCTCGCCGCAGCCGGCACCGTCCAGCCTCACTTCGATCTGGATCGACGCCGGGTACAGGTCGAGCAGCTGCTCCACTCGGCCACGCCCGACTGACTGGGTCGACGATGGTTCCGTCCGACCGACTGGCTGCTGCGGTTCGTTCGGCTGCTTACAC
>LKMJ01004589.1_pt1 | contig 13018 bp, 16 predicted proteins | sample 643391 | NCBI WGS metagenome assembly LKMJ01 (sample SAMN04112250, study PRJNA286221) | soda lake metagenome | biome: soda lake; feature: Kulunda Steppe; material: water; isolation source: sample PL-Br10 brine of Picturesque Lake | place: Russia: Kulunda steppe | collected 2010-07
CTCGTATTGATACTGAATACCGTCGTGACAACACTCAGGGTCGCTTTTCCGAGTCCGGCGGCTCGCCCCACATATCGGCCTGTTCACGTCGCTTCTTCGGGAGTGGGTTGATTACCCCGTACCAGACGCGGTAGGTGCCGAGTCCAATGCCCATCCCCCAGAGCAGGTTTGCCGCTGGTCGCGCAACCATCTCGTTGACAGTGACCATCCCTGCGCCAGCGAGAAAAAAGCCGATTCCAGCAAGCACGAGCGACATCGGTCGTGTCCGGTTGACGAAATCGAGCACATTCGAATGTTCCGAAATGAAGACACCCCCAGCAACGACGAACGCACCGAGGCCTGCGACCAGTAGCTCCTCGAACAGCTGTGGGATGCCGGCCGCGAGCACGCTGATCAGTATCGCCGTCCCGGCGATTGCGAAATCGACCGCGAGCGCCCGCTGTTGGGCGCTCATTCCTCGCCTGCGTCGAACTCGTGACCACACTCCGGACAGCAGACCTCGTCGTGGCGAAGCTCGAGGCTCTGCTCGCGCACGTCACGCATGACTTCCGTAATGCGGTCCTCGGCGTCGAGTTCCTCCTCGACGGAAAGCTCGACTCCTTCGACTTCGAGCAGGAACTTCGCGACCTCCGTCGCCTCGTACATTACGTCGTCCAGTTCCTCGGCGGTGAAGAAATCACACATCGCCCCATACAGGAAGGTTGCGCCGGCCTTGCGGACTTTCTCCTCGAAGGAGTGTCGGGCCTGGTTGACTGCCTGGGGCGTGTAGGTGTCGGTCATAAACGGAACAAGGTGGGGAAGGTTCTCGCCGATTTTCGTCATCTCGACGCCGGTCTCGGTTCGGAAATCGGCACAGAGGCGGGCGATTGCCCACTCACGGGCCGTGATGTAGGTCCGGTCACGCAGGAATTCGTTCGCGCGGTCGTAGGTGCCGCCGTCGATTTTCGAGAATTTCTTGTATGACTGCACGTCGGCTGGGATATCGGGGGATGCTGGCTCCTGGGACTCTGGCGACTCGTCTGGCATACGCGTGGCTGGGGGCCGGGCCGGAAAAAACATGTCGGCGTCGCTGGTCGCTGTTCTTTTATATGTCGCGTTCCTCGCATGTCGTATGCGAGTCCTCGTTGCGATCGAAGATAGTGATCGCGGGATGCAGGCGCTTGAGGCGGCTGTCGACCGCGCTCGCGAGGCAGGAGATGAGCTGACGGTCGCCGTCTACACGTCGACCGACGAGTCGCTCACGGAGACGAAAACCGCTGTCGAAGACCGACTCGAAACCCTCGAATTCGACGCTGAGATCGTCCAGATCGAAGAGGGGCCGGGGAGCAAACTGGTCGAACTCGCCGAGCGCGAGGGACACGACCAGATCGTACTCTCCGGTGGACAACGGAGCCCACTCGGCAAGATCAAACTCGATAGCGTTCACGAGTTCGTGCTGTTGAACGCACACACGACGGTGACACTGGTACGATGAATATCGACTACCCCGACGAACCGATCGATAGCTTCCCGACGCCCCCCCGGCAAGCGACTGATGCCCAGGGGCGGATGATCGACCTTCGGCGGGGCGAGGGAAAGACCGAAGCGCTCGTCGAGATGTATCTGGATTTCCACCCCGAAGACCGCGCACAGGGGATCCCACCGACTGACGAATCGGGCATCCGTGAGTGGCTCGATATCGTCTCCTCATCCGGACTCGATGTCATTGCCTGGCATGAAGACAGAGCTGTCGGTCACGTGATGCTCGTCTCCGACGAAGACGAGGCCTACGAACTCGCGATTTTTGTCCTGCAGCCATACCAGGGCGCGACAATCGGAACCGAACTCCTCCGGACCGTGCTCGGTGCGGCGGCCGCAGAGGGAATCGAGCGGGTCTGGCTCTCTGTCGAGCGCTGGAACACGCCCGCGATCTCGTTGTACAAGAAGATCGGCTTCGAGACGACTGGCAGCGAACGGTTCGAGAAGATGATGGCGCTCCGACTCGCCTAGACGGATAGCACAGGCTGTGTTGCGTATTCGAGGACGTGTGTGGCTGCTTTTCCGAGCACTTCGTCTGCGGAGCCGTGGGCGGTGACGCGAGGAACGACGAGAAAGTCGGCATCGAGTTTCTCCGAGACGTCAAGAATGACTGTTCCTGGCGTCTGGCCAAGCCGATCTCTGGAGAAGCCGGCGACACCTGACTGGCAGAGGCTGGTTGCACTGTTTTCCGGGATCGCGTCGCGGGCGCGTGCAGTGATCCACTGCTGGCGTTCTGCGATGTCGTCGTCGTCGATGTTCCCCTGCTCTAACCCACGGACGATCCGCTGATCGATGATGTGCAGGAGATGGACGTTTGCGTCGTATCTGTCTGCAACCGCGACTGCGTACTCAGTCGACCTGGCCGCCTCCTGGGTGTTGTCTGCGGCAACGAGAACGAGATCGATATCCAGAGCCATTGAGCCACTTTCGGGTTGGCTGGGTCAAAAAGCCGCCGGTCGCGGCGGACCCATCGGTTTTTTGGGCTGTGACTCGATGGTGTGGATATGTTCGAACAGGTGGTCGTCGCAACCGACGGCTCCGAAAGCGTCAAACGAGGTGTGCAGGCTGCGGTCGATCTCACAGCACGATTCGACGGCACAGTCCACGCACTGTACGTCGCCGATCCGACCACGACCGACGGCACCGGAGACGACGAGGTTGTCGGTGACGACGCAATCGAGTACGTCCGCCAGCAGGCAACCGGGGCGGATCTGGTCACCGCTGTCAGAGCGGGTGATCCGGCGACGGAGATTATCGACTACGCAGAGACGATCGACGCTGACGCAATCGCGATGGGCACACGCGGTCGAGACGGTGAGCACGCCTTCTTGCTCGGGAGTGTCGCCGAAGCGGTCGTTCGTCAGGCACCGATGCCCGTCCTGACTGTCCGCCAGCTCGACGAGACCGCGACGGCGGAACAGTAATTACTTGAGATAACCAACTTGGTTGGGCCAAGTCATTCTTACTCTCGATCGTGTTCCAGTGCCGACTGCAAAAATCGCCGTGTAATATAGCCAGAGCCGCCGCCTGCCAGCACGACGCCGAAGCTGGTCGCAATCGGCTGGATCGATATCTCGTCTGTTATAATCGGCAACCCGATCTCTGCCCCGGCAAGCCAACTCACGACAAAAAAGAGTCCGAGCAGTGGCAGGTATCCTATGAGTGCTCCAACCCCGCCAGTAACCGCGACCGACCGAGACGGCTCGTCGAATGTAATTCCAGCCAGACTGCCTGCAATCAGTGCAACAACTGGCGCGAACAGAATGGCCTGAAACACTGCACTGGTTACGAGTTCTCCGAGTGAGGATGCGAGTGTTGCTGCTGGGGCAGTGCTGTCAGTACTCCCGCCGATACCGTACTGCGCGAGTGCTGTCGTTGCAAATGCGGTTCCGAGAAGGAAAAACAACAGGACGTTGTATGTGATGAACCTGGCACGCTTTGTCGCTGTCAGTCGTTCGATAAACAGCTCCCAGGGCAGTTGAGGTTCCCACTCGTTGTCTGGGTTCCCGCTGGACATACGTACGTTCTGCAACCAGAAACATATATACTTTTGACACAAGTGTCTCATCCAGAGTCCAACAGTATCTGTCAGGATCGTTGCCAGATCTCTTTTTAATAGGTTCCAGTGTCCTGCCGGACCGCACGCCTTTTTATTATCCCTGTGTTCGTTGTCGTATGAACGATTGGCTCATCGACGACGATCGACTCTCGATCGGTCGCAAATCTGTCCTTCCGGGAGAAGGATTCTTTCGCCCGGACTCGATCGAACAGGAGCAGGCCGAACGGGAGGCTGCCCAAACCATCGAGGATAGCGCTACTGTTGTGGTTGCCGACCCGGACGCTGACGGGTTGGCCTCTACGGCGCTCATCCGGACGGCCCGCGGGGAAGGGGAACTGCTACCAACGGGACCACACGAACTCCAGGAGACACTGGAGTGGATTGGCGCGTACGCCGACCAGGAGACCGTGGTTTACATCTGCGATCTGTGTCCAGACAGCGAGTACGATCTCGTTCCGCTGTCGACCGTCGCCGAGCGAGTCGCATCGGTCACCTGGTACGACCACCACCAGTGGGACGATAAACTCGAATCACAGGTCCGAGAGCTGGGTATCGATCTCACTGTCGGCGATTCGGACGACGTCTGCACCGCAGATGTTGCACTCGAGGAACTCGACTACGTATTTTCCGAGCAGTTCGCCGAACTCGCCGCAGTCACCCGAGACCACGACCTCTGGATCCGCGACGACGACCGGTCCGACGACCTGGCAGATTACGCCCACTGGGTCGACCCCGAAGAGTACATCGAGACGGTCCTCACATATGGCGCGGACCTCCCACCTGAGGCCACAGATTTCTTGGCCGAACAGCGCATCGAGAAGGAGGCTCTGATCGAGAAGGCCGTCGAACGCGCGGAACTCCGTGAAGTCGGCCCGTGGACGGTCGGTGTCACCTACGGCCGGTGTTCACAGAACGAGGTTGCCGAGGCGCTGCGCGAGCAGGGCTCGGATGCGGCGGTGATCGTCAAACCCGCGGGGTCGGCGTCGATCCGGGGAACCGAGAACTTCGAGCGGTGTCACGAGGTCGCCGCACAGGTCAACGGCGGCGGCCACCCAAAGGCTGCGGGCTGCAAGCCGGATATCTACGACGATATGATGGATTACGCACACCACTGGACGACTCACGGCGCTGTTGCAAAGCAGGCAATCGTCGAGGGCTTCCGGCGACTGGCTGTCAAATCGGACGAGACCGATGGAGAGTAGTCTTGCTGCCACCACATACCTCGCAGTCAGCGTCAGCTACACACCATCGCAGTCAGCGTCAGCTACGGTTGACGAGCGAGAATCCCCATTCAGCGACCTGCCCGTCAGGACTATACTCTTGCTCTCCGACCTGGTAGGTGAAACTAAAACCAATCTCGTCTGGTGTGTCGTCCGGGTTGGACTCGTGATCGGTGACAAGCAACAACAGTGTTCGCTCGTGTGTCTCCCCTGGTTCGATCCAGCGTTCGCGTCGTTCGTCCACTCTCGGCACCTGCTCTGTAACAGTCCACCAGCTATCGACGAACTCATGCGCCGGAAGATTTGTGTCTGGAAAGAACTCGAAACTGTCTCGCTGGTAGCCATATCCTAACGCTTGTTTGTAATCACCGTATACCCGTTTTTTGTCCGATGGATTCGTGACTGCGGTCTGTATCTGCAGTGGCTGGTCGGGATCCTGCAGTACCGGCTGCTGGAGTTCGACCTCGTGTTCGAGGACGCTCTCTCCTTCGGGATCACGGTCGAGTTCGTACCGGTCGCGTTCCTCCCGGCCGAGGCAGCCACTCAGAACAACGGCTGTGTAGCTTCCGGAAGCTGCCAGGAGTGTCCGTCGCCTCATCTACCCGAGATAGGACATCTGTGCTCATAGTTTTTATGACGATGGGTGAATGGTCGTAATTCTTATTCGTCGTCAGAATCTGTCGAGTACCCTTCCTCGGTATCTGGTTCGGTCGTTGGCTCCGCACCACATTCACTCCCGTCTTCGTCGATATAGCCGTATTCAGGATACGTCGGTGAGCATTCCGGATTCTCGTCGTCGCGATCACCGACTCCGACACCGGGTCTGGTGACCACTGTCAGGAAGGTACGCTCCTCGAAGGAGATCGGTTCGACAGTGCCAAACGTCCGTTCTTCTCCAGCAATTTCGAGCTCGACGGGTTGTTTTTCACGAACGTAGGTCATACTCGTCGTGGTATCTGGTGTGCCCATGTTGGCTGTCACCTCGAAACGAGCATACTCACCGTTGGCTTCGACATCCCAGGCATTTGCGGTCATGTACCACTTTGTCGGGAGTGGCAGAAGTGGCACGCCAGCAGGAACGCGGGCTGCACGGATCTGTTCTTCAGTCCAGTCACCGACGTAGTCTTCGATCCCCTCTGTCACGTCGTCTATCTTTTCGTTTGCTTTGTCTTCGAGAACTTCTTCTGCCTCCTCAATTCGATCTTCGACCATCTCCTCGCCAACATCGCCAAGGACACTCTGGATTCCTTCATCGATGTCCTCCACGGTATCTGTGTCGTCGATAGTCACCTGCAACGCGCCTGCTTCCATCACGGCTGGTTCGACAGTTGACTCGACATATATGGTCCACTGATCTGATCCGTAGTGCGTTTCGAAGTGCTCGGTGTGATATTCGCTATCGTCGAGGTTCGAAACAACGTTGTCGATCATCGTTTCGTTCAGTTTGTCCTTCCCAATCGCCTGTGCCTGTTCGGTCGTGCTATCGTACTCGTCAACTGCGTCTTCTACGCCAGCATACGTATCGCTGATGACATCATCGACTGTCCACTCTTCGCTGAGATAGGCCAAGCACGGATTACTTGGGTAACTGGGATTATGTGGATTGTCGAACCCAGGATCATCGATGTTCGAATTGGCATAAATTCTGCATTTTGTTTTGGTCGAATCGCCATACAGCTCAATAACCACCTGCCCAGTTACCCTGTCTTTGTACGTCTCGATCCCGTCTTCGACACTGTCTTCGAACTCGCTGAGATCACTTTCGAAGTCGCCGACACTACTGTACCCGCTGTCAACATCGCCAAAGCGGTCACCGTCTTCTTCCGCTCCAGCGACAGCTCTGTCACCGGCAATGAGAACATCACTGGCCATATTGAACGAGATCTCTGCGTCTGGATCACCGAATCCAAAGAAGTCTGCAATCGCATTTATAATACCGTCGATGACATCGTCGTATGGTAGATCGAGATAGTTTTTGTTTCGTATCGACAGGGGTGCGAATTTCTCGTCACGGTCGACTGCTGGGGCATCCTCCTGCGTTATCGTTTCGGGGACCAGGTAGGTGGGTGATCCCGACACTTCGTAGGTAATGTCGTCTGTAAGATCTGAGGATTCCAGCGCGACAGGGTCCGGTTCCTCGCCGGAGACGCCCTGGCGGGCGAAATCCAGCATGTCGTCCACCGTCCCGGGACCGTCGATCTGATCTTCGATGCTATCCAGTGCTTCGTCGTGTGCGTCGCTGAGGTTCTCGATATCACTCTCTAGTTCATCGAAGTAGTCGTACCGTGCCTCATACACCGCCAGATCACCAACACTCTCGAAATCGCCATCGATTTCGAGGTACTCCTTTTCACCCGTTTCATCGACTTCGTCGGCGAGTTGCTGGAATGGGCTATCGTCACCGGAGGCGATCATCTCGGAGCGCTCGAAGTCGACGTGGATCTCGGATACGTCGTCCTGTATCCCGGCAGTATCTTCGAGCATTGACGTTTCGAGATTGTGGTCTGTGAGCGCTCTGTAATCGAGTTCGATCTCTTCGGTAGTGGAGCCGATACTCAGATCTCCTGGGCGTTCTGGAGTATCGATCTGGTCTTCGAGCCAGTCCTGATACCCACTAGCGGTGCTCTCTCCGATAATATCCTCGGTTACATCCTCACTGACACCGATGTAGTTGTTGAATGTCGAGGGGATGGAGTGAGAGCCACCCTGATGGTATTTCCGATTGATGTCTGCCTGACGATTCAGATCACGTACATTCGAATCCGGAGCGATCTCTGCTTCGGAGAGTGTTGTCCTCACGTCGGTCTCGAACGAGTCGACATCGCTGGTCGTTCCGTTGTCACACTGGCGTGTGGCCTTCACTTCCACCTCGACTGTTGCCTCAAATTCGTAGTACTCCTCCTCACTCAGCGGGGTTGCTGACGCGCTCGAAATATCTGTGTCCTGGTGAGTACGTGATGTGCTTCCGAAACCACCGCCGTCACAAGGTGGCGGATCCAGGTCGAGTCCATCTTCCACTGAGGTACTCGAATCGACCTCAACATCGACTGTGTAGGCACGCTGAATCGCGTCTTCGTAGGATGGCTCTGAGCTGTTATCGATCAGTTTGCCCATCTGGAGATAGGCTGTTTCGTCGACGCCAATTGTCTCCTCTACGTCCATCCCTGGAGCATTACCTAGCAGATCCTCGACATCCGGCGTGTCGAAATGTTCGCCGGTTGCCTGGTCACCGAGCACCCACTGGAGGTTGTCACAGAGATCATCTGCTGGATCGATTTCGCCTGGAGTCTCTTCGCTTACGTTCTGGATGTCATCGTAGGGATCCCAGTTTTCACTCAAATACTCATCACCCATCTCCTGTCCATCTTCGAGTGCCATGCAGGTCCAGCCCAGCCGAACGGCGTTCTGGAGATTCGGGTCGGCCGCGCCGAAGACATCCTGCTGGGTTCTGTAGATTGCGTCGTTTGCCGATGGCTCGATGTGTCTGTTACCCAGTACCTCGACGATCGGTGCGCCGCGGTTTTGCGCCCAGCCACGAACCCATCCGAGTGCGTAGATCCGGTTGGTAAACCGCTGTGTAAATCCCCGCTCGGTCACGCCGCTTTCGTTGAGATAGTACTGATACAGCTCGACGCGGTCGTGGAGCTGGACAATCGGTGACGTGACCGAGACGTTCATCTCGAGCTGACGGTCTTCGATCTGGTGACCGTCGTGCTCGGCTTCGATCGTTATCTCGTCGATGGTCACATCGAGGACACCTGGCTCTGGTTCGTGAAGCTTGACACGGTCGATTGCATCTTCGAGTGAATCTGGATCATCTTCGATCTCGGGGAGACTGACAGTCGTCTCGACGTCACCGACTGTCTGTCCGGCGTTTTCGAACCGCTCCTGTACGTCGAGATAGATGAGTACTTTCAGGTAGTTTTCGAACACGCCAGGGTCCGAGGTATACGCAAGCGTTGCTCCAGACGGATATTCTGCATCCTCCCAGTGGGGCTCTCCCCAGTTGATATCCGTGCTGTCGGCATCGTGTTCGAGCGCCGCTGCCCACTCGTTGGTATCCAGTTCCGTGAGTGGTTGCTCGGCGGCAATCTCGGTCGCACGCATTGTGCCGTCCCGGATGGAGGCCTGTGTCGTTGTTTCAGTCTGATCGATCGCAATGGTTGGATCAGTATCTGGGTTCGGATCACCTCGGATGTCTAGCTGGACGAGGATGGTCATACTCGCAACCACCAGGAGAACCCCAATGAGTGCGAGTGGGATTCGCGCCCGCTCGTTTCCAACCAGTGCGCCTTTCTGTTTCGGAATATTCTCTGTCATGGCTCCCAGGTTCGAACTGTGATTGCTATTTCGCTGACAGACACAGCCGCCGCTGCCTGTTCTGCGTCGTCAAACTCTCTGAGGTCGTCTTCTAGCTGCTCGGCGAGCGCATCGACGAGATAGCCGTTGGCTGCTGTCACATCTGTATCATGGGCATCGAGATATCCCTCGATAGCCGCTGGATCTGCAGTCTGGATGGCCTCGGCCATGCGTAGATACCGGTAGACGACGAGCGAACGCTCTGTGCCAGTGCTTTCGAGCGCACGCTTGGATTCGAGTTCCGGAAGATATCCCTCGACGACTGCCGCTGCAACGACCTCGGCGACTGCCTCGTAATCGTCTTCACCGTCGACAGCCTCCAGCGCATCCTCTCGCGCCGGCGGGAGGCCACTCGAGTAGCGTATCACTGCTGTACTCACTGGTTCGTACGCTGGTGGCGTCTGTCCGAGTTCGGTCGTTCCCCGAACTGAGGCACCCTCGAATGGCTCCCAGCTTGCTTCGACGTTCGTATAGAAACTCGATTCCACGAGGCTCGTCTGGAACTGCTCGTCGAGACGGTGGTGGTACTCAGTTGCCCCTGCAGAGAGCCCTTCGACATCGAATTCGACGTTTGTCAGTGTGATTGCAGCGATGTGTCCGGCGATGGGTCCGTGAGACACACGCGTGAGGTCTGCCTCGTCGTACGGTGTGTCCTCGTACACATCGTCGATGGACTCCAGGTCGTCGTTGACATCGTTGTAGTACTCCTCGATAGCTGATTCGACCTGGTAGGTCACGTCGGTCGTCGCGGTGATAATCGTCTCGGCGGTGTGGTCGGCCTCGATCGGCTCGTGTTCCTGTTCAGGCTGTTCGGTCACTGTCACGAGAATCCCGGTTGCGGCGGCGAGCAACAGGAGTGTTAGTGCCACGTCGGCAACTGTACTCACTCCACGCCGTCGTGGGCTTACTCCCATACAACCACCTCCAGTGTTCCGGGGCGGATGTCACCGCGCCGGTGCCTGATTGGAATCGACCGATCGAATTCGTCTGCTGATTCGGGTGGGTCGACCGTCGCCGGCTCTCCCTGTGGATTGAACCCTGCTGCATCGTCGACCATCAGATGTCCATCATCGCCGACGGACGTGACGCTGATGTGGACGTATCTTCCCCGTGGCAGCGTCGCACTATCGACACTTTCTTCGATGTCTGCTCCCTGTGTGTCGAAGATACCGTCCTCGCTGAGTTGCTCCCAGATACGCTCTGTCGTTCCGTCGGTGACATCGCGATCAGTCCCGAGCGTGGAGAACACGCTCGCCAGCACGCCTGTGTATGCCGAGAATGCCAGACAGACGACGATCACTGCAACGAGTGCTGCAAGTGGCTCTGTCTGCCCGCTCTCGTCTGCGCTGTTGTGTTGCACGCTCTATGCGCACTGGTCCCGGTATTGTATTTAAAATCTCGTCGGCGTCACTCCACGGTCATCTCGATCACTGGTGTCCCATTCGAATCACGGACGAGTTCGAGGATGACGGTCTGGCTGCCTGTTTTACCGCTCAGATCCACGACATCCTCGCCTGCTGTGTTGCGTTCGATCGGTGCGTCGATCATCGTCGTCTGTTTGGCCCGCCCGTCGACGGCGTAGGTTACCTGTGTGGTGTTTGCTTGCCGCTCGAAGACGAGCAGATCGACCGGCTCCGAAACAAACCCGTCTGTCGGGAGATCGATTTCGAGGAGTCTTCGTGGTGGGCTGTGGCCGGGTGGTGGGGGTTCCTCTGTTTCGAGCAAGGAGAGAGATGCGTCTTCGATGGTGCCTAGCTCTCCGTCGACCTGGCGCTCGCCCCGGAGATCACCTGCCTGCTCGACGCCAGCGACGCCGACACCGAGTAGTGCGACCGTCAGTAACACGGCGAGTACGTATCGAACTGGCATTGGCGCTGATCTTCTCACCCGAGACGACGTCGTTGCCGTCCGGGTGGTCGGTCTGGCTCTGTCTTCGTATATGAACGTGAGGGTTACGACCCGAGTACAGTCAGCGTCTCGGCTGGCATTTTATATTGGATCACGAGCCAGGGGGAGCTATGGATATGGAAGCGCCTGTCGACGCGTGGTACGTCTGGATCGGTGTCGCGGCTGTTAGTGCGGCGCTCGCCGGTATCGCCGTCCAGCTCCCGTCCGATGCACCGCCGGATGCGAACGAAGCTGCGAATACGATCGACGAGGTCGCTGCCAGCACCACCCAGTCTGTGGCGGCGTACGACCACGGAGCCAAGGAAGTCAAACTCGAAACAGACCGTATCTCGATGCGAAACGACGGTGGGACAACACGATCGTCGATCGTGTTTGGTCCGCTGACACCGATTCACGCTGTCTCGGACGATGAGACACGTGCAGCACTCGACCGGATTCTCGACGGCGAGCAACCCCCGGACGTTATTGCTGACTCCCGGACACTCGATAGTGAGACTGAGCTCCTCGACGCGGCAGAGGCTGCCAGAACGGAGCACAGAGCGGGCGGGGCAGAGTGGCGACCGGCAGCCGGTGAGCTACGGGTTCGGTCACTGACACTCGACGGCAAGCGAGTCGTTATCCTTGATGCGTAGGTATCAGTTGGCGATCCTCGACGCATAGGTGATCAGTTGGCGATCCTCGACGCGTAGGTAGTCAGTTGGCAACCCATTTATCCGAGTACTTTTGGCCACACTCGCAGGCGGCGTAGGCGTGGATCACTGGCCCCTCGGCGTACAGTCCCCCGACTTCCTCGTTTTGTTCTTCTGCAAAAGCGAAAATGAACTTCGTCGTATGCGCTGGGTCTTTGGGACAGCTCGCACCCGCACAGTCGTCGTCGATTTCGCCGTCGGTGTCCATCGCCTCCTTCGCAAAGGCCATCGGGTCGATTCCCGTCGCTGCCTGGAACACTCCCCGGGCTTTCTCACCGTCCATCACGAGCACGATTCCGTCACTGGTTCGTTCTCCGTGGGCTTCGAGTGCTGCAGCGTCCGAGAGACGCTCCTCGTGGATGTAGATATGAACGTCCGTCGGTCGCTCGCCCGCAAGGAACTCCTCGCGTTCGCGTTGCATACTCGAATCTGTGGCTACCGAGGAATAAACACAGTGATCTTGGGAGTTCCGACACAGGACCACCTCCCTGGTCTGATACCGTCCGTTATAAAAGTGGACACCTGTAACATCTCTACGCCAGTAACTCCTTGATATATTTACAAATTCACATTTAAATATGTCTGATTAATTGTTACATATAATATAATTCACTCAAAATTTGATATTTACTATTACTTTCTACTAGATTTATATGTTCTTGTATAGTAGTACTCTCCTGAATGCATGGCACTGTCATGGCCGGGTTGGAAAAGTTCATCCGAGAAAATGAGGGCGAACTCGCCTGGAGAGATGTCAGAGACACGGCTGGTGTCGACAGAGTCACCTACTCGGTGACAGTTGATTATCCGGATACCGAATTTCTCCAGATCTACGGGACATTTGTCGAGGAGTACGGCTGTGAGGACGAGGAACAGCTCCAGCGTCAGTTCGGAAACTATCTGTTCCCGATGCTGGTCGAAATCTACGAGCGGATCTATTTCGAGGACGACTGGGGCCCGCTCGAAATGATCAACTCCATCGAGGAGACGATTCACCAGTCACTCAAACAGCGCCGACACGTTGAATTTACGCCACCGGAACTCGAAACAGAGCGTCTCGAAGAGAATATTGTTGTCATTAAATACAGGTCTGACCGTCATCTCTGTGCGGTTGCGAAGGGGTTGATTGATGGTGTTGCTGAGCACTACGATACAACGCTCGAGATCGAAGAGACACAGTGTATGAAAGAAGGCGCGGACTACTGTCGTATCGTCGTTATCCACCACGACGAGTAACTCGCCACTGACTTCTCGGTATTGCACTA
>LKMJ01004590.1_pt1 | contig 13017 bp, 15 predicted proteins | sample 643391 | NCBI WGS metagenome assembly LKMJ01 (sample SAMN04112250, study PRJNA286221) | soda lake metagenome | biome: soda lake; feature: Kulunda Steppe; material: water; isolation source: sample PL-Br10 brine of Picturesque Lake | place: Russia: Kulunda steppe | collected 2010-07
GGATGGTGGGGTGCATGTGAGGATGGTGGGATGCATGTGAGGATGGTGGGGTGCGTGTGAGGATGGTGGTAACTGGGATGGACACTCAGTGGCATGCGGCAACAAAACTGTGTCTATGCATGACAGTGCGCTTACAGGCAAAAACCAGCTTGCTGCGCAAGGGGCTATAAGTGTGCATGAGTCTACCTATGAGTCACTGCCATGCACTGTACATGCCACTGCCATGCACTGTATATGCCACTGCCATGCACTGTATATGCCACTGCCATGCACTATGTATGTCACTGCCATGCACTGTATGCCACTGCCATGCATTGTATATGCCACTGTCATGCACTGTATATGCCACTGTCATGCACTGTATATGCCACTGCCATGCACTGTATGCCACTGCCATGCACCTATGCCGCTAGTGAGGTTGAAACAAGGATTGGACTGGAGCACTGCATGGAGTGTGGGCAGAGGGAATGGCAATGTTGAGGTTCAGGGCCGTGATGGTGGAGTGTGGGCTGCGTTGGTAGAGTGAAGGGCTGCGCTGGTGGAGTGCGAGCTGCGCTGGTAGACTGTCAGGCTGCGCTGGTGGAGTTTTGGGCTGCGCTGGTAGTGTAGGGCTGCGCTGACGGAGTGTGGGCTGCGCTGATAGAGTGTAAGGCTACACTGGTGGAATGTGGGCGTCGCTGATGGAGTGTGGGTAAAGGGTTTTGATGTTGAGGTGTAGGGAAACGGCGCATGCTGAGGTTGAGATAGGCTTCCCTGGGCTCTCCACTCGGGAGCACGTTGGTGTTAGGGTTTTAGGGTTTGTTGCCCCCCCTGTGTGTCAGAGCCTCCTGTGCCTGTAGGGCAGCGCAGAGGGCCATCCCCTGTGTGTGTGTCAGAGCCTCCTGTCCCTTTTGGACAACGCAGAGGGCCTCTCACCCTGTGTTTGTCAAAAAAAAATCCTTGGGGCCTGTGGGGCAGTGCTTATGCAGCAGGTTCTTTGGCATCGAAGAACCTGCCGCACGTGGCATCGCACTGCGCACTCCCATGCTCTGTGGTCACGGTATGGTCTAAACAGCTGTGGCCCAAACGGCCCCAAGGAGAATCTGATGCCTGATTGGCCACAAGACGCCTGCTCTTCCAATGAGTGAAGGAAGGATAGCAGGCGAGGAAGAATTCATCACCAGGCACACGACCTAGGCCTATGAGGCTTGAGCTTCATCAGGCCGGGGGGTAGAGCTCCCCCCCAGGCTCACCAGGCTCACCACCAATTACAGCCCACCAATGCACTTGCTTGCTTGGAGCCTAGCACTTGCTTAGAGCCTGGTGAGCTTACGGCCGACCAATGCACTTGCACTTGCTTACACAGCATGCGCAAGTATAGTATGATAGTATAGTTTGATAGCGCACACACAGCATGCGCAAGTATAGTTTGATAGCAGTATACGTCAGCAAATAGCTGGTGACACCCCTGGAAGACACAGGAAAGGCACCTCTGCCTGAAAGCTGTCAAACAGTGGTGACGCTATCAAATAGCTGGTGACACCCCTGGAAGACACAGGAAACGCACCTCTGCCTGAAAGCTATCAAATAGTGGCAACGCTGTCAAATAGTGGTGACGCTATCAAATAGCTGGTGACACCCCTGGAAGACACAGGAAACGCACCTCTGCCTGAAAGCTAAGCCTGGGCTTCTAAGTATGCTCTTGGCTGCTCCACTGACGGGGTCACTCCCTACAGGCATTCACAAAAGACGTGTACGTCACGAGCCAAACCGCATGTGTGCTGCTCCTTACCGGTTTTGCGCACATGTGCAACTGCGCGCATGCGCACACGCACACGCCGCCTTTGATCGGTCTTGAGCACATGTGCAAATGCACGCATGTGCCACCCTTAATTGGTTTTGTCCACTTATGGATGCGCGTGTGTGACCACCTGTGTGTGTGTGCATCCTGCGGCGCATATGCTCACACACCAGGATAGTAGATGTGAGCTGCCCCTTCCCCTTCCCTTTCATTTGTTGTCGTTCATTTGTTTGAAAACAGGAGCTAATAGTTTGCATGAGGACGCAGAGCTCGAGTTGTGCAATTCAATGGCCTTGAGTTCATGAATTGCACTGCTCTGTTGCATTACACGACACAAGGGTTGCAAGGGTTACAAGGGTTTCAAGAAAAGGCACATGCACAAGGGCAGCAACCTTTTGGCGCACCAGCCTGCTGACACTGATCATCGCTCCTGCTCAAGCCAACATGCAGATAGTGCTGCTTGCTTGCTCTTGCAGCATCTATTGACACGGTCAAGCCAACTCGCAGAAGGTGCTGCTCGCATGCTCTTGCGGCCATCTTTCAACACGCTCAAGCTAACGCTTAGATGGTGCTGCTTGCTCGCTTTTGCAGCCATCTATTGACGCGCTCATCGCTACCATCCAGGCTGACCCACAGCTGTCGCAGCTGCTGGATTCGGAGCTGAAGCTCGTGAAGCAAAGCAGCACTGCCTTGGTATGTGTGCGTGTGTGCGCGTCTATGTATCCACGCTTCTATGAGTCCAATGACCGTAAAATTAAGTGTTGTTTCAGCACTGGGGCTTTTGAATGCCTGTCAGAGAGGAGCAGGGTGTTCATGTTCATACACAGCAGAGTGCGCACTCACATACTCCAGCTTCCAACTCCTCTGCACAGGTTGTGAGTGACAGCGAAAAGATGATCCTGGATCGCTTCAACACAGGCATCCCAGTCCACATCGTTTCCAACATCTACGAGCCCCAGGGCAGCAGCTTCCAGTGTGAGGGGCGGCAGGGCCTGCTGTTTGTGGGCAACATGGCGCACGAGCCCAACAGGTGCGCTCTTTGCTTTCAGAGCCATGCCTGCATTGGCGGGCATGTGCCTAGCCTGGTTTGGCTGGTGGTGCAGTGTGCCCAGATGTGCCCAGCAGAGCCTTGGGAGCTGAGCTGCTGCTGGCGCTTGGTGCAGCAGCGGGTGAGTGCATGCCTGCATGCACAAGCCCAGTGGAGGATTGCCTTCCATGAGGCAGGCGCACTCCTGATTGGTGAGATCAGCTGTTGTTGCATCGCCACAGGAGGATGCAGATGGCGCCGTCCTCCTGGGACAGCAAAACACAGATGAACAAACACAGATGAGCGCATGTTGAAGGGCAAGGATGTTAGTGGCACCGGGGGCACAGCGCAGGCCCGGCGTGCCTGCTTGCCCTCGACAGGCTAAGTGTGAAGCATGCTTGCACACAGACGAGGCTGGCACGTTCTATGGAGGTGCATGCTCACAGACAAGGCTTGCATGCAAGCAAGGATCCACCCCCAAACTGGACAAGAGCTCCTCCGCAGCTGACCCTTCCCTTTCATGTGCTTTTAAGTCAGGCAGGAGCCAATGGTTTGCGTGAGGACGCACTGCTTGAGCCATGCAATCCAATGGTTTTGGGTTCATGATGCTCCGCGCTGTTGCGTCTGTACTCAAGGGCAGCCACCTGTTGGCGCCCCGCCCTGCTGCGCCTGATCATCTGGCCAGACGCTCGCGCTTAAGCCAGCATGCAGATGGTGCTTTCAAGTTTACAGGTTAGGGTTAAGCGCCAGCCCGGTCGGTAGACTAATTGGTTTGACCCTCTTCCTGGTCTTTCGCAAGCTGCGACAGAAAATGTGAGCTCGTTTGTACTTTTGCGTATCACTGTGCAGGTACGCACCGTGCGGCTCTCCCCCGCTGCAGACACTGACGCACACACGCGCACACACACACACAGATACACTCACAGACTCACAAGCTTACAGGCAAAATCACATACACTTGAATACACACACACTCTCTCTCTCTGGTACACACACACACACACACTCTCGGACACACATGCACACTCTCAGACACGCACAAACACGCACACACGTGCACACACGGACACGCTCACATGCATACAGGTACACACACCACACAGGGAGGAGCCAGCAAGCAAGCTCTCACTGTATGCTCTCACTGTATGCTGCAGCAAGCTCTCACTGTATGCTGCGGCAAGCTCTCACTGTATGCTGCAGGCAAGCTCTCACTGTATGCTCTCACTGTATGCTGCAGGCAAGCTCTCACTGTATGCTGCAGGCAGGCTTGTGCACATGGCTGCTTCACGCTGCATTGCTCAGAAGTCACGCTGCATTGATCAGCAGTCACGCTGCATTGCTCGGCAGTCGGAGCCGACATGAGCCTCCACCCAGTCTGTAGCAAAGTCCAGAGGCTGGTTGTGCTGACATATGCGCACCCGAAGGGTGGTTGTGCTGACATGTGCGCACCCCAAGGCTGGTTGTGCTGACATGTGCACACCTCATGGGTGGTTGTGCTGACATGTGCGCACCCCAAGGCTGGTTGTGCTGACATGTGCGCACCCCAAGGCTGGTTGTGCTGACGTGCACACCCCATGGGTGGTTGTGCTGACATGTGCGCACCCCATGGGTGCTTGTGCTGACATATGCGTACCCCAAGGCTGGTTGTGCTGACATGTGCGCACCCCAAGGGTGGTTGTATTGACATATGCGCACCCCAAGGCTGGTTGTGCTGACATGTGCGCACCCCAAGGGTGGCTGTTCTGACATGTGCGCACCCTAATGCTAATTGTGCTGACATCTGCGCACCTGCAGATCCAGAGGATGATTGTTCTGGCATGTGCGCACTCGTAATTGTAGGGATCTGCAGGCTGGGCCATCCACCTTCCCTGCAGGCTGCACCCTGCCACTTCCCAGACTTGGAGTGTGTGTCATAATGGTGTTTGTACACCGCCGTCCATGCTCTCCACAGGCAGGCCCCCGTCTACCTTGTGGACAGCATCTGTGTGTGTGTCTCACATTGGTGTGTGTACACCGCCGTCCATGCTCTTTGCAGGCAGGCTCCCACCTACTTTGTGGACAGCATCTGTGTGTGTGTCACATCGATGTGTACTCTGCCGTCCATGCCCTCCGCAGGCAGGCCATCACCTACTTTGTGGACAGCATCTTGCCCCGGGTCTTGGAGCTGCTGACGCCCCAGGAGCTGCAGGGCTTCTCCTTCCATGTCGTAGGGGCCAACCTGTTTGACAAGGACTTTGCTGCGCTGCACAAGGAGCATGTGACATACGACGGGCACGCCTCTGATGAGCAGCTGCGCCTCCTGTACTCCCGCACCCGCCTTGTGGTGGCGCCGCTGCTGGCAGGTGTGCAGAGTGGGCTGGTGATAGACACACGTGGGGTAGACTAAGGGGGATGGAGGGTCTGATGATAATGATGACTGCGATAATGGTGCCTTGTGTGTGCATGCATGTGCGCGCCTGATTGTGGCACCGTTTATGGCAGGTGTGCAAAAGCGGGCCGTTGGGGGACCGGGGGGCTTGCATCACCATGATGGGACGCCTTGCATTTGCATGCGCGTGTGCGCTGGCTTGTGGCACCGCTGCTGGCAGGTGTGTGGCACATGTTCTAGACGCCGACCCCTGTGTTCATGCTGGTGTTGGTGCTGGGTTGTGGGATGTGAGTGTGCACATGCATAAGCTCAAAGGCTGGGGCGTGCTTCTTGGCAAGGGGCTCCAGCATGGATTGACGTTATGCCAGCAGCCCAGCCACCAGCCCCTCATGCCACGACACACACACACATACACGCACACAAGCGCTCACACACACACACGCATGCCTGTGTGTGGCAAGCGCAGGTGCGGGCGTGAAAGGCAAGATCAGCCAGGCCATGAGCTACGGCGTGCCTGTGGTGGCCACGAGTGTGGCTGTGGAGGGCATGCACCTGGGCAACGGCACTGACTGCCTCATCGCCGACACGCCTGCCCAGTTTGCGGCGGCGGTGGTGGCGCCTTACCGCTCGTGCGACGAGTGGCGGCGGCTGTCCGCGGCCGGGCTGCACAACATCCAGACCTTCTTCTCAAAGGAGCGTGCAGAGGCGGCACTGCTGAGTGCGCTGGCTTCATTGGGCGTGGCCTGATCCTTTAGATGCAAACACTCAAGCTGCTGTGCGCTGGGCACGCTGAGGGAGGCCCCATGTGCAAGGGGGTGTCACACATCAAGAATCATGTGCTGTGTGTGTGTGACGTGCACCCTCCAGGCGTGCAACCTGATATCAGCAATTTAATAGACCTTACAACATGCCAGGGGCTTGCAGACAACCATAACTCGTTACTTTTCAAGCAGGAGATAAAAGGAGGCGCTGCTGCTCACCAAGTATGCCCGTATACGTCTTATGAGTACATTTGCGTTATGTAGTATGCCTGTCAATGCTTCAAGTTGCACGGAATTGTGTGCTCAATTTACTTAGATGCTTTTTAAGCTGACATCGTGCCTTTGAGGCATTGAGAGGCATTGAGAGGCAGCATGCCAATCCAATTTGACAGATTTGAATACTCTCGCAAGAGCCTACTCCAGCAATAGCTAAGGCTGTAGCCTCCACACTATCCTTCTGCCAGAAGTAGGACTGGGTGACACCATTTACAGCCCTTGCTGCATGGAGCCTCTCCTAAAACCTTGGTCTTCCTCCTCAGACAGCTACCAAGCTTGCTATGAGACTTGTAAAAAAGGAGTATTGCGCTCATCCGGTTCAGCATGCTTTTGAACTTTTGAACAACTATTTAGAAAACTTATGTAACCTCTCATCATCAAGTTCAGGAGCTTGTGGTGATTTGAAATCAAGGGAGATCAGTTGCCATTTGAAAGTGTGTTGGATTGTTTTGCTTGGATAGCGTCATGCCATGATAGCTCTATTATTAGTACTGACGTGGTGGCCCTCTGGGTGAGGTAAGGTAAGGGTTACACAGCAGTGTCTGCCAAACTTTAGAGATTGAGCTCAGCTGAAGCCGGTAGCTTAGCTGAAGCCAATCAGACCTGCAACCGAACCCAGCACAACAAGCACAGGCACAATAATCAAGGTAGTGTTCTGAGGGCCTTTAACACAGCAAATCATGGCAATTCAAGCACTCAGGGAGAAATAAAAAGCCAATCCTTTGGTGTCTGATCGGCTTGTGAACTTTCTTTGCCTGCCAGGGTCACTTAAGAGGGCGCAGACGAGGTGTTGGTGTGAGTTGTAAGTTCTGCCTAATATCGATTCGGGCATTCTAGGAGATTCCTAGATTGCTGACGAGGACATGCTCTTTATCTTGCACACAGTGTCAGTTGCATCTGGTGCACATTATGAGCACAGAGACACTGCGCTAGCGCGACAACGCTGTTGCTAGCAGAGAAACTTAACATTGATATACTGGTGAGTCTGTCTTGAAAAGGAGTGTGAGAGATGGGGATATTCAATTGCAGGTAAGAGGGAAGATTCAGTTTGATCACCAGTCAACCTGACTTCCTAAGCCTATAGGGCCCCGGGGCCCCCAATAGGCCCTTGGTTTGACCCCCCCAGGGGTGCCCAATTGGGTGCTTGCAAGTGAGTGGAGTTTGTCTTCATCACTCTTCTGGTGACATGCGTGTCATGTGGACGAGTCTGACAAATTTCTATCCATTTGTTTCTGCCTTGCATGGCAGTGGTTCAAAACTCACATGAATCTTAAAGAGGCTTGTCATACTATGACTAGTAGCATAAATGTACATGTCTGCCCCAGGGAATTTGCGCAGTGTTGATCAGACCTCATATGTCCAGATTCCTTTTTTGTTTGCAAGCAGCAGATCAGCTTGGTTGAGTTCGCTCGGCAAGAAGGACCCTCTTTTTGTCGGTTGTCCAAAAGACGGTTCCAGAAATGTATACAGTCAAAGATTCATAACTGGAATCTAAGTTTCTGAGACTGTGTGTTGTCTTTAATGTCACATTATTGCTATGGTAGCATGGATCACCCAGGCGACACACATTGAGAACTTTAAAACCAAAAGGACTATCATGCCTCAAGATACCTTTTCATACAAGCACTATTAGCATCACAGATTGTTATCATAGGTCGACCAACTCTTGAACTGTCTAGCTTGAGTGCCTAGTTTATTCATGAAATGGCACTGCTCGATTGCCAAGCAATTAAATGAAAAACAGTGTTGCACAGCATTCTGCACAACAGCATGCAATCTAATATCACATTCCATTGCATTGCGTGCTCACAATTTTCCCCGATGCACAGTAGCTTCTGATCACAATTGGCTGGTATATGATCACGATGAGCTGCTGAAGTCTTATTGCGAGCCACCGGTATGCCTACGAGCGCACAACGCATTCACAGCTCCAAGGGTGTTCACAAATGCGTGTGCGTGTGCATGCACATGCGCACGTGTGCTTTAGTGCTTTTGAATAAGGGAGAGGGTGAGGGAGAACTGAGAGAGGGGGGGGGAGAGAAAGAGAGAATTATGCAGAAAGAAGCAGAACTATTGTTGTAGACATGTTACATGTCACATGAACTTGAAAATACATGAGACTTGATTTGCCAACCTTAATTTATCCAAGTGATCAGGCGCTGTCATTCCAGTGTATTATCAGTGAGACTGATCAGAATCTTGGTGACCCAAGGAATTGATGCTGAGTTACCTGTCCAAGGCGCGCAGGATAACACTAAAAATCCTTTCATGGGCATCGGTGTACCTGAATTCCAATGGAGTCAAACAACACAGTACCTTTGCTCTTGTTCACACCAGCATGAAATGTACAGGCTGAGCTTCATTAAGCCAGATACAGTGTCAGCTCTGTATTATCACATTCCTCACCTCAAAGATGCGTGGAAACCAGGGCTGTGAGAAAAGGAGTCATGCCAGATCCCTGAGTTTGAGGGGCTTGCTTGCTGGGACCTTTGGCTGTGCAGGCATGATACAAACCCAGACCAAGCAAGACCTACCAGATGTAGTCCATGTGGCCGAAGTCGTCAGTCTCATGGACGCCTGCCAAACTGCCCCCTTCAGCAAGCCTCTTGCGGACGAGGTCCATATCTTGCGGGGTGGAAAGTACATCCCTGCCCCCGGTGAAGAGCTCCACTGGCACCTTGATCTTTGTGAGGTCATACTCTGGCCCATCTGCACCACGCACCATAGCGGATGCAAAATTTTGTAAAGACAAGGGTAAACCCTCACCACGCCACCACATCTGCAATCACCACTACCCTGGCATGCACTTACACACGCCCGTGTTGAACACGGCGTGTTCATACGATCACAAGTGTGCATGTACGCACCCAAACACATAGATGCATACATAGACACACTCTAAAATGGTAGATATCATGTCCCTTAGACGCCGAAATGTTCATGACGGTGATTCGGCATGACAAAATATTATCTTTCTACCATTGAGGCTGCTCTTCTCAGAGAGACAAAATTCCAGGAAGACTGCAACTCTTGTGGACAAAATCCCTTCCCCTTCACAAATAGAATGCAAGCAACAATCAATCTTCCTTCGGTGGACTCACAGTTGAAGGCCATAAACTTAGGCACCCTCTCATTGAACATTTGTCCCCAATGCAGGGCATTATAATAGGAAGTCGGGGAGGGCCTATATGGCAAGCAGGGTTCTGCCAGACGCTTTAAATGGGCCAAAGAATACATAAGACACATCCATCTTGAACTCGTGATGCATTGTGAATTCAAAGGTTGAGATTGGAATGCATGAAAGCAAGGTGGAGAGGCACAAGTGCTTCAAAGTTACCAGGAGTGTATTTATGACCACTCAGAAGACAATCAGTCTTCTGACATCATTTTAACAGTGACATTGTTGGAGCACCAGGGCTCTGGTTGATAAGGGTTACTTCACCCTAATCCAACTCACCAGACTTTCCAGTATTTCCTGTCATGATGCAGGAGCAGGAAGGTTGATGAGCTTGTTGTCAATGAGGCACTACGTAGATATTGAAGGAGCGGCAAATTGGGGGGCAGCAGCCCTGTGGACTTACTGATATTGTACAGTAGTAATGTACAGGCTGCCTCCAAACATACTTTCTGTTGAAGCCTGCATTTAGCAGATCATGAACGGTCGTGCAGCCCAACCATGATGCCGTATCAATAACAAGAAATGAATTGGCTTTTCCGGGGGGTCATTTACAGAGCTTGCGATGTGACATACTGTGCAGTACAGCTAGACAGCTAACTGTGCAGTGCAGCAAGACAGCTCACCGTACACACTGGAGTGCAGTGCTGACCGTGCACACTGGCGTGCAGTGCTCACCGTGCACACTGGAGTGCGGAGCAACTAGACAGCTTACCGTGCACACTGGAGTTAGCGTAGGAATCTGGCACAGTCCTCCCAAAAACACAGCTTGCATAGGTCCTGAGACAAACAAGTACTCCTGTAAAGCCGAGGGAGGGCATAGCAATTTCATCGCAGGGGTCAGATTCATGATGTGACTCCTCCAGAAAGAGCCTAGGTTGAGCCACAATTTCCGTGCAAGGTTCCCTGCATGATGCCTCTCAGAACATGCCATGGGGCGAGGCCTGCGCGTGTTGACCTGACACCATACCCTTGCACCTTCCCTGGAGTGGGAGTCACCATGGGGCTCACCTGGGGTGGCAAGGTGCTTGCAAAGCTCACCTGCAATGCAAGCACAACAAGCTGCCAGGTGAGTCCTGCCTGGGAAGCGCGCTTTTAGTTGACTTGTCTGCTGCATCAATGACAAGCTCATGTCCTACAGAAAGTGCAAACAGCTTTGCACAGCGCTAACCAGTGTGTTCCCTCTGGGGATATGATCATGATCCACACACGCCATGAATGATTGTGGCACAAACATAACTACACAATTTTTAGCTCCCTCACATTTGCTTGGCGACTGAAGGCAACAAGAGTGGGGCTGATCAAATATGTTGCGTATACCACTGGAGCAACTGCTACCAGGACACCAATGTCCTCTGCTGCGTCTGGATTCCATGCCAAGTATGCCAAGCTGCTTGTTCCACCCTGCATGCGCCATGTTGAGAGTTTTCCATGCCAAATATGCCAAGTATGCCAAGTATGCCATGCCGAGTATGCCAAGCTACTTGGGCAATGTTGAGAAAATGTGACACACGCAAGCTGCACCAAAGGACAAACAACAGCACTGTAAACAATCATGGTAAACAATGTGGCACAAGCTGCATCAAAAGACAGACAACAGCACGGTAAACAATGTGGCGCAAGCAGAAGGTATTGACCTTGGCAATGCCAGTGCTGTAGCCAGCATTGCATCTTCCATTATAATGGTATTCTAATATGAGACAGAGCTCTGAGACCTTTTCTGGGAGCGCTCCAACTGCTCTCACCTCTCAGAGCACACCCAGTATAGCATGTAACACCAATTCACTGCCTGGCAGCGCAGCTTGCCATCAAGCAGAAGACGCATTCTTCTTTGTAAGATGCGCCGTCGCGTCACCTGGCAGCACCTGTTGTGCTACATGCATCATTCTCACCCTCTGGCGGCATGGCACGCCAGTATTGAGCACATATCATACCTGGGAATGGCCAAGGACATGCACCTGAAAGCAAGCAATCAAATATCAACTGTGTTAAATGATGTGCTGGGACATGCTTGAATAGAACTAGAGGCAAAAAGTTGTATTACTTGCACCACACAAATGTTAACTTCCATTTACTCTTATTTTCATTGAGCACGCAGGTGGCCAAGAAATGAGTGCCAGGTTTTGTTTTGTATAAAATGGGACACCCTTGCACAGGCAGCCGCCTCCTGACGTACCTTCTGAGCGCCTGTCTCCTTCTTAATATACTTGATGGATGCAGGCAAGTCGCCCTTGGCAAACTCATCAAGACTGAACTGCCAAAACCTAGTTCCACAAAGAAAACAGGAGTCAGCAACGAGTGAACAAAGAAGGGGTGCCCATGCCTGAGGTAGCTGGCCAGGCAGCCTACAGGAGGCAGCGGTAAGCATTGTAGCTTCACAAGTCATTGCTGGTGGGTCTGTGCCGGTAGGTCTGTGCCAGTGATATGCTGACGTTCAGGGCGGTAGGGGAGGTACCTAAACTCTACTCTGCGGTTATGGTCAAGTCTAAGCTTCCTCGTTTTCATTGCACTACCTGCAAAAATGACTTGTGAAGCTGCAGACCACCCCCTTTGGTTTACCCGTGCAGTGTGGTCAAAGCAGGACCTTTGATTCCTTTTAGTTGCCAGTACTACCTGGGATTTGTGTCTGAGTACTCCTCATGTTCCCTTGAGAACGTATTCCCTGCACACGAAAGTGTGCACCCATGGATACCCAATTTAGAAATGTACACGTGTGCTCGCTTGACAGTAAATATGAACACGAATGCTTGAAAAGATGCAAGAATACTTTAATGCAAGGACGTGCACAAGCGAGCGCAATCTGTGACATTTGGATGCAAAAGACATCCATCCACTGCTAAGCTCAAACGCGTGACAAAGTGGAATAGCGCCCAGGATGTAACTATCCCTCCAAGGTGCTATTCAGTGTTTGAGCAAGCAATTCTGTCAAGTCTTCCCTGCACGTGCCTCTGGTGTTCAGCATCCAGACGTCGTAGCCTGTTCAAGATAGACAAAAGGTGCAAGATTGCAATCATTTGGCGGTCTTGATGGAAGCAAGGTGTACAAGTGTAGCAATTGCGGCACGCTGACAAGCTGTGTTTGTGTCGCTCAAGACAACCGCGCATCTGACGTGAACACCTGAAATTGGCCTTGAGAAGGAAACTGCGATTGTTGCCAGCATTCGAGGTACCATCCATGATGCTTAGTTTGCTGTTGAGTCAAATGGCAACCTTGCAAGCAAGTTGTTTTTGCAACTTCCAGAGACACACATGTGCACACCTTCATCTGCTAGGACGAATGCCAGGGACTCATGGGGGTTGTTAATCACCCAGCATGATGATGATAGGGAGATACCATGGAAAAGGAGCACTGGCTGGCGCTCCACTCCAGATCCGGCTTTTTTGTTTCCATCAGGACCGCCCCTGCCTGCAAAGGAGGTAAGGTACAGTGATTTTAAGCTCACAAGCTGCATGTATGACTGGGTACAGTCTGCATGCTTAAATCCTGTTGAACACTGTGTGTTCCAGGTAAGCACCGGCTCCCCTGTGGCTGGCTAAACAGTTGCTGATGGCATGCCAGATCTCTTTCCCAAGGTATGCAGAGGATTGCGTTCAATTTTGAATGAGAGAGAGAGAGAGAGAGAGAGAGAGA
>LKMJ01004591.1_pt1 | contig 13017 bp, 22 predicted proteins | sample 643391 | NCBI WGS metagenome assembly LKMJ01 (sample SAMN04112250, study PRJNA286221) | soda lake metagenome | biome: soda lake; feature: Kulunda Steppe; material: water; isolation source: sample PL-Br10 brine of Picturesque Lake | place: Russia: Kulunda steppe | collected 2010-07
GAGAGAGAGAGAGAGAGAGAGAGAGAGAGAGAGAGAGAGAGAGAGATATAGATTACCATACCATGGTAGCTGTAGTAGCTGTAGTACAGCTATGTGACCAACCTCTGCTTCCTGATCTGGCTGGCGATTCATCAAACCCAACCATTTCGTAGAAACACTAAGAAGGGCACAAAGGCCGTCCAAAATTTTTCATGTGGTGGTTCACCAGGCCAATGTGTCTCCTTTCCCTTATTCGATGTAGGGAATGGTTTCACTGCCTACATAGTTTTCCTTTTCTTTCCACCAATGTAGCGCGCACACGCATGTAGTACACTTCTTTTGAGAAGAATGGCCTGATATTATCAGTGATAACCTATACACATAGAATTGCATTGGCTCATTGATTGGCAAACTCAGACTCCACTGGCATGGCTCTTTGCTCCAGGCAGCGTTGTCCTCCTTGGTGACCCGGATGGGAGCCTATAAGGTTTGTACTTGGGCATTTGTTTCTGGGATATAGAACCTGCCTGGGCATCTCTTGGTTTAGGCAGGTAACTGTGGCCGTGAACCGCTGCATACCACATACCACACGCCTCATTATAAGTCCAAATAGACATTTCTAGTCCTACCACACTCAAAACCTCCCAAGAACCATTTTTCCATGCATGGCCTCAAAGGAGAAGAAAAGAAACAGACAATTAAATCATAAATGCCCCCCAAAGATGTGGCAAAATCCATCAATGAGGCAAAAATCATAGGGACAAACAAAGCGAAATTTTCATCTTGCACTGATTTCAACATGCACATGAGCGCGTCACTCTTCTAGCTAGCGAAGGAGAGTACCAGCAGGTTTAGACTAATATCAATTTTTGGTAAAGGTGGCAGCCAGTGGAAGAAGGACGGATATAATCGAAAACTGTGCAACAAATAAAATGAAGTGACACTTAAAGAGACGCTACGCAAAATGAACAAATAACAAACGCGTGTTCGGTGGACAAATCACGTTCTTGATGACTGCATAAACGCTAACCACCTAGAAAAATAAGTGGAGATTTAGTCTAATCGTGAGACCCTGACCCAGCATGCCTACATGCCAGGGCAATGAATGACCTGACCCAACCCCGCCTTCCACCCTCCCTCATCCCCAGATCCCGTAGCCCTCCCCAAAATTTGCCACGGGAATGGAATTGTTGTCAAGGTGCGGTTGCCTTGGTGTGTACCTGTTGGCAAGCGACATGGTGCGGATGCCACGAGGCATGCTGCTGCGCCCCTCAGGCTGCCACTGCGGCGGCGGCTCCGCCCCGATGCCCCCCCTGCCTGTGCCTGCCCTTGCGCCCCCCCTGCCCCTGACACCCAACAGCGGCAGCAGTGAGCTACCACTTGGGTGCGAATGTGGCTGCAGCAGAGTGCAGGCATTAGCGGCATGTGCAGAGGATACTTGCGGGTCCCATCCAGGGTGCGGGCCAGCCCCAGCCGCATGCAAATGTGTCAACACATAGGGTGGGCCCGTGAGGGCACCTCTCCCCAGCCCCCCATCTCCAGAATCTTGCAAGCTTGCTGCTGTTCCGGCTGCTCCAGCATGGGGCAGCCGGCCATGCCCACATGTGGGGCACGGCACGCGGCCACAGGTCACACAGGCGGGTGGGGGATGTGGCAGGTACTGCAGATACGGCGCCTGGGCAGGAGTGACCGCCAGTGCCTGAGGGGTGGGGTGCACGTGCGGGTGCAGCACCAAACCTTGCTGCTGCTGGTCGTGTGTGCTCGATGCCCTGCCTGGGCCCAACGGATCACCGGTACCCTCGCCGTCTCCGCCAGCTTCCTGCTGCGTGGGCGGGAAACCGCCATGGTGCAGCCAAGACCTGCGGCGTTGCGGGGGCCGCAGCAGGGCTGCAGGAGGGGCGCCTGCGGCAGGTTGCTCCGCACTTGTACCCATGCTGCTACCTGCTGGGGTCAGCACACTACCTGCACATACAAAGGCACAGTGCGGCAAGGGTGGGCTGCTGTGGCGGGCAGCACAGCAGCGGGCAGGCCCGCTGCAAGGGAGCAGCCCTCACTACAGCCGCTGCTGGTGGAGCCCCTTGTCAAGACAGATATAGAGGCAGGCTTGTGGGCGCCCAAGGCCGCAGGCTATTTTGAGGGCCCACGCAAGGCAAGACGGTAATGGCAGGACAGCAATGCCCAGTCTTGACCCTGCTGACCACTCTTATTGACAGACAGCGTGCAAAAGTCAGAGAGAGCAGCAGACGCTCCATGGGGCTAGGCACTGTGCTGAGGCAGCACCTCGGGATGCCCCCAGGAGGTACGCATGTAAGTGGTCCCACGTACACTTGGGGGCATGCCACGACCATCTACCTGTCTGAGAGACACCAGCAAGCATGGTGAGTATCCCTCGCAGCTTGTTACCTGCCAAAGGTGCGCGCCCAGCCTCGCCTGCCACATGGCCACCGGCGTTGTCTGTCTGTGATGGCTGCTCCTGCCCTCGCAAGCTCTTGCCTTCAGCGCCATGTTCCCGAGGCGCCTCTTTGCTGTGGACCGCAGGCCATGCAAAAGGCAGGCCCTGCTCAGGCAGCGCAGCGGAGGGCCCTGCTGTCCCCCCTTCTGGACCCTGCCCCACTGTTTCACCCTCATGCTCTTGCTGCTCCCGCTGCTGCTGCTGCTGCTGCTGCTGCAAGTATGCCCGCTCATTCTCCTGCTGTTGCTGTAGCTGCAGTTGCATCTCCATCAGGTCTTGTTGCACTTGCAGCGGCGTGCGCAGCGTGGCGCGGCTAGTCTTGATGGCGGAGAACTCAAGCAGGCCGTCAAGCAGCTCCTGCGCTCAAGCAGCACACACCCACACCCGCACACGCACAAAGCTTGGTGCTAGCTGCTTGAGGGGCCTCCGTTTCCCTGTGTTGTGTAACGCTGTGCACAGGGACCTTATCAGCCTTTACGCTTCAGCAGGTTGCTTGATTGTGCATGGCCTGGTGAAATCCACACACAGCTGTCTTGTTAAGGAGATGAGCTCTTAAAGAGTGGCCAAGCAGATCCGCAGTGCCCCACAGTAAGGAGGGCAATGCTTGAACGCAGTCCTGCACACAAGCGCATGAATGCGCACTCGACACAACCCGGAGCTGCCCATAAGCACTGCAGCAGGCGCACACGCTCATCAGCACTTTCCTGCGTGGGCACAACTGTGGTCACCCTCAGGTGTAGCGCAAACTGTGCAGCAGCCAGCCACAAGGGGCTATGTGGACAAGGCTACTGCAGGGGCTTCAACTGAGGCCTGGATCCAGGACTGCAGCTGGGGAGGATGAGCACAGTGCACCACCTGCCTGTGCACTTGAGCGTTCGCACCTGCAGGCTCCCGTTATCAATGCGTGCCTGCCGGAGCTCAAGCACAGCTTGGTCTGCCACAGCCTGCGACTGCTTCAGCAGGGCGCCAGAGATGCTGACCACGCTCTCACACCTGCGGCAGAGGGACAGTGCACGCATGTGTGTGCGCCATGCAGCGCGCACATGCCATGCTCTTCTATGCTAATCAGGGGAGGTCTGGTAGGGCAGCGCAAAGGGCAGCAAGCCCGACGGAGGGAGGGAGGCAGCACGCGTCACTGCCAAGGGAAGCACGATGAATTGTGCAGCTGGTCCTGTCCCAATCTAATTTGAGCAATGCCTCGGGCCTATCCTGCAGCTACCAGGCGCCTTGCACCATTTCTTCATCAGCAGCATCACCCACAGGCAGCGCCGCGTCCATCATTGTCATCACTGCCCAGTACGATTCCACTTCCATCATACAATGAAATCTCCTAAAACACAATAAGGCCCTCAAAACACGCACCAGGTGTCCTCCTGGTTGGCTGTCGCGCCCGTAAAGCCAAGCTCGTTGAGCAGCATGGAGCGCACGTACTCCAAAAAATCCTCCTGGAATTGTGGGTACCTGCATGGGTCCGCGCAGGCATGCCTCCATATGTGTATTCGTGAGTACGTGCATGCGTACATGCAATTGTATGCACGTGAGCGCGTAAAGAAGGTTTTAAGAGAAGGCGCCAGTGGTCAATCCCAAGGCGCGAACAATCCCAAGCGCCAATAGTGGGCTGCAAAGGAATCGACATTCTCGTAAGGGACAGGCTGCCCCTGCTGGCACAGAAACGGGAACCAAGTATCATGCACCATGAGTCCGGCTGTAACAAAGCTGCTGCTGCCCCATGTGCCTGCGCAGTTGTGTGCTGCAGCACGCTGGGGTGTGAATGCTGCACAATATTGCAACTTGCAGCTTGCTGGCAGTGTGGCAGTGGCAGCATACAAGCTGTGCAAGCCATGGCGTGTGCTCACTCACATGCGCATGATGGGCCACAGGTCCGTGAGCTTAAGCTCCCACAGCCGCACCACGCCCATGGTGCGCACAGTCCAGGGGCGCAGTCGAAATGATGGCAGACTGTCTGCCAGGATGACGCTCTCTCCAAACATGCAGGGCGTGTTCAGATACTGCGGCTCCGCTTGGTGCTGCGGGCACACAGGCGCATGCACGTGTGTTTGTTTGCGTGTGCAAGTGTACACATGTAACTGCTTGTTGTGCGAGGAAGTGCTTGCTGGTAGAGTGTGTGTGGATTATGTGTGTGTGTTGAATAAAAGCACGGAACCTGGAAAGATTGCCGATGCCTAAGAGCAGTGCCATGCCCTTAGCTACAAGCCAAAGGTGTGTGCCCTGACCTGTGTGCTACGAACAAAGCATTTCTCAAGAGGAGCTATTTCGGCCCCAAATAACTTAACTTGCACTTAGCATTTTAATTCCACTGCTGTTGTTGAATCTTCAGTGATTTCAGGTTGCCATCAAGTTCGAAAATACAGCTGTGGGAGACAATGCCTGATTTATGGTGGCTAAGACCTTCATATTTAATCCCATTTATTGGCCCATTCCAGATCATCTTGACTTCAAAACATGGTGTCTGACTTGAAGGTGCCTTTCTAGTAATATCACTGCTGGTGCCTTTGTAATAAAATTGCTGCAGGAGGAGTGCCAGTTGGTGAAGTACCCATTTCCCCGATGGAAAACGCCAACTGGGTACAAAGAGGGGGCAGATCAAACTGTTCACATTAAGGATCACGATTACTTGTCATCATCATGGAATCCGCGGTGGAAATTCTGAGGTTAAATGGCTTTGGGTGGGTAATGGTGACTCATAGCGGGTGCGTCAACACCCCATGGCAAAGTAAAACAACGACCAAGGCCACTCGGCCCTGATACAAAAAGGCCAGCGGACCCACCCAGGCTCACAAGGTCACCAACTTTACCCCAAGCATTGACATGTGTCCGTATTAAATTGATTCAACAAAAAGCATGCCCAGACGTCTGCACAGGTGGCTCCATATTGCAATCGCCCTGTGATTTTGCAGAGGTCGCTCCGCAGATAATGGAGCAATCAAAGCGCTTCCTGAGATACTGCAGACCTTCCTCTGAGAAGAGTTGCAGTGACAGCAGTGCAAGTCACATGCACAGCCTGTGCCCCTAACACGCCAAAACTTGCTCCCACACCTTCCCCCACACTTTCATCCCTCTCAAATTAGCTCATGCTCTTCCCTTCCCCATTGTCATCCTTGTCGTTTTACCCCCAATCCTGTCTTATACCAGTGCAAAGACACTCCTGAAACCTGGAACACTCCCTGTAGTAGCTTGCTTGGCTGCACACCCTGCAGTGCATCTGCATACCAGCCAATCAGCCATGTGGTGCTTGTGCTCTCACTGGGGGACTTCGGGTGGGGTGGGAACTGCCCTGCCTGCGTGCCCCCTCCTCACCCTCTTTTGACTAGCAGCTATGCACTTCTCCGCAACTCCCACAAGGCCGGCCTATGCCTGTATGCCCCCTCCCCACCCTACCTGCAGCGCCACCAGGTCATTCTTCCCGTACCTTCATGCCACCTCCTCACCTCCCCTGCAGAGCCACCAGGCCGATCCACCCCTGGCCTGCCCTTCCCCGCCCCACCTGCAGCGCCACTAGATCGCCCTCAGCGCAGATCCACAGCCTGTCGCCCTCCTCGCCCTGTCTGCACACGTCATGACCGGGCGTGACATCCACGGGGCGCAAGTGCTGCGCAATGAGCTCCTGCAGGCCTGACTCCTGGTCACGCAGCACGTGCATCTGCGCGGCGCACCCAAAGCAAGCAGCACAGCAACAGTGCCTTGTTAGCAACACTTGCATGCATGCAGTGCGGGGCGCCTTGGAGGCATTGGGAGATGGAAAGAGCCTGGCTACGCAGCATGTGCATCAGCACGAGGCATGCAAGAGCGCATAGCGACATGAACTGCCGCCTGGTGATGACTGATCTTCTTGACCTGTGGACCATGTAAAGCTTACAGCATTGGGTGGGGTCAATGTAAGTGACAGGCCACAGCGGAGCAGCTGAGTGGACATGCGCACACACATGTGCACATGCGCATGTGCTTACATGAGCTTCAGAATCCACCCCCTTGTGCAAGCTGAGTAGACAGAGCAGCAAGCCTTGCGCAAAGCGCTTGCGTGCTTGCACACCTGCAGAACCAGGTCTGTGGTGACGTACTGCGCCACCTTGGCTCGCAGGTAGGACGGTAGGTCGCTGAAGATCTCGCTGTCCAGGGAAGTCTCGTCGCGGTTGACCCACACCTCGGTGAAGTAGGTCTGCATTCCGCGCGAGCGCACAGGACAGCAAAAATGCATACATACGCACACAGTGAGGTCCCAGGGGTGAGGTCCTGCCAGCAGGCCCACACTTCAGTGAAGTAGGTCTGCATTATGATGGGCATGAGTGAGGGGCGCATGCCACAGCGTCCTTTTTGAGCACTGCTGAGCAACAATCTTCTGCAGGAGGAAACTTGCCAGCAGTTTGCGCAGGCTTGGCTCAAAGCATGGCCCTACATGGCTTCCTCCAGTCCACCAGGTACGCAACACAGTGGCTTGGCAGGTTTGGGAGCAACCTGGGCGACAGCTGCTTTTGGTCACAGGGACGGAGATGCAGGCAAAGGACATCTAACAAGCAGCCAGGAGGGCTGGCAAAGCCATAGCAAGTGGTAACGGCCCCTCATGAACACTGGTGTTTCACCCTAGCCGTATTGAGCAGTAAAAACGTGCATGCAGGCAAAGCTGGCTGCCTCAAGGCTTATGCTGCAAGACCTCCTCCTCTGGGATCCATGCATGTCGGCAGCCTAAGGTCACCCACCTCACACCTCAAAAGTGCACAACCAGGTTTGGCACCTGCTGTTGCCTGCCAGGCAGACATGCCAGCATACTGCGTTGCCTACTACATAGGAGCCGCAGGGGCAAAGACACCACTATATAAGACCCATTGTGAAGCCGCGTGAGCAAAGACACCCGTGCTGGTGTGCCGAGCATGCCTGCGCGCAGGAGCTGAACCTTGCAGCTCCCTGAGGCTGCTTTTTGGCAGGACCTGGCGCACCTACCTGCACTTGCTTTTGTGTGCGCTCTGGAATCTTGTGGTCTTCCAGCCACTTGGTGACCTGGGACAGCTTCTTGCGGAAGCTGCGCAGCAGGCACGCGCGGCAATGCCCCACTGTTTATGAGCACAAGCAGGCCTTGCCATGCACAGGGTGCCTACTGGCTGAGCCATAGGAAGGGGATTGTGCCCTCGAGAGGCGCGGGGTATGGCGCAGCCTACCAGGCGCTTTGTGTGAGGGCTAGGCAGCGTGTGGAGACACAGAGGGTGCCCAATGGTGGGGGGCTAGCTGGTGCACCTTTTGACCCCTGCATACGCACATAACCCCTAGCACAGCACTGCCCGGCTGGGCAGCAAGATGACAGGGCAATGAAAATGGCACAGACGCGTCGCGCCCTGTCCCAAGGTGCACACAGGCGTTGCTCTGTGTCCCTAGGTGCACACAGGCAGGTGCGTGCACACAGGCAGGTGCGTGCACACAGGCAGGTGCGTGCACACAGGCAGGTGCGTGCTCCAAGGTGCACACAGGCAGGTGCGTGTCCCGAGGTGCACACAGGCAGGTGCGTGCTCCAAGGTGCACACAGGCAGGTGCGTGCTCCAAGGTGCACACAGGCAGGTGCGTGTCCCAAGGTGCGCACAGGCTCTGTGTCCCAAGGTGCGCACAGGCTCTGTGTCCCAAGGTGCACACAGGCGTGCTCTGTGGGCAACCCCAGACAGAAGGACGGAGTCTTGTCGACAGAGATAAGGCTGAAAGAGCATTCTTAGGGTTGGGATGTGCAGATTAGGCAGAGGGGCTCGCACCTGTGCAATGTTGCTGCCTCGGCTGAAGCGCGTGTTAGTGCGTTGGCAACAGTACCGACCATGAGGCCGAACATCAACATCCCGATCATCATGTATATGTTGGCAAACACTTGCTCGGGCGCGTTGCGAGGCGTGAAGTCGCCATACCCGGTGGTGGTGGACTGCGCAAGGAGACAGGGGAGGCAAGGGGGCGTGAACACTGGGCTTGTGCCGGTGCTGCCTTGCTCATACCCACCTAACCCACCGACTTCTAACAACAAACCAAGCCGCTGGCTGGGAGCTTCTTTGTGAGCTACAGTCTTTTCATGCAAGTGCATCCTCCCATGCAGGTTCATCCTTCACAAAGACGTATCCTGCATGCAAGCAGATCCTATACACAAGCACACCCTCCAAAAAAAAATCGTGTGGCCAGCTTTTAGTTGCCCAGTGAGGAAGGACAATATGCAAGCAATACAAAAAGTGCAAGCACACGCGCCGCTAAAGCGCATGAGCTGCCAAGCAAACAAACTGCTAACCAAACAGACTGCTAGGCAAACGCACTGCTGAGCGAACTAGCTGCAAAAGTACAGGAGCCCCTGCTAGCATTCCTGGAAGAGGACCTTGACGGGCGCAACATGCACCAACAGATTTTGCGCCTTGGAATGCTAATGCGAATGTATAGTGCGTGCTGCACAGGCATCACCTGTGCCTGGAGTGTCAAGCATTTGATCTTGTGATAGCATGCTGATTCATAAGATATCAGTCTTTACAACACTGCCCATGGTGCTGCTTGCCAACACATCTGGGCATGATTCTACAATACTTAGCCACTGCAGAACCTTGGTAGTGCCTCACAGCTGCCGCTCACAAGGTATCAGGTCCATCCAACCTGAGCCACCCCCTGCCCTTGCAAGAATATCAGGCATATTTTGTGGTAAGCCTCAATTTGCTTGTAAGCATGCGCAGCCTTGGGATCACTCATAAGCAGTGCATGCATCTGCGGGCTTGCTACTCAGAGGGTGCAAAACAGTGGTCTTCAGCGCTCATGCGTACACACCGTGGTGATGACCCAATACACGGCAGTGTACCACCGGTACGGCTCAGGCACTTGTGTGAAGTCCTCCCAGTCCACGCTGACTAGGAAGCTGTTCTCAAGGCCATGCAGGGTCGCGATGAGAAGCATGATGCATGCCTGCCGTGCAGTAGGAAAGAGAATGGTAACAGATGTGTGCAGTCCGAAGGTAGAGGCTAAGCCATGCGCGTCTCAAGGGGATCAGGACCCCCAAATGCTACATGCCACTTTCCTTTGCAGTGATGCTCACTTGCTTAGTAGTGCTGCTCAACTTGCTTTGCAGTGTTGCCCAATCTGCTTTGCAGTGTAATCCAATCTGGTTTGCAGTGCCGTCCATTCTGCTATGCAATGTCGCCTACCCCACTTTGCGGTGCCGCCCATTTTATCTTGCAGTGCCACCTATCACCGTATGCAGTGCCACATGTTCTGCTTTTGTGTGCCTCCATCATCCTGCTTACAACCATCACTGATGGCCGCTCACATAGCTGGCTGGAGGATGCAGGTCAGCTGAGGTGCCATGCATGGGCGGCAAGCAGGAGAGCTAAATCAAGGTGGACAACCAGGCAACATGTTACCAACAGCAGCAACGAGAAATCTCAGCATGTGAACCAGTGTATGCCTGGCTCAACCTCTTTGCACAACCACATTCCTCTTCCATAAAGGATCTCCCAACGCCTTTGCCGTGACCAAAGCCCACATAGCCCCATCTTTGGACGCTTGAGCGCAGCTGTTGCCTTTTGACCCTGCTCATCACTGCCTCCGCCCATCCCCCTTGGTTGGTCAAGTCCCCACCTCAAGGTTGATCAGCACAGACAGCAGGTAGATGAGCAGCAAGGTGTACAACTGCATGACACTGAGGTACTTGGCCGTGATGTCGTGGTACTTGCCGGACATGGCATCCATTACTACCACCTGCGCAATGTGTTGGGGGGATGTTTGCCGTGTATGAGCTGCACTCTCAGCTCAGCGCGCCCCGCCAGGCCACACAATGTGCAAGACACAGACAATTTATGCATACCTGTGAAGGCCTCACGACCACAGACAATATCCCACTTGATGATTGTGCATGCCGTGACAGAGGTCATCTTGTCTGCCTTTTTGGCTATCGAGTCCTCTTGCCTATTTCATCTGCCCGCCGCCTGCATGTATGTATGCCTGTTCATGGGCCTGCCCATACGTACACCTGATGATGCTTCAGACACACTGCTTAGGACTGCTTCTTTCATAGTGCCGAGAAACGCTAGTGCAGCTCAACCTGGAAGAAAGGCGTGCACACATGTTGAAAACAAGCCTACAATGAACACCTGCTCAGCCCTACTGTGCACCAATAACCTCACCCTAGATATGCTAATGAGCCGCAGCAGGCGCACAAGACGGATCAGGGAGAGGATGCCAATCCAGAATGTCGAGTCATCGTTCTCAAGGCTTGGAGTGCCAATTATGATGAGCTGCGCAGGCAAGGGGTTGAATCAAGTGACTGCTGGAGCAATTGCGAAGCATGGACAGTGCGCCAGACGTGCTGCACAAAGAAACATGCATTTGCCTGAGGGAGCCATTGGCTTGTTGGGGGTTGCTCATATCACACTCGCACATGCACGCAAAGTAACACATGCGGCTTGCATTCACACACGCTGACATATGCCCATCTCATGCCCAAAATGTGTGGCAAACACTGCATGCTATTCACCCTCACCAGGTAGATGAAGGGGATGACGGCCAGGACGTCCAGCCAGAACCTTCCATACCTAGCGTAGTACAAGGCCACCCGCAGCCCATCACGCACCTGCACACAAGCACCCACCCATTTGCAGGTATGCATGCTGAGTGGTTTGCTAATGTAGCGTGCCCCTCTCCCCCTCTGGAAAATGAGGGGACTCATGGGTAAATGTTGAAGACTTGCATGGTCCATCAATGCAGAGCTTTTGCAAGTGCCACTGTGACTATGCACCATTGAGCGTGAAGTGTCGGATCAGTGGGTGGGCGGTGAAGGCACTGCTGGCTTGCCAGCTCATTTCTCTCTAAAGCAGTGCTATACCATGATGCCTCTTATCCTGGCCCGGGTGTAAAATATTGTAACTTAATGACAGTGATTCATCTCTAGCACCTGAGCTGCAATACCAAGGACTGAAGTGACTGGTCAAAGACAACAGGTGCGCAGCAAATTTGAACGATGCTCTGAGCCAGTGGAATGATTCAAAGGATACCCATAGGGCATCATATCCATAGGGCATCATAGAGGTTGTGATGCGGCGCATGCTACCCACAAAAACAAGACAAGCACGCTCATGCTCTCACAAATACGACATTTGAGGAATGTCCACTCTCATTCACATCCGTGAATTGGAAACTCTGTGTATCCGCTCAACTTAACCTAAGTAGCGCAAACAAATCCATTTAAATATGACAAGGCCAGCTCCCTTACACATCAGACAGCGGCCCTCACCTCCATCTTCTTATAGTCATGGGTGATGATGCAGCCAAATTGAAAGCCAAAAAACATGTTCAGGGTGTAAATGGAGCCTGCAAAAAGGAATGAAATCAGCTTGGTGCATCAGTTCAAGCGACCAGACAGACAGCTCTGCAGCCAGGGGTAGAGCATGTATTGCAGCTGCATGCATGCGTCCAGCTCTGACTGATGCCCACAAAACCTTTTGCTAGCCAAGGCACAAAGGTTCTCATAATGATCCGTGTTCGGCTGAGCATTACCTCCAAGCAGATCAGCTGAGGTGCATTTGTATGAGAGGTTGCCAAAGCCCTCAGTACCTGCATGGGCATCCCAGAACAGTGATTATCAAAAGCTCTTCAACATATGTAGCAGGGACAGGATGAGGAGGACGAGATACACTGCTGTGCAGCAGGCTTGGTGGCTTGCCATCTGCCTCCAGGCTTTTTCTGGCTTCACAAAAGTAAGTCCATGCAAAACTGCACACTGTCCTGGATAGGCACCTGTTGTGTAGAGCGACAGCTACTCACAGAATGCGACTCCGAGGGGGACCCAGTAGGCTGTGTAGATGAGGTCTACCAGTGTCATGAAGCCAGACCACACAGCAGCAAATGGGGTGTACGGCGGAACGACGGGAAGCATGAATATGGACCTGACAAGCGTATGAGCAAGATTGTCAATCTGCTTTTGTCTGCGTTGAAACTGATTGGTGCCTAGAAGGTGTTGGACACACCCAACAACACACCGGAGGACACAAGGCGAGCACAGCAGGCTCAGCTAGGGGCAAGCAGGGACCTCTTCCGCACTGATGAATGTGTGGCGCGTGACCCGCGTTGCATGTCTCAAGCTCCTCAAGACAAGCAGCTCAGATACAATTGCTCTTTGTTGAGCCTTGTACCGGGATGCCCAGTGCAATTATGGAAAAATTGTGTGGGCTGCTCTGACGGGCAGCGGCAACACACCTGCTCGGGGATTTGCCCAACTCTGCCTGCTCCTTGCACCATGCATTGTGGCGATCCCATGTGCGCTTTGGCACCCCAATATGCCGTGCAATTAGGCCAAACAGGCCATGCTCATCCTGCACACCAAGACAGATAGGAGCTCAACTCATCATTTGGCACGCTTTAAACTGCTAGTAGATTCTTGCCAGTTTGTTGCATGCATGTGTGTGCGTGCGCGCGTGTGTGCATGTGTGCGCGCGTGTGTGCTTGCTTGCGTGCATGCGTGCGTGCATGCGTGTGTGCGTGCGTGTTGCATGCGTGTTGTGTGCTTGTTGCGTGCGTGCGTGTTTGCATGCATGCATGTGTGTTGCGTGCGTGCGTGTTGCGTGCATGCGTGTTGC
>LKMJ01004592.1_pt1 | contig 13016 bp, 9 predicted proteins | sample 643391 | NCBI WGS metagenome assembly LKMJ01 (sample SAMN04112250, study PRJNA286221) | soda lake metagenome | biome: soda lake; feature: Kulunda Steppe; material: water; isolation source: sample PL-Br10 brine of Picturesque Lake | place: Russia: Kulunda steppe | collected 2010-07
ACACCTCGACGCTCGGGACTACCATCTCGACGTTCGGTACCAACACCTCGACGTTCGGAACTACCACCTCGACGTTCGGTACCAACACCTCGACGTTCGGAACTACCACCTCGACGTTCGGTACCAACACCTCGACGTTCGGAATTACCACTTCGGCGTTCGGGACGACCATTGCCGGGCTGTCTGCGTCGAGCCCCATCGCGTTACTTTCACTCCGGTCACGGAACGGCTTTACCCCCCGCAGCCAAACGGCTGGGCAATGACACGGGTGATTCACACGGGCGACACCCACATCGGGTACCAACAGTACAATTCGCCCGCTCGCCGCCGTGATTTCCTCGCGGCGTTCCGCCAGGTGGCTGATGACGCTATCGAGGCGGACGTCGACGCCGTGGTCCACGCCGGTGACCTGTTCCACGATCGCCGACCTGGGCTCGTCGACCTCCAGGGGACTGTCGGGATCTTACGGTCGCTCGCCGACGCCGAGATCCCGTTTCTCGCCATCGTCGGAAACCACGAGGGGAAACGCGACGCCCAGTGGCTGGATCTCTTCGCCGATCTCGGCCTCGCGACCCGACTCGGTGAGCGCCCGGTCGTGATCGACGACGTCGCGTTCTACGGGCTCGACTTCGTCCCGCGCTCTCGCCGTGACGATCTCGCATACGAGTTCGAGGCCATCCCGGAGACGGCTGACCACGCCGCCCTCGTCAGTCACGGCCTCTTCGAACCGTTTGCCCACGCCGACTGGGAGACGGAGACGGTCCTCGCGGAGTCCTCAGTTTCGTTCGACGCCATGTTGCTGGGCGACAACCACACACCCGACACCGCCGAGGTCCGAGACAGCTGGGTCACCTACTGTGGGTCGACCGAGCGCGCAAGCGCGAGCGAGCGTGACCCGCGAGGCTACAACCTCGTCACGTTCGACGACGAGGTCGCCATCACCCGCCGCGGGCTCCCGGACACCCGCGAGTTCGTCTTCGTCGACTGCGACCTCGAGCCCGGTGAGGGTGGCGCTCGCGTCCAGGAACGCCTCGCCCAATACGACGTCGACGACGCCGTCGTGGTCGTCACGCTCGAGGGCGAGGGTGAACCGGTGACGCCCGCCGCGATCGAGGAGCGAGCCCGCGAGCGCGGTGCCGTGGTCGCCCGCGTCAACGACCGGCGAGAGCTTCCGGATACGGAAGCCGACGTCTCGGTCAGCTTCGCCGACCCGGATGCGGCCGTCACCGAACGCCTGCGAGAGCTGGGGCTCAGCACCGCTGCCCGGGAGATCGACGAAACCGTGCGCGACGACGGCGTCGTGGACACCAACGTCCGCGAGACGGTCGAACGGCGGGTTCGGGAACTCATGGAGAGCGACGAGGCGGCGTTCGAGCCGGTCGAGGAGGCCCCATCGAGCGGCCCCGAACGACCGGAGCGGGAAGACGACTCGCTCGAGTCCACCGAAGCGGGAGCGAACGTCGCGGCGGAGACGGGTGAACAGCAATCGAGCGACGTGGCTCCCGACGACGTCGACGTCGCAACCGAACCCGCCTCGTCGGATTCCGAGCAGCCCGACGCCGCGGCGCCATCAGACTCGGACGCACAGGCGGTCGCCGACCAGTCGGGCGGCGGAGCCGCTGTCGACGGCTCGGATGAGAAGTCGGACGCGACCGACGGCCATCGGACCCTGGGTGAGTTCGAGTGAGGGTCGATCGGGTCACACTCCGGAACTTCAAGTGCTACGGCGAGGGCGACCTCTCGCTCGAGCGGGGTGTCACCGTCGTCCACGGCGTCAACGGGAGCGGGAAGTCGACACTCCTCGAGGCCGTCTTCTTCGCGCTCTACGGCTCGAAAGCACTGGACGACCGCACGCTCGACGACGTGATCACGACCGGCGAAGACGAGGCCGGCGTCGAGCTGTGGTTCACCCACGACGGCCGCTCGTACCACGTCACCCGCGAGTTGACACTCCGCGGCGATCGAGCGACGACCACCACCTGCGTCCTCGAGACCCCCGAGGAGACGATTGAGGGCGCCCGAGACGTCCGGCGTGAGGTCACGCGACTGCTGCGGATGGACGCCGACGCCTTCGTCAACTGTGCGTACGTCCGCCAGGGCGAGGTGAACAAACTGATCCACGCCTCACCGAGCGAGCGCCAGGACATGATCGACGACCTCCTTCAGCTCGGTGCGCTCGAGACCTACCGGGAGCGGGCGAGTGCGGCCCGACTCGGCGTGAAGTCGGTGCTCGACGGCCAGCAGGAAGTCAGAGAGGACGTCGCCAGCCAGGTCGAGACGAAGGCGGACAAGGATCTCCACGAGCGACTCAACGGACTCGAGTCACGCGCAGCGGAGATCGACGCGGAGATCGCAAACTACGAGTCCCAGCGCGAGACGGCGGTCGAGACCCGAGAGACGGCGATCGACGTCCTCGAGCGCCACGAGGAGACCCGCGAGGAGATCGCAGAACTCGCCGAGTCGATCGAAGCGCTCCGGGAGGCGATCCAGGCCACCGAACGTGACCGCGAGGACGCCGCCGAGACGATCCAGGCCGCCGCAACCGAACGCGACGAACTCGCGACAGAACGTCAGGAGTTACTCGAGGCAACCGACCTCTCGGAGACGGCCGACCAGGCGGCGATCGCAGAGCGCATCGAGACCCTCGAGGAACGCGAGGCGGAGCTCCGTGACGACCTCGAGTCGGTGCGGGTCACGATCGAGACGACCAACGAGCGCCGGGAGCGTCTCGAAACCGAGGCAGCGGACCACGAACAAGAGGCCGACGCCGCACGCGATCGTGCTGCCGAACTCGCGGAGACGCTCAGTGAGGACGAGGCGACGATCGACGAGCGCGAGGCGAACCTCGCCGAGGTAGACGACGAGATCGAGTCGGCTCGGGAGCGCTTCGACGCGGCGCCGATCACGTTCGGCGAGGCGGCCGACCACGTCGCGACGCTCGAGACCGATCGACGTGACCTCGCTGACGAACTCGCGGACGTCACCGCGGAGGTGCGCGCGGTCGAGACCGCGATCGAGGAGGGCGAGGCGTTGCTCGCAGAGGGGAAGTGTCCCGAGTGCGGACAGCCGGTCGAGGACTCACCACACGTCGACGTTCTCGACGAGAAACGCGCGGAGCGTCAGACTCTCGTCGAGCGTCGTGACGAACTCGAGGCCGATATCGAAGCAATCGATGACGACCTCGAGGCCGCGGAGGCGTTACAGACGGTCGAACGACGGATCGAGCGACTCGAGGAGAACCGCGAGACCGTCGCCCAACTGCTGTCGGAGAAACGCGAGACGGTCGCCGACCGCCGGGCCCAACGGGAGGAGCTACTCGAGACTGCTGAGGAGCACGCCGAGGACGCCGATTCGAAACGCGAGGAGGCCAACGACCTCGCGGAAACCGTCGCCGAGGCCCGGTCCCGCCTCGGCGAGATCAACGGCGAGCGGGCGGACGTCGCCGACCGCCTCGAGACTCTCGAACGCATCGACGAGATCACCGACCGCCGGGAGACGCTCCTGAACGAGGTCGAAACCCACCGTGAGCGCCGCGCCGAGTGGGCCGATATCAACGAGGAACGGCGGGACCGGCTGGCCGACCAGCGCGACCGCAAACGCGACCTCGCAGCCGAGTTCGACGACGACCAGATCGCCGCGGCTCGTGAGGATAAACAGCGAGCCCAGACGTACCTCGAGCAGGTCGACGGGAAACTCGAGGAGTTACGCGAACAACGCGAGGGGGTCCAGAACGCCATCGGCGCCGTCCAGAACGAACTCGAGGAACTCGAGCGACTGCGCGAGCGCCTGGACGAACTCGACGACCGCTGTGAGCAACTCGAGTCGCTCTACGACGAGGCCGAGACGCTCCAGTCGACCTACGGCGAGTTACGAGCGGATCTCCGCCAGCGCAACGTCGAGACCCTCGAGCGGCTCTTGAACGAGACGTTCGACCTCGTCTACCGGAACGATGCCTACGCCGGAATCGACCTCGACGGTGAGTACCGACTGACAGTGTACCAGAAAGACGGCGAACCGCTCGAGCCCGAACAGCTCTCGGGCGGCGAGCGGGCGCTGTTCAACCTCAGTCTGCGGTGTGCGATCTACCGCTTGCTGGCCGAGGGTGTCGAGGGAACCGCGCCGATGCCGCCACTGATCCTCGACGAGCCGACCGTCTTCCTCGATTCGGGCCACGTCACCCAGTTGGTTCAGCTCGTCGAGTCGATGCGGGAGCTGGGCGTCGAACAGATACTCGTCGTCAGTCACGACGAGGAACTCGTCGGTGCCGCGGACTCGCTCGTGCGGGTCACCACCGACGCAACCTCGAATCGAGCGACCCTCGAGCACGGCGAACCGCCGGAAGCGGCACTGCTGTCGGCTGAATAGGGTACTCATGGGCAGTGATTACTCGTCGACCGTGGCCCCGCGAACGAGGGCGACTGCGTCCGCACCCGTCGGCGTCAGTTCGTAGCCGCGCCGACCGTCGACGGTGGTTTCGGCCAGCAGCCCCGTCGCTGTGAGCACTCCCAGGCGCCCGTGGAGATCACTCTCACAGAACGTCGAGCGCTCGAGGATCGTCAGCACGTCGAGCGGGCCGGCGTCGGCGAGGTGAACCAGCAGGCCGAGGCTCTCCTCGTCGTGGACCGACGTCAGCAGTGTTCGAACTGGGGCCGGGATCGGACTGGCGGCGGTCTCGAACGGACTCTCGTCGACCGGCTCGAGTCTGTCGTTCTCGACGTACCGTTCGGTGCCCGTTTCGGGATCCAGGACGAGACTCGCGTCGCTAGAGCGTTTCCGCAGGAGATACCGCCTACCGGTCTCGTCCTCCACGGGTGTCATACTCGGGTCGTCGGCTCCGAGACCCAAAGAAGCTTGTTAGCCGTCGGCGCGAGTCGCGTCGAACGTCCGGTACCGGCGGACGGCGAAGGCGGCGAGGATACCACCGCCAGCCAACAGCGGGCCGCCGACGTCCCAGTTCCCCTCGAAGACGACGAACATCGCGCCCAAGGCGAACGCCAGCACGGCACCGTTGACGACGAGAACGAGCGCCCAGAAGGTTCGTTGGAGCTCCGCAGGGACGTCTGACGTGTCGACCGTGGGCTCCGGATCGGGGAGGTCGATCGCTTCGTCGCCGAGTTCGTTCCGGACGTCAGCGAGAAGCCCGCCCCCGGCGTCTTCGGTGTCGACCCGTGGGATGGTTACCGAGTCGCTGTCCGGGTCGTACAGCTCCGACTCCGGGTCGTACTCGTCGTCCTCGGCGAACGGATCGTTGGACACGACTCGGTAATCGAGCGGTGGCGAAAAAAGAATTCGCGTTTCTCAGGCGAGGTCTGCGAGCCGCATCGTTTGGGAGGTCTCTACCCAGGCGAGCGGGTTCTCCGCGTCGTAGAAGACGACACCGTCGTCTGTCTCGTAGGACTCGATCGTCTCGGTTCCCGCGGCCGCGTCGGCTGGGGGTAGCGCTGTACGATCAGACTCGTCGGCGGGGTGTTGAGACACGTCGATCACCTACGGGGATGGTATGTGTTACCACATTATATGTCTTGCTGTCGGCGCAACACCGGACCGCAAAGTCTGGGGGTTTATACTCGGCCACTGCCAACTGCGGGAGCATGACAGAGGCGGGCCAGACCGGACTCTCGGAGTTCGGCGGAACTGACGAGCGTCCCGACGAGGAAGCGGCCGCCGTCGCTGGCCGGGGGCACGCGGCCGCAGAGGTGATCGACGTCCTTGAGGAGACCCTGCCGGAGGCCCAGGGCCACCTCGAGTTGGCCGTGATGCAGGTCGATTACACGATCGCCGGCTACGACGAGGCCGAACAGCCGATCGTCCATGTCTTCGGCCGGACGGCCGACGGCGACGTCGAGCACGTGCAGGTCGTCGGCTTCCGCCCGTATTTCTACGCGCCGACTGACAGCCTCGAGCGTCCGCCCGAGGAGGCGTACGACCGGCTTACGGGGAGCGAGGAAACGGGCGACGATGGCGAGCCCTACGAAAGTATCCGAGGCGAACACCTCACGAAGATCTTCGGGCAAACGCCACGAGACGTCGGGCAGATCCGTGACGAGTTCGACCACTACGAGGCGGACATCCTCTTTCCGAACCGGTTTCTGATCGACAACGACGTCCGCAGCGGGATTCGGATCCCCGAGCGCCGCGCCGCGGACGACTCGATCGTCGTTCCGGCCGACGAGGTCGCGGCGGTCGACGTCGACGCGACGCCGCGGGTGAACACCTTCGACATCGAGGTCGACGACCGGTCCGGCTTCCCAGAGGACGGTGAGGAACCGATCGTCTGTCTCACGAGCCACGACTCCTACCGCGACGAGTACGTCATGTGGCTCTACGAGGCACCGATCGGTGACGGCGAGATCCCAGAGACCATCGAGGACTACGAGCCGATCGAGGGGCCGATCGATCACGAGGTCCGGACGTTCGTTGACGAAGAGGCGATGCTCGATGCCTTCCTCGGCTACATCGAGGCAACCGATCCCGACGTGCTCACCGGCTGGAACTTCGAGGACTTCGACGCACCCTACGTGCTCGACCGACTCGAGGAACTCCAGGGCGGCCACGAGTACGACCTCTCGATCGAACGCCTCTCTCGCGTCGGCGAGGTCTGGCGGAGCAACTGGGGCGGACCGGATATCAAAGGCCGGGTCGTCTTCGACCTGCTCTATGGCTACCAGCGGATGGTCTTCTCCGAACTCGACTCCTATCGCCTCGACGCCGTCGGCGAGGTCGAACTCGGCGTCGGCAAGGAACGGTACACCGGCGACATCGGTGACCTCTGGGAGGGCGACCCGACCCAGCTGCTCGCGTACAACTTGCGGGACGTCGAACTCTGCGTCGAGCTCGACCGCCAACAGGAGATCATCCCGTTCTGGGACGAGGTGCGCTCGTTCGTCGGCTGCAAGCTCGAGGACGCCCCGACGCCGGGGGATGCCGTCGACATGTACGTGCTCCACGAGGCCCACGGTCGGTTCGCGCTCCCCTCGAAGGGCAGGCAGGAGGGTGGCGAGGAGTACGAAGGTGGGGCCGTCTTCGACCCGATCACGGGTGTCAAAGAGAACGTCACCGTGCTCGACTTGAAGTCGCTGTACCCGATGTGTATGGTGACCGTCAACGCCTCCCCGGAGACGAAAGTCGACCCCGAAACCTACGACGGGGAGACCTACCGGGCACCGTCGGGCACCCACTTCCGGAAAGAGCCGGACGGGATCATCCGGGAGATGGTCACCGAGTTGCTCGCAGAGCGTGAGCGCAAGAAGGAACTGCGGGACGAACACGAGCCGGGGAGCCCCGAGTACGAAGGGTACGACAGCCAGCAAGGTGCTGTGAAAGTCATCATGAACTCCCTGTACGGGGTCTCCGGCTGGGAGCAGTTCCGGCTCTACGACAAGGAAGCCGCCTCGGCGATTACGGCGACCGGTCGGGAGGTCATCGAGTTCACCGAGACCGCGGCGACTGAACTCGACTACCAGGTGACCTACGGCGATACCGACTCGGTGATGCTCGAGTTGGGGCCGGAGGTATCCATCGAGGAGGCGATCGACCGATCGTTCGAGATCGAGGATCACATTAACGAACGGTACGACGACTTCGCGCGCGAAGACTTGAACGCCGAGTCCCACCGGTTCCAGATCGAGTTCGAGAAACTCTACCGCCGATTCTTCCAGGCAGGCAAGAAAAAGCGGTACGCCGGTCACATCGTCTGGAAGGAGGGGAAAGACGTCGACACGATCGACATCGTCGGCTTCGAGTACCAGCGGTCTGACATCGCGCCGATCACCAAACGGGTCCAACACGAGGTGATCGAGATGATCGTCAAGGCGGGTGACGTCGACGGGGCCAAAGAGTACGTCAACGAGATCATCCAGAACGTCCGCGCGGGCGAGGTTAGCCTCGAGGAGATCGGCATCCCGGGTGGGATCGGCAAACGGCTCGACAACTACGACACCGACACCGCTCAGGTCCGTGGCGCGAAGTACGCCAACCTTCTGTTGGGGACGAACTTCCAGCGTGGCAGCAAACCGAAGCGACTCTACCTCGATCGGATCGAACCGGGTTTTTTCGACCGAGTCGAGGCGGAGCTGGATCTCGACGCCCGGGTCGATCCGCTCTACGGAGAGTTCAAACGCGATCCGGACGTCATCTGTTTCGAGTACGACGACCAGATTCCCCCCGAGTTCGGCGTCGATTACGACACGATGCTCGAGAAAACGCTCAAAGGACCGATCGAGCGCATTCTCGAGGCCCTGGACGTCTCCTGGGAGGAGGTCAAAAGCGGGCAAGAGCAGAAAGGCCTCGACAGTTTCACGTAACTATATCTGGTTATATAACCATACGGTACGTGTAAGAACCCGTTCAACTGGCTCGAGACCGCGTCTACGGCCAGTTTCCGTTCTCCCGGTACCCTCTACGCACGCGAAGTCAACCCCGAAATTTTCGACCTCGACACAATCGAGCATGCGTCATACGAAACCAGAGTTTCGAAATCGGAAAGACAACTTTCCGTTGAGCCATCTCGAGCGTGGGAAGACGAAACCATTATGGGGCACACGACCTGTTCTTCAGACGACTGAGTCATATGGCACGTCTCGAACTGAACAATTTGCACGCAGAGGTAGCGGAGGGCGGCGAGACAATTCTCGACGGGGTCGACCTCGAGGTCGAGACCGGCGAGATCCACGCGCTCATGGGTCCGAACGGGTCGGGGAAGTCGACCACCGCCAAGGTCATCGCCGGACACCCCGCATACGAGGTTACCGAGGGCGAGGTCCTGATCCACCTCGACGAAGACGAGTTCGGCGAGGAATTTGAGATCGACGAGGACCAGCTCACCTGGAACCTCCTCGACCTCGAGCCGAACGAACGCGCGGCACTCGGCGTCTTCCTGGCCTTCCAGTATCCATCCGAGATCGAAGGCGTCACGATGAGCAACTTCCTCCGGACGGCGCTCAACGCCAAACTCGAGGAACGCGAGGAACTCTTCGAGGAAGACGACGAGGACGAAGCGGAGGACGACGAGGGTTACGAGACCTCCCCGATGGAAGGGCCGGCCGACGACGGCGAGATCGGCGTCGCCGAGTTCCAGGAACTCCTCCAGGAGAAGATGGAACAGCTCGACATGGACGAGGCATTCGCCCAGCGATACCTCAACGCCGGCTTCTCCGGCGGGGAGAAAAAACAGAACGAGGTGCTCCAGGCGGCGATTCTCGAGCCATCGGTCGCCGTGCTCGACGAGATCGACTCCGGGCTCGACATCGACCGGCTCCAGGACGTCTCCCACGGAATCAACGCACTGCGTGACGAGGTCGGGACGGGCATCCTCCAGATCACCCACTACCAGCGAATCTTAGATTACGTCGAACCGGACCACGTCCACATCATGCTCGACGGGAAAGTCGTCAAAAGCGGTGACGCGAGCCTCGCCGAGGAACTCGAGGACAAGGGGTACGACTGGGTCCGCGACGAGGTCTACGGCGCTGCGTAACCGAATGCGACTAGCCAAACGGTAATACGGCTACACCAGTAACCAAATCACATACCAATCATGAGCTCAGAACAAGACCACCTCAAGACGACGAACACGGAAGACCGGTTCGCGTTCAAGAACGAACACAAAGCGGCTCTCACGGCGGAGAAGGGCCTGAACGAGGAGACCATCCGGCTGATGTCAGAGGACAAAGACGAGCCGGAGTGGATGCTCGAGCGTCGCCTGCGTGCGCTCAAGCTCTTCCAGGAGATGCCGATGCCGACCGACTGGCCCGGCCAGCCGGACCTCTCGGAGGTCGACGTCAACAAGATCGTCCCGTACATCCGCCCGGACGTCGAACTGCGTGAAGGCACCGACGACTGGGAGAACCTCCCCGACGAGATCAAAGACACCTTCGACAAGCTGGGGATCCCGGAGGCCGAAAAAGAGGCCCTCTCCGGGGTCGGCGCCCAGTACGAGTCCGAGGTCGTCTACCAGAACATGAAAGAACAGTGGGAGGACAAAGGGGTCGTCTTCATGAACATGGACCGAGCGGTCCAGGAACACCCCGAGATCGTCAAGGAACACTTCATGACGACCTGCGTGCCGCCGAGCGACAACAAGTTCGCCGCGCTGCACGGCGCCGTCTGGTCCGGTGGCTCCTTCGTCTACGTCCCAGAAGACGTCAAAGTCGAGATGCCCGTTCAGGCGTACTTCCGGATGAACTCGGAGGGGATGGGCCAGTTCGAGCACACGCTCATCGTCGCCGAATCCGGCAGCGAGGTCCACTACATCGAGGGCTGTTCCGCCCCGAAGTACTCGCACTTCAACCTCCACAGCGGTGGGGTGGAGGTCTTCGTCAAGGAAGACGCCCACGTCCAGTACTCGACAGTTCAAAACTGGTCGCGCAGCACCTACAACCTGAACACCAAGCGCGCCATCGTCGAGGAGAACGGCACTATGGAGTGGGTTTCGGGCAGCATGGGCTCGAAAGCGACCATGCTCTACCCGTGCTCGATCCTCAAGGGTCGCGGCGCGACGGACACCCACATCACCATCGCCTTCGCCGGCGAGGGCCAGGACATCGACACCGGGGCGAAGGTCTACCACAACGCCCCCGAGACGAAGTCGACGATCGAGTCGAAATCGATCTCGAAGGACGGCGGTAGAACGAACTACCGCGGCCTCGTCCACATCGCCGACGGTGCCGAGAACTCGAGTACCGCCGTCGAGTGTGACGCGCTGATGTTCGACAACGAGTCGACCTCGGACACCATGCCGTACATGGAGATCGAGGAGTCGAAAGTCGACGTCGCCCACGAGGCAACCGTCGGCAAGATCGGTGACGAGGACATCTTCTACCTCCAGAGCCGCGGTCTGGACGACGACGACGCCAAGAAGATGATCGTCGCCGGCTTCATCGAGCCGATCACGGAGGAACTGCCGATCGAGTACGCGGTCGAACTGAACCGCCTGATCGAACTCGAGATGGAGGGAAGTCTCGGCTAATCGCCGGTTTATCAATGAGTACGCAGGTACACGCGAACGTGACGGACGAACAGGTACGCCAGATCAGCGACGACCTCGGCGAGCCCGAGTGGCTCCTCGAGACCCGTCTCGAGGCCCTCGAGGCGCTCGAATCGCTCGACATGCCCTCGGTTATTCGGACGCCGGGGCGAGATTGGACGAACCTCCACGATCTGGACTTCGAGTCCTTCGTCGATCCGCTGAACGCGGCCGAGGACAAAGATCAGGTCGGCCCCGACGAGATCGAGGTTCTGCCGTGGAGCGAGGCCGTCAGCGAACACGACGACCTCCTCCAGGAACACTTCGGCAGTATCGTCGATCCCCAGGAGAACTATCTGACGGCGCTCTCGACGGCGCTGTTTTCCACCGGAACGGTCATCTACGTGCCCGAGGGGGTCGACGCCGAGGACGTCACGATCCGGACCGAACAGAACTCCCGCTCGCTGTTCAACTACACGCTCGTCGTCACCGAGGAGTCGAGTTCGGTGACGATCCTCGAGCGCCAGTCGACCGGCGAGACTTTCGACGACCAGTACTACAGCGGGATCGTCGAAGTCGCAGCCGGTGAGAACAGCTACGTCCAGTACGGGAGTCTCCAGAACCTCTCACAGGACCAGTACAACTTCACGCTCAAGCGCGGCGACGCCGACACGTACGCCACGATCAACTGGATCGAGGGCAACCTCGGCTCCCAGCTGACGAAGACGGAGGTTTCGACGGAGCTCAACGGCGACAGCTCCGAGAGCCAGATCGTCGGCGCCTTCTACGGTCACGACGATCAGCACTTCGACCTCGACGTCAAAGTCTGGCATCGTGCCGAGCACACGACCGCCGACCTCGTCACCCGTGGCGTCACCGACGACATCGCGCGCTCGGTGTACGAGGGCGTCCAAGACGTCGGTCGTGGCGCCTGGGACACCAGCTCCTACCAGCGTGAGAACACGCTGATGCTCTCAGACGAGAGCGAGGCCGACGCCTCGCCGAAGCTGATCATCAACAACCACGACACCGAGGCCTCCCACTCCGCGACGGTCGGCCAGATCGACGCCGAGGACCTGTTCTACATGACCTCGCGCGGCGTCGACCCGCGCGCGGCTCGAAACATGCTCGTGGAGGGCTTCTTCGTGCCAGTGCTCGAGGAAGTCGCCGTCGACGAACTGCGCGATGACCTCGAGGAGCTCGTCCGCGAGCGCCTCACCCAGCGCGACTGAGGTTCGGATCTCGTTTTCAACTGATTTCAGCGGCTATCGATCGAGCTACTCGAGAGGGCCGTCAGTTCGCGGTCGACCGTCCCTCGGAGCGTGGCGTCGACCAACTCTCGACAGCCGAGACCCGCCCCTCGAGCAAGGGGCCGTTCGCGGTTGTGCTCACTCAGCCACCGTTCACCCTGTGTCGCACGTTCAGGACGTGCACTAAGGGTGGGGGTGGGTGTAGCACCGAGATGGTGAGACAGCGTGGCAGCCACGAAACCAGCAGATACTGCGGAACTACTGGACACAGACAGTTAATGGCACGTCACTACTATCGTGTCGACGCGGGTGACGAACGAGCGCTCGAGGATTTCAGCGAGGACGTCACCCTCGACGTCGGTCCGTTCGGCCAGGCCGACGGTCGTGACGAGGTCGCGGCACTGGCCGAACGGATCTTCGGCGAGGAGGTCCCGTTCGCCCGGCACATGATCCACAGCCCGCTGATCGAGGTCGACGGCGACCGAGCGACTGGTCGCTGGTACGCCGACATCCCAGCGACGGGACGGCGATCTGGATCCACGGAATTGACGATCACGGGTTCCGGCGTGTCGACGATGGCTGGAAGATCGATCGCTACGAATTCGAGTGTACCTACGCGACACCGTTCGACGCAGGCTGGGCCGTCGAGCCGTTCGTCGACGGTATCGAAGAGAGGTGAGGATGGCCCGCGCCCTCGTCTGAAGACTGCCGGTAACGGCTGGGCTTAAGTATCGGGCCCACTGACGGTTACTCATGAGTTTGGGCCAGCGCGTCTCGAGCGACCACCAACTCGCCCGACTCCT
>LKMJ01004593.1_pt1 | contig 13016 bp, 16 predicted proteins | sample 643391 | NCBI WGS metagenome assembly LKMJ01 (sample SAMN04112250, study PRJNA286221) | soda lake metagenome | biome: soda lake; feature: Kulunda Steppe; material: water; isolation source: sample PL-Br10 brine of Picturesque Lake | place: Russia: Kulunda steppe | collected 2010-07
CCCCCCCCCTGCTGCTGCTCCTCCCACAGCTCTTGTTGGCTGAACAGCTACTTAAGCTTATCCCCCAATTTGTCCAAGAGAAGAAAGCTCCCTCTTACATTGAGGAGCTGGCCAGCTGGTAGGTGCAGCAGGAACGGGTATTGCACTGACCTGGTGCTCAGCTTGACCACAATGTTGTCGCCTTGTGCGAGCACAACCAGCTCTTCCCCATAACCACACCTGCTACGAGCTGCATGCTGTATCTGTATGGCTGAGCTGATTCAGGCACTCTGGAGGGGAAGCCGGTTAAGGACCTGGAGAATGCTGTTGCTTCTGCTGCTGCTGCTGCTGCTGCTGCTGCTGCTGCTGCTGCAGAATGCCCCACACACCGCTGCTGCTTCTGTGCTGGCTTGGCTAAAGCCTCTGGCCTGCAACAAATCCTAAACTAAAAAGGCTGAGTTTAAATAGAGAAATCACACTATAAACACCAGGAGAAACATGGCTTTTATGGTGATAGAATGGTAATTTCTTTGACTTGAAAAAAACATTGAAGACAAGATGCACAAAGCTTATGCAAGACCAATGATGTTCAAGAACTACGAGTATGTAGTACACATCTAAAAGTCACCTGTATAGATCTTCAGAATGCTTCAAAATAGCCTAACATGGCTAGCTATACAATGAAGTATAGTTTAAAAGCTCTCCTTAAGCAAGACAGGATCGAAACTACCTCCCCTCCGCCCACCCCACATTCCCTTTAGCCCCTCCTTCAGCTCCAGCGTTGGACATACCCAGACCCACATGAGCACAGCAACCTACCTCCGCCTCCAGGATGCTTAAGCCCGCAGGCCTGGGGGACATCACGGAGCTCTGGGACCTGTCACGAAGAATTGTAGTCAGCAATGAATCGTAGTCAGAGCGTGTGTTGGTTGAAGGGGGTAATGTTTGAGGTGTTTGTCCTAGTTTCTCTATCTTTTAAATCCCCCTTATGTCCCTGGGTTTATACTTTCCTATGGTTGGGCTAGAGCACCTCTTTTTGTTTCCCCATGTAACATGAACCTGGTGATGATCTGAGTCGGCAGAGGGCATGCTGCGACTGAGGGGCATGGATGGGTGGCAGCAGCATCATGCAGTACCCTAGCGCCCTGGCAAAGTGAACAGCTGTGGCTGTGCCACAGTTTGATGTCCCTTGATGCATGGTTTTTGCACTCTAGACATGCCAAAAGCCTACACTTGGTGCACCATCAGAGAAACAAACTCGGGTCTCGTCCGTGGCAGGGACACATATTGTGGCTTGTGTATCTCTGATGGTAATTCACCAATGATGGTGATGTTGGTGAGACAGAGAAACGAACTCGGGTCGTTTCTGAACGAGTGTCAAAAGACACTCCACCTCGAATGTAGATTTCAGAGCACCACCTTGCCTTTTGTTGGTTTTGGATGCAGACCTGCTTGGCTTCAGCTGAGCTGCCCTCGTTTGGAAGGTGCAGCTTTGTTACCTTACCTAACCTCCACCTGCGTAGGTTATACAACACGCTGTCTGCCAGCAACTTCTGTAGCTTCTGCTTTGCGACCTTCCTCCTTGCGCCTGTACACGCACCCTCCCACTCCTGAGCCAGCTCCAAGGCTGCGGCTGCCCCCGCCGCAACTTGTGTTGTGTATTAGCCAGTGTGCGAGCACACCATTACCATGTACAACCGCGTGGAGGTACTCATACATCGCCCCCCAAATCTTGGGGAGCGTGTGGAGGTACCTTTGCGCTTTAGGGGGTTGCTGCTGCTGCTGCTGCTGCTGCTGGCGCCCCCATTTCCCTGTTGGCGTAGCCTTTCCTTTTTTACTTGTTCTACTGCTGGTCTTGGCCTGGTCGGTGTTGCCCCTGCCCTCTCCCTCACTGCTGCAATCGCTTTGTACTATGGCTTCTGTGTTGCACCTGTTGCGGGACACTGAAAATGGGTGTGTGCTTGCATGTGCGCGCGCACGCACACTGCCTCCCCTTGACCACGCCCCCATCCGCCAGCAGACACCGACGAGGAGCCCTGACACCCACGAGGAGCCCTGACTGCACTGAGCTGCTGAGTCGTTGAGCGCCTCTGAGCTCTGAGCTGGCGCCGTATGCCGCCGTCTGCCAGCGTGGTCCAGGCAATGCTTGTCGTGTGCCTGCTGAGAGAGTACCTTGGCTCTTGTTCTTTTCTTTCCCTATCTTTCCCTGGGAAACCCTATGTAACCTATCATTTGCGGGGCGACAAAGGGCACCTGCTCCACGAGGCATCTAGTCGGTGTCCGCCAGCACCGCTGCCCTGTCTCCTCCCCTGCGCACCATTGTTGATATTGATGCCTGTCGCACGCAATGCGGGGGGTGCACTGTGTGCTGGGAGGAGTGCTTTGCAGAAAGGGGCGGGGGCCGGTCCGACCGGCGTCCGTAATACGATGCAAGCACGCGCGTTGGAGTTCTTGGAGCACCACGCATCGCCCGCCCTTGTCACAAGAAGGCCACCACATACACACCAGGCCCTAAATCACACTCGCGGGGCGCGGGACGGGGCGCAGCGCGGCTCTTGGGGGCCAGGGACTCTGTGCTCAAGTGCACCGTTCGCCCCGCCGCGACCACCGGCGGAGTCCCCGCGAACTGCGCTGTCCAGCCATCAATGCCTTATGCTTTAACATCGCGCTTTTACATTAATCCAACTGTCTCAGAAACGGCCAAATTACACGCAGAAATTGGTTGCAACCAACGTAGGTTTGTGGCGGCTTTGAGCAAGCTCCCAAGCCTGGTACCATTGCAGTACTTGACTGCCAAGAGATAAGTGTGTCGCTGAATGGGTATGAGCTGATTAGGGTCCAGACCCTGGACAAAGGCTGGTAGGCTGGTGCTGTTGCTGAGAGCCCCCTATCCCCTCTACCCCCTGCCCTGCTTCTTGATGCATATCTAGGGTGGGCACTTGGTGTATTTCTTTTTTTAGCAGGCATTTCCATTATTAGTATAGCGCCTGGACGGCTGGTAGTGAGTCTTTGCTTATAAGTAGTGTAGTAATTACAAGGGAAGCAAATTCGAAGAGGGAAAAGCCATTACTCAGTAATCATACCGGAAATGGTCTGGACAAACTGGAGAATGTGTAAAACACTGTCTGAATGAAGACAAGGGAGCAAAAAAGGCTGGTCAAGGTCTAACAGCCAACAGCATGCTTCTTATCCTGATCTGATAGGGTACGGTATTGAACAATATGTTTTCTTCTTCATCTTAAAAACATATTCCAGAAAGCGTTGCTGATGTCTTTGTGGGCTATGGGGAGTAGACCCTGGTGATATAAGTAGTAACCAATTTAAACCGATTAGCATGACCAAGCATATATATATATGATATGCTATAGAGTATGCTTAGAGTGCATATATATGATTTGTTCCTTCATGAACATTAAAGAAATATTGGAGCTTAAGTGTAGTTGGGTTTGACGATCTTGATACTTTTGTGTTAAGGGGATAATCCAATTTAGAGGCAAGGCAGGTTATGACATGAAAAGGATTACCAGCAATGCCAGCGCATGGTATCCCTGCATCTGCATATCTCGTATCAACCTGTGTTGCCTGATACTTGGCCACAGCATCTGCGCACTCATTGCGAGCAATACCAGCATGGGATTTGACCTTAAAAAGGTGCACAGGGTATTGCGAGTTACGGACAATTTGTATAAGTATCTTCAGCTTCAGATGTCCGGATCCCTTTGTACATGGTGGTGGTGAAGGTCTGGGTTCTTACTGTAAGTGCATAATGATTTGATGGAGAGACAAGAGACTGTCAGCGGCAATATGAGTGGCCGTGAAGAATGACGGCTGTGATGGCAGCCAGTTCAGCTCTGCCAATGGTATCTGTAATGCCCATACCATTAAGTTTGACCAAGCTGGCAGTAGACGTAGCAGGGTGGTACGTGCCGGCAGCTGCCCCTGCCACTTGTTTTCCTTGATGAATCTGACAGCTGCCGTCTGTGTATGCCCACTCCTCCCAATCAGGCACCCTTTTGAGTCAAAAGTTTTGACTAAGTGTGGGCTGGACTGTGGAGGGAAGAACGACTCTTGGTTGTGGTTGTAAGTATGCAAGTATCAGCAATCAAGAGGAAGTTTTTCAAACTTTGTAGTACCAGTTTCAATTCTCGAGTGGCAGGCATTGAGAACTGGGTCATTACTGATGTTTTTGTGCTTCCAGTTTGCTTTTGAATGTCATGAATCAGGTCCCTGATCCAGGTGAGATTGTGGTTATTCAGATGATCAGGCAGGCTGCTGTGTTCCAGACAGCAAATATGTGCGTATTTAAGTTGTGGTGGGGAGCGGGATTTCATTGTTGACTCAAAAGTAGGGGTTGGCATAGTTGGGGTTGGATAAGGAAATAGTTGATTAAATGAGGATATGGATCCTAGAGTGCTGCACTGTTGGGGTAAAGCGTTGAGGAGTTGGTGCTCATTTTTTCCTCCCCAATATCTGTTTCAGTGTTCTTTGCTAAGGCAGAATAGATAGCTTGTCCTAGGGCGCGGTACATGATTTGAACGTCATGTGTGGGAAACGTAATGGTCTGACAGACCTGGCCAAAAGGGTCTGACCAAATCCAGTGGCGGATGCCACTTCTTGCTACTCCTTTGGAGGAGCGGGGGGACTTGCACCCCAACCCTTTTGGCCCCTCGCGGCTGGCATCGGTTAGCAATTGCAATCTCCTGTTGTTGTTGCAATGATCATACCCTTACATTCACCCATCGCCTATGAAGCTTGGTCCCTCAAGCTTGGTGGGGCCACTACGGTGCCACAATCCCAAGGCCGCGGATCTGCAGATCTAGAAAGCCTGCACCCAGTCGGACTTGAACTGGGGACCTCTGCTTCGATACCAAATGTAATGGTTAGACCTGGCCAAAAAGGTCCGCCCAATTCCGGTGGTGGATGCCACTTTGCACCTTCCTACTCGTTTGGAGGAGCGGGGGTACATGCACCTCAACCCTTTTGGCCCCTTGCGGCTGGCACCGTTCAGCAATTGCAATCTCCTGTTACATTACAATGGTCCTACCCTTACAGGATGGCTGATAAAGATGCCGGAAACTTCGGATAAAAAGGCATCAAGAATGGCTCCTAAGACTCTGTCGCGAGGGTCTCTGTTCCAGTACTTGAGGTAATTGAGGGGTTGGGGTCCAGAGGGGAGGCCATTTGTTCTTGGGTTGCTAGTGCCCATTTCTGGAGGGCAGAATGAAAACTGAGGGGGAGGGCAAGCATGTACAAGTCTTTGACCTTGATATTCATGGGTGTCGTGTTGTCGTGCAAAGCAGAGCAAGAGAGGAGGCCTAAAAGCTTAGAGGCAAAGCTCTCAGGGGAAGGTACACTTTTAACATGGATTCCAGCAAGTATGGCATCATCGAGTGCCTTGTATATGATGTCAAAGCGCACTGGATTGAGCATGTCTTTGCATTTCCCTGTCACGTTGTAGATGCATGCCACCTCAGGGGTGTATATTTTGGGGAGTATCAGAGGTGGGGGCTTTGTTGTAGGGAAGGATTGGTCTCTTTGGATAAGGGGACAAGGGAGAGTTTTTTTTGGTTTTGGTTTGACCAGGTCAACGTCAATGACCCAGAACTCGAAGTAGCCTGTAGCCATGATGTCTGCTTGCAGATTTGTGAAGTTGATGTAAAAGCTGACTTTGTTTCTGAGTTGAGTGTCAAGCTTTTATTTTTAGGTGTAAGTTATTATTAATTTAGCAAACCTTGTCGCTCTAGGTTGCTCATAGGTTAGTCAGCTGTGGGCACAGTGGGTTCAGGTTCATCCTTGCATGCCTCAAATTCCAGAATGTGTTTCTGGAATGTGGGCCGTTTGTTTTTTGTTTCTTCTGGTTCCCCGGGTTCTTCCCTGAGCTCTTTGTCAAAGGATTCTTAGCTTTTCTATCATACTTGTTCCATGGTTAGGTCAGCACAAGTTGGGCAGGCACAGTCATCAGATTTGTCAACTTCCTCTCTCTTTCAGTGTAGCAGTCTTTCAGCATAGCAGCCGGTCTTTTTGAGGCATTTGAGGCGCACCCAGTGGTAAATTATGTTGCAAAAACCACAGATGTACATGACATCAAAGGGTGGCTCGGTTTTTCCATGTTCAAGGATGTAGAAGAGGAGCAAACCTCACAGCATGCACACTAAATTTCAGACCGAGCTATTGGATGGGTGCTCTTGGGCAAGAAGCCAACCTTTTGAATATGGGGAGCGCCCACCTTTCTATAATCATAGGCGCATAATGGGTGAGACACTGTTTCTACTCTAGAGGCGTGTTGTCATGCCTGTCCCTTTTCTTGTCTGGAACAATCCTCCACGGGTCAACGTGGGTGATGTCTAGGTCATGGTGGTAGGTGGTGATGATGGCATGATTTGGTGTTGTCTCTCTTGCTATCTGCAAGACATTGTTTCTCTTGAAATTCTAAAGCTCTGCGCTCCGGAATGAGGGATTCAGGGGGTTGATTGAAGGGCACGGAAGGTCCATTTCTATGTGTAAGAGTCTCCTCCTTTTTGTCTCAGGTACTTTTGACACTGGGTGTGTTAATTGGGTGGGGTGTTGGTGAGGGTTGAAGGCAGAGTAAGTAGGCTGTTTGTGTGGGCGGCCGTTGTGGTATTTTGTCTAGTTGGAGCGGAATCTTTTACGAGGCGGGTCAGCTTCTGCGGATAGATTAGCTGGAGCCTCCACAGCATCTGTTCAGAGATGTTGTGTGTTGGTTGAAGGAAATGCTTGCCTGTTGCTCTGTTTTTGTGCGAAGAAGATCCGGACTAGAGTCATTGGGCATGTGTACATTGCACTTAGTTGGGTTGGCGGACAGGGTAAATGGCGTCCAGTGAGTGAGTGTGTGTAGTGGGTTGTGCAGCGGGGCTGGGGGCAGGGAATCACTTGTGTTGGGGGCGTTTGCGAGGTGCTTGTTGGTGGGCTAGGTGGACTTGGGTCAGTGACGGGGGAAGGGTCCGGTGGGCGACTGAAGTTGGTGTCTACAAGTCCGCTGATGTGTGTATTTCTAATTTTGCGGTAGACAGAAAGAGTGATGGGTTCAGTGTTTCTATTCCTGCAAATTTCATGGATCACAGCTGCAGTGAGATCCGTGTTAAGAGGGAGATTGACTAAAGCCGCTAGTCTATTAAGTGCTATTTTGCGTTTGGCAGAAATCTTAGGATATTTGGACTGGAGCCGTGCTCTTGAAATGATACGAGTTCCGCCGCGGTGAGGTCATGGAGCCCGTTTAGGCCAAGGCTCAAGAGAGATTTAGCAGGTGATCAAGGTGGAGAGGGTGTGGGGTGGTGGCTTGCGGAGTGAGAGAGCTTCATTTAAGGTTATATTTCTCCTAGGTACATGCTCACTCCGCATTTCATAAGGTGGAGTGAGAAATGAGGGTTGGGAGGGTTCTTAAAGTTTTCTTGTGAGCATACCCTTAATGTGTTTTGTATCAGCCTTCTTTTGTTGTCTTCACAATTTTTGTGTATTGAATTAAATGTGTTAGGTTAGGTCCAGCGTAAGTTTTTTTACTTCAAACCAGTTCAGGCCAAGCTTGCTGAGGGGTAGCTCAGTATGACTGTCATACACCGAAACATTATAGTCTTATAATGTGCAGGTGGTCCCCAACACTCCTTGGATGGTACCATATACCGGTATACAGACACACTTTGTGGCATTGCTGTGCAAGGGCTCTTCCAATCTAATATGCTGTCCAGTTGACCTTGCTAGGTGTCACTCTGGTCGTATGCAATCATAGTATATGACCTCAACAAGATGTACATCCCATAGATAGGATTGCTGACAACCGTATAAATACCCCAAGTCAAATATTGTGATGACACGTGACCAGAGTAGCAACTGGCAAGAGCAACCGAACAGCATAATAGATTGAGACATGCCCTTGCACAGCAAGGCCACAAAGTGTGTCCGCATACCATCCTGATTGGTGTGATGGACACCATTTACAAATTTCATACTGAGCTACCCCTCAGCAAGCTTGGCCAAGATTGGTGTACAGTAAATATGTGACAAAAATTATAAATACATGTAGAATGTTGGAAAATAACAATGAGCACATGTTTCCTTTCAAAACCCTCGCTAATGGTAGCGAGATCGATCCTCTTCCTAGTTTGATGGTGGAGGTTTGCCTGGTGCTTGCACCAGATGTAAACCTCATCCTTAATTCACACAAACGGGGGTTTCCTTTAAAAGGCCAACAAATTGGTCATAGCCTATTATTTCTTTTCTTGCCCGGCTTGGCAAATCAATAGACTTTGGCACTTCTACTGCGTACGTACTACGTATACTGTTTTCAGCAACCTAATGGTGTAAATGAAGCTGGCAGCACAGGGTCTGGTCAAAAACAGGATCAAAGGCATCTGATGAAAGGCATGCGGTAGAAGCCTTGGGGCAAGGTCCTGTGCACTGCATTGTGCAAGCAAAACCAGGCTATGTTGAGCCATTGGGCTTCACCTTGGTAGGAGCTCCAACAATCGCAGTATTAGAGTTTTCGCAAAAGGTTTTGGATTTGGCAAAAAAAATGGGCCAGTTTCTGGAGGAATGTGTAGGGGTTTGATGTGACTACCATCGTCATGATGGAACTTGATAAATTCTTTGGTTTAAATACTAATGGTGCGTTTACAATGGTTTGTGATTAATTCTGAATCAATCGCAAGGGGGGATTAATTGCAGTTTTGATTTACGAATTAATCATTAATCATCCCAGAAGGAGTTGCCTCCTTTCGTAGAAGTAAACGCACCGTAATTATTTCAGGCCCCCTCGCTCAAGAGGGTACTAAACCCAGACGCAGCGTCACTACCTTGAAAGTAAAAAATACATCACTTCCACTGAGCATTCGCGGGGAGTTGCAGCAATCACGATCGAACGCACACTAGGTATAATTTTAAAAGCAAACACCACGCCTTAGACGCCACCTCGAGAGCATGGCACAGGATGACGATTGGAAGAAACATCTGGTTGTGCCTCCCAGGGACACCAGGCAGCGGACCGAGGGTGGGTGGGCCTGCTTGAGCGGGAGCACGCGTGCATGATTGCTCTCGTTCTGTGGGGTGGCTCGCGAGAGGCAGGCGTGGGGGCTGGTCGGGAGGGAAGCAGCCCCGTCGACCCCCAACGCTTCTCTCCTCTCCTCCGGAAGAGCCCCATCGAGCGCCACGCCCTGTCCCCGCCTGCCCTTGTCCTCCCCAGATGTCACGGCCACCAAGGGCAACGACTTTGAGGACTACTTCCTGAAGCGCGAGCTGCTCATGGGCATCTTTGAGAAGGGGTTTGAGAAGCCCTCGCCCATCCAGGAGGAGAGCATACCCATCGCGCTGGTGGGCCGCGATGTGCTGGCCCGTGCCAAGAACGGCACCGGCAAAACCGCGGCCTTCTGCATTCCCGTGCTGGAGAAGGTGGACACCTCAAGGAATGCCATCCAAGGTAGGTTGTTGCCTGCTATCAACCTCCCTGCAATCCCTCTCCCTGCTGCTGCAAATGGTGATCCCCGGCTTTCCTACCCCCCAGCGCACGCCAGTAGCCGCGCCCCGAACCCGCATAAACTGCACGTCGATTGCCCTGCGCCCCCATCGCACGGAGAGCAAGCTATGCGTGTTTCGCATGATGCGTGCGTGCCTGCAGCTCTGATTCTAGTGCCCACGCGCGAGCTGGCGCTCCAGACCGCACAAGTGTGCAAGGAGATGGGCAAGTACTTGAGTGTAGAGGTGATGGTGACAACGGGTGGCACCAGCCTGAAGGACGACATCATGCGCCTCTACTCCACCATCCACATCGTCGTGGCCACGCCCGGGCGCATCCTGGACCTTGCCAACAAGGGCGTGGCGAAGCTCAACGACTGCAGGGTGCTGTGCATGGACGAGGTGGGCGTGGGTTACCGGCATCATCTGGGCTAATTAGGGAAATCAGGGGCTAAACCGAACCAAGAATTCACATGCTGCTTGCCTCCGCTGCATCGCTGCCAGCCAGAGGCACTTCACAGGAGAAAGGCAAAGTTGTGAGCGCCTGGATGGGCTTGCATCTGCCCAATTGCACAATATGGGGGAAGGCATGGCGTGCATCATGATTCTCACCTGCTTGGAGATGGGTGCATTCCCCCATGCTGATGCTTTAGGTCCCCTGTCGCACTTGCTGATCTACAGGCAATGCTTTCAGCTGAGCATGAGTGGTGTGCTTTCCATGTTTGGCCTGCGTGTCTGTGGCCATGTAAGGGCTGGCTAAGCATGTGTGGGGTGTTGTGACAAATCAGGAGACGTTGCATGCTCCACCAAGCTAAGCATGGTACCCCTGGCTGCCTGGTGTGTTCTGCTGTTGGCTGTACATAGTTCACTGTTGTTTCTATTAAGCCACTTCTGAGCGTGACTGAGGTACATTTGAGATGCCTGTACACTGCCGTGAACTTCAACAAGTTGAAGGCTGCCCTAGGATTCCTGATTGCCTTGCAAGGAGCAAAGCGTTATGCATGGTATAGCTATCTCTTCTGCCTGTTCACCTTACTACTGGTGCATTTTTGCTGCATGGTGTCTCGAGCCGAGAAAGTGAGCATGTGCTCACCCCTTGGCGCGCATGCGTGCTGGCACTCGCCTCATGGCTTCTCTTGCGCGTGTTTTTGTGCGCACACGCTTACATACATGCGCACATGTGTTTCCACGCAGGCTGACAAACTCTTGTCGCCGGAATTCGAGCCCATTATTGAGCAGCTGATCGGCTTCCTCCCACGAGACAGGCAGATCATGCTCTACTCAGCCACCTTCCCAGTGACAGTCAAGCACTTCAAAGAGCGATGGCTGAACAAGCCTTACATCGTCAACCTTATGGATGAGCTGACCCTGAAGGGTATCACGCAGTACTACGCTTTTGTTGAAGAGAAGCAGAAGGTCCACTGCCTCAACACTCTCTTCTCCAAGGTAGGTACCATGCATGATGCTCAGCTTATGAAAAGATTTCTCCAAAGACTGCAGTGTTAGTAAAGGAAAAGTGTAGCATGTGAGCTCTCTTGTGCACTGAAGCTCACCCTGTGCCTTGGGTGGAGAGGGTGAGCGAGAGCTACAAGGCAGCCGGATTCTTCCAGCTTGCTCCAGGCTCTCATCAAGCGGTCGTGCACTACCCTCAGCTGTCATGCCGATGACTTGTGCGTTCCTCAACTCATTTGCATGCCAAGCCCGCAATATTTGAGGGAGGACAAGGCCAATCAACACCGCGACTGATAAGTGTCTTATCTGTCTCGAGAGTAGAACGCATCCCTGGTTGACATTACGGCTAATCAACACCAAGAACATTAAAATAGTGTTCCTTTTTCTTGAGGGTTGTTTTTGCCTGTAAGCTATTTAGCCACCTGAAACTTGTTACAAGTTTTTCAAGCTCGTCGGATACACCCCAATGCCATCGTGTGTATGTCTTCGCACCCGCAGCTGCGTATCAACCAGTCCATCATTTTCTGCAACTCTGTCAATCGCGTGGAGCTGCTTGCCAAGAAGATCACAGAGCTGGGCTACTCCTGCTTCTACATCCATGCCAAGATGCTTCAGAGCCATCGCAACCGGGTGTTCCATGACTTCAGGAATGGACTATGCCGCAACCTGGTATCCTCTGGTGGGTGTCTGCAGTTAGTTCCTGCGGTTACGAAGCTGTGGGTATGCTGACCTTCCACGGAGTTTACTGAGCACCTTGGGGCCTGGTACATTGATATTGTTGGTACCTTGCATGGCACCAAATTGCAAGCCTGATGCACCTTGGGGCCTGGTACATTGATATTGGTACCTTGCATCAATTTGTAAGCCTGATGCACAGGGCAGGCCCAGGGTCTCTCAGTGATCAGTTACCCTCAAGGATGGAGAAATAAATGAGCAAAGTTCACTCTCGGCACTAAATTATTCAGCGTGCAAAAAGCACAAGAGAGGCCCTCCTTGCAAACCCTCTGGATGGTACTAAAACCAGATCTTCCCTGCCACCTGCTGTCAGTTGCTGCCAAGCAAACCCAGTTAAAAGCTGACTGGTGGAGAACCCAAGAAACGAAGGAAAGTGGGCCCCACTGACAGAGGAGGTGCAACGTAATGCATGCCTCCCTAATGAGTTGATTCTCCTCAGGCTTTGAGACTAAACTTCATGTCCCCCTGCCTCCTTATGCGTTTGCTGCACCCGTCTCTCTTGTCCTACTCGCGCATGAAGTATGCTGTCTGTGCCCTGGCTGCAGACCTCTTCACTCGTGGCATTGACATCCAGTCGGTGAATGTGGTTATCAACTTTGACTTCCCGAAGAACGCGGAAACTTACCTCCACCGCGTTGGCCGCTCAGGCCGATTTGGCCATCTGGGCCTGGCTGTGAACCTCATCACCTATGAAGATCGCCTGAACCTGTGAGTGCAGTATTTTTGTGTGCCCTGCAGGGATATTATTCGTGCACTTTAAGTCTGGCTGTCTCGCCTGAAGGGGTCGGCATTGGCTTACAGTGCTAAATTGCACTGAACATGTCCAGGACACGTGCAAAAATGGTATTCTGATGATTCGCTCATTAAGGGCTCCCCTCAAGTGACGAGTAAGCCTGAATCGACATTTTATGAATCGGCTTATAACAATTTCATGTGTTGGAAAAAACTGCGTCTGGGGGGTCATCAGAGGCGGTGCCGATGTGCGCCGAGTTAGTCATGCCTCTTGCTGCGGTAACCAGGCTGGGCAGGCAGCGCACAATGCCTTGGCCAGATGCAGTAGCTTGAGCTCAAGGACAAGGAATGGGTGCAAGCAGCTAAGTGCAGCTTGTGCATGGCATCACAAGTGGCGCAACTTGGCCGGTGCAGCTCTCTCCTCCTATCTCCCTTGCCAGAGCAAACCTTTGCCTCACATATAATCAATGTACACAAGAACAACACGCAATGCCTGCACAAGAGCTCACATGCACGCACTGATGGTACGCATCAGGGAAGTTCAGGGGGGTCTGTGACATGTTCGGTTTGCCCGGAACTACTTTTTCAGAACTTCCGGTTCCCCGGAAGTCTTTTCCAAATGTTTCCGGTTTGACCCTAGAAAAAAGCCCGGCCGG
>LKMJ01004594.1_pt1 | contig 13016 bp, 14 predicted proteins | sample 643391 | NCBI WGS metagenome assembly LKMJ01 (sample SAMN04112250, study PRJNA286221) | soda lake metagenome | biome: soda lake; feature: Kulunda Steppe; material: water; isolation source: sample PL-Br10 brine of Picturesque Lake | place: Russia: Kulunda steppe | collected 2010-07
CTCTCTCTCTCTCTCTCTCTCTCTCTCTCTCTCTCTCTCTCTCCAGCCAGCAATTTGTAAAGATCAGCGCTGCATGCAGCTGCTGTCAGATGCACTCACTCTGGACGTTGGACTGGACTGGACTGGACTGGGTGCTGCCACGCCTGTTGTCTGCTTGGTGTACACTGTCGCTGTCCGCAGCCAGTCCACACACCACATTTGCTCAAATACAGCTATATCTGAACTGATGATGGGATCAAATACTTCTCCAACTGACTCAACCAGCCTCTGGGTCACAATGCAGCACAAATCTGGCATGACAATCTTAATTGACAAAGTATTTTCATGCCCCCCACGCATGCTTTTCTGTTTTGGTACCTCTAAACCTAAGCTACTGTCAATGACTGCTTGTTCTGAAGATGTCTTCAATTTTTTTCCAGAAACAAACTTATGATTCCTATCGTTTTATTTCAGAGCTTATGTTTTCTTGATGGCTGGTGTTCACCAGCAACCTGATCAGTCAAACTACCTGGCTGAAGGTCTAACTTGTCAACAAACTTGTCAACAAAGATCAGAGGCCAAGGTCTCAGGGGGAGGATTGCATACTGAATTGAATGTGGCTTGCTTCTTTAGTGCAGCCCGGGGTTCTACGCGCCTACTAGGTTCTAGTAGAAGGCGCTGCTCAGCATCAACCGTCACAGTCCTAGCTCACACCTCATGACTTGACACCTCAAAGCACCTAGCAGCTACCAGGAAGCAGGCTCTCAAAATAGGGGCGATCTTCCAAGTCTGTCTACCAAGCTGCTCCGGATACTCGAGCAGGCAGCGGGGCAGATGGAAAGTCGATTATCCACCCTCGCAACCTATGGGTTCAGGGTCTATTTCTGCCTAGTCTTGGGCCCTGCTGTGGAGTGTTAAGAATGGTACCTTGTTCTTAAAAGTAAAAACATTTGCTTAGCTTGCCAATAAAGCAATGAAAGCCTGCACGAAGAGGCAGGTTAGCGGCCTTGTCTCCTGATGACAGCTTCAAGGACGCAAAAGGTATGGAAAGCTTTCTAAGGCTAGCTTACAGTGTTTATCAATCAAATTCAAATCCAGAGGCAAAAGTTGATGTTATTTGAAGTGCACAATTGATGTGATGAATGTGGAGCACACACACAATGTTGCAGGCCTTAAAGATCTCATAGCGGGGTGCAATGAGATCAGGCCTGTGCATCACCACCCCCGTAAACATCCACAACACAGCCCATCGCATAAAGTTCCAGCCTGTCCGCCAGTCTGTTGCCACCAGTCTTGCCCCCCTCTGTCGCATCCTTCCATGCATCATGCAAATTGTAGTCGCCATCTTTGATATATGCGTTGGAATGCAGCCTTTTCAAGGCTACTTTTTTCCAATCATCAATATTGAGCACCGCAGCGCCACTCTTCCACCGGGCTGGGCACACATCGATGGCATCTGCGGCTTGGGGCAGTGACCGACGTGACTTGATTGCGTATGCAGCAACCCAGCGCAGCATAAGCTTCAAATAACCAAGCCACGTATTGAAGGTGTTGGGTGTGTATGAGCCTGCTATAAGCCCATACTCGTACTGCATGTGATAAAGCAGCAAATCAGCTTCCCTGGCAGTCATTGCTCCCAGGGCTCCCCACACCTGGATGGCCTGCAGCACGCAGAGGGCACAGTCAGAGAGGCGCTCAGCGTGAACATTCCTGCTGAAGGGGATTTATCTGAGCAAAAGTTCTTAAATGCTCCTTTCTTTACAATCTGAAACATTATCATCTTACTAGACTACCAAAGCCCAGCGTGTACGCTCCTGCATGCACTACGTTCATGAGAGCATCAGCCAAAGAAAAAGCCAAACACATCAGAAAGAGGTGCACCTTAACGAACGCCGTTGGGTTAGCACACCATGAGCAATCCAATTCAGGTTGGGTCGATCATAATCCTGACCTTTTTGGGCCATTCGACAAGCTCTTTGAGAGCCTCAAGATCAAGGACGAAGTTCGCATGGTTGTAAAAGCCCGCGTCTCTAAGCTTCGCACGCAAGCTGTCCTGCAAAAAAAAAGGCGCAGGACTTGATGAGCTGAGATCAAAACAAGTCTAATGTAGGGAAGCATTCTGCATCCTGCCAGTGGATAGCAGTGTCATGTGCTCTTCATGCACAAAAGGGCAATGAGAAGCAATTGCTTACAATGAGTCAGGTGTGCTTTCGCACCTGTGCGAGGCTCCAAGTAGGCAGCTGTGGCTGCCCAGCAGGCGGAGCCTGGGCGGTTTGTATTACCTGCATCATCATGGGTGGGTGGCGCTGGTTCAAGTGAAGCTAGGATGCATTCAGAAGCTGTGCAAGCCATGAGCTACAGCTTGGCCTTCGTGCCCTTGCTGACAGCCAAACCATGCTAAGCAGTTCGGAGGGTATGCCTCTTGAATGGGACTTTGGCTGTGGTCGCTAGCCGCTTGGGAAGGTGCAATCACAGTAATCTGATTGTACTCTGATCTGCAGCTGCCAACTAGTCTAGGACAGCTCACGGAATTAAGACGGCGCACATGATCTGTAGCAGCCAACTAGCCTGTGACAGCGCACGGACTCGAGACAGCACACATGAGCTGGGACAGCGTGTATGTCCATCAGGAAGGGGCCAAGAACTCAACCCTCTCCTCACCTGACCAGGCAGTTGTGCAACTTGCGCTGCTTGCTCTGCTTGCTGACGCTGCAGCTCTTCGAGATTATGTATAACCTGCATCAGCACAGGCAGGAAGCATGTTTGGAGAAGGGATTCCACATTTCAGCGTAATGGGTGACTGCAGCTGCCCTACCTTGGGAAGGGTAAGTTGCTGTACTTCAATGTAAGCTTTACCAAATTAAGTGGACAAAAGGACATTCAAAGGCTTGACTCAAAGCAGGAGCCGATGGAGCAGCCGTGTTGGGGCTGTTTTCTTCCTTATCAGGGTGCAAGGGTGGCGTGCTCATGACAAGACACACACCCGCATCTGTCCTCACATTTGATTGATGATTTTGTAAGGGTTAACCAAGAGGTTTGAATAAATCCTTGGATTGTTCCTCAACAGCTTCAGGCAAGAGACACAACAGACATATGTAACCAGAGAAAAAGCTTGCACTTCAAACAAGCAACGCAGGCCTACAAAACAGAGCGTGTGGCACATCGGCTTCTGAGCCAACGAGCTCCCCAAACCCACACACCGAGTTAAGTTGTAGACGTAGTCTATAATGTTCGCTCTTTGATGCCTCAAGTTGTCTCCTCAAAGATTCGACTTCTTTGGTTCGAAGTGACTGGGTCACAATATTACAATGAAGGGTCCCAACTGATCGCGCTGCCTGCAGATCAAGTTGAGGACTTTGAGTAACAAGAACGAAGTCCTCAGTGAGGTGTTCATTGAACGGGGGGTCAGCCATCAGAGGAGAGTTGACAAAGGCTGGCATTTCTTTGATAGCAACAGATCAAGGTCATCAAGGAGGAGGCACGGGAGTGGGTATGTGCAGTGTCGCTCATGCGAAGCTGCCTGCTATAAACATATAGCCCAGGTCCAGCACCTTCTGCTCATCACAATCGCACCCCACTCATGTAGGAGCCAACAGCATGAATAAGCACGCCACCTCAATGATGGCTAAGAAAAAAGAAAAGAACCACATGCGAACAATTTCTGAAGAGCAAGTTCTGCTCAAGGTTGAAAACTCGGCAGAGCCGCTCTTGCACTTGGGTGGCGAACAGTCTGACTTATCAAAAATCAATGTCAAGCCCGTCAGCTTACCGCATCATACACAGGTTGATAAGGAGGCAGGAGAGGAGGGTGAGACTGTGTTGAGGGGAATGACAGAAGGTTCTCTAGGTTATCTGGAGGGCTCCTGGGCTCCGCAGCCTGAATTCGGGAGGCAGCAGCACAAGAACAGCTGATCAGCTCTCCTATGATACCAAGGTGCCAAAACACCTGCGCAGACTTTGTTCTATGGTCAACTACTTTGATTGACAAGCAAAAGTAGAAGATAATGGGGGCTTTGGCCAGGCACGCCAGTTGAAGAGCTGGGCATGTCAAGATGCAAGCACAAGGCATTGCTGCACACCCCACATGCCCAGCTAGGAAGTCAGCACCGCCTTACCCGAGCTGCAAACAATTTTTCGAGCGGTGGTGGCTGCATGGAAGGGAGGGATAGAAGGGGGCTGGGTATACGACCCAAACGTGTGCATTGAGCGTATAGATAGGTCACCTCTGGCGAGCTAGCAAGCAGGGGGAGTTGCTGATTCGTCGGAGTTTGCTCAGGTGGTAGGTCTTTGAGGAAATCCTGCGAAGTAAGAGTCACGGGAGGGGTGAGTACAGCTGCGCAAGGGCTGAGCAAACACAGCGACGGCAAGGACGCTCACCTCAAGATCCATCCCATTCTCTAGATGGTTCATGAGATCATCGTCACTGCTCAACATCTTGGGTGCACTCTGGAGCTGCTCCACCTTCCTTGAAGGTACCTTCAGGATCAGTGGTTACGTTCCTTATTCCCTCAAAATGATAATTATAAAACATAGATAACTAACACACTTATGTGAATAAAACCCATGCTTATGTTGTTCATTGCAAACAAATCACGTTGTAGCGGAGGCATGCTGCGCATCTTGGACATGCGTGTGCATCCGAAGTCTGAACTGATCTCGCAAGCCACGCTGCAAATGACATCGAAGTAGGTCATGGAATCCTCCTCCATATCATCTGTAAATGTATTTCGTCGCGTTGCTTAGGGTGTGGTTACAACACCATGGTTAATAGTTAATCAGAATCGCAATTAACCATCAACCATGTTTACAATACGTGGTTAACTCGATGTTAAGCGAAAATAGAAATAGAATTGAATTAATATTAGGGCGGAACCCCTCCCGTGCGAACGGGGGCTATGGCTGAAATGATGTTGTCACGCTTGGGAAATCCCACGTTGAGCTTTTTACGCTTGTAATGCGAATGGTCCAGAAAATCTTTTCCGTATTTCACCCTCATGCGAATTTGCCCATTGCGACGTGAGCAGGTGTCACATGAAGTTCTGATCAGGCTCTAGGGGACTGCTCACAGGTCAGCACGAGCGTCCACCTTGCTGGACGTGCCCAAGTATACATTAATGCACGTTCGCATTAGAGTGATAGAGACCAGGGTACAGGACAGGTGAACCCATTAGCGTGCCTCTAGAGCAGATCTGTGCACGCATGCAACCAGGCGACAGCATTCAAACATGACTGTGCAAGTCCAGTCATGCATTGATTAATTCAACTGTGATGGATACAGGGTATCAAGGATGGCTGCAGCAGGACAGGATAGGACTGCTGTGGCTCTGGCCAAACATGGTGACCCCCTGCAACAACAAATAGCGCAGCTGCAGGAAGAGGAGAGGCGGCAGCAGCAGCAGCAGCAGCAGCAGCAGCAGCGGAGCGGGAGATAAAAACACAACTGGAAGAGCTAGTGGCACAGATTCCGCAGCTGCAGGAGCAAGTGGCACAGATTCCGCAGCTGCTGGAGCAAGTGGCACAGAATCAGCAGCTGCTGGCACAGAATCCGCAGCTGCAGGAGCAAGTGGCACAGAATCCGCAGCTGCAGGAGCAAGTGGCACAGATTCCGCAGCTGCTGGAGCAAGTGGCACAGAATCAGCAGCTGCTGGCACAGAATCAGCAGCTGCTGGCACAAAATCAGGAGCTGCAGGAGCAAGTGGCACAGATTCCGCAGCTGAAGGAGCAAGTGGCACAGCTCCAAGGTGAGTGTTGCCTCAAAGCATCATCCTTTGTCAAAGGTGCAAGCAGCTCCTCCTCTCTCTTGGCTCAAGTGTCCCTCTGCTTTCTCCTCCCGCATCTTTCTTGCAGAAGCTGATCCGTTTCAAATTCTCTGGAAGGCATGTACCAACGTCACGATTGCGCTCCGGAGAGCATACCCCAAACACAAGCAGCAATAATCTGATCCGTAGGTAGCCAGAAGTACCATGCCATCACAACGAATGGATTGACGATCTGTCATCCTGGCCATAGCCTGCCTTCGGGCTGCGCGCAACAAGTACGTTACTTCGCATCCCCAGCTCGCTGATAGGCTGGAAACTGCCTGAAAGTTCTCGGGAACGTAGGGCTCGCTTGGAGCCCACTCGTCAGTTTTGGGTCATGGGCCTGGAGGAAGGTCTATGCATGTCTAGCAGGTATATCCCTGCCTCCAGTACCTCCAGCTGATGTGTGAGTGTGTGTGTGTGTGTGTGTGTGTGTGCGTGCGTGCGCGCAGGAGTGCATCTGTGCGTACAAGTATTGTAGTGTAGCATGTTGACACACATATATGTACATGTACTTTATAGGGTTCACGCATGGAGCCATCACTCAAGCACATACGTAGCTAATATCGGGCAGACAGTTATGTTGTTGCTTACTGTTCTTGAAATTTTCAAGGCTGTCCTTTTTTTTTGGACTTGCTCATGCCTACCTACTTCATTGTTTTTAACAAGCAGGCCATGCAGTCGAACTTCTGCAGCATCTGCAGCAACAGGACACAGACTGCACTATTCATAAGGAGCCTGCAATGCTGCAGATGCCCTCGTTTAAGCATTCGGTTTATGGCTTGCAAGGTCTTTCATGTAAGTCGATCAACCCTGAGCTATTAGGGGACGTCCCTAATAGCTCGACAGTGTCAGGACAGGATGATGAAAAGTTTATAGAGCGTGGTTGGCGCACACTTAAAAACTTCTTTTTCCCCCTTTGCATGTGGCCATGGTGGATCAGTTGCCTTCATCTGTAAATATGTCCTCATGTGCATGATCACGCACGCAGAGAAAGCCTTTTTTGCGCACAAGTGCTCCTCAAATTGACAGTCTTAAGGCCCAGAAAATGTCAGCAATGACTATCCATCTCATTGTCTATTTGCCTAACATTTTTCACCACATCTGGCACCCCACAAGAGTATGCCTGGCAAACACAAACATGAGTCATCATCTAGGTGCATTATCGGCCTGGAGAATCATCACCAGCTAGTGCTGCAGCTGCATAACGTGTGTAAACCATGTACGGAAACCTTGTCTCCTCAGACATTCTCCCAAGGTACATGTTCTTTCCAACATACAAAACCCCCAAACAAGGGGTTTCTAGGGGCTTGCATGATTGGGACCCTCGCTGGGGGCCTCCTGAGACCACCCCCCATTTTCGCCCAAAGTGAAAAAAAGTGAAAAGTGCACTTTGGGGGTTTGAATTAAAAAGTGAAACAATTTAGGGGCTGGAAAATTTTTCGTGTGTGACCGCGATTTTTTCACTTTTTTTTGGGTCGAGTGAAAAAAAAGTGAAAAAATGTGAAAAAAATGTGTGTGACCGCGGCCTTATGGATATTTTTTTGATGGCTGGTCTTCACCAGCAACCTGAACAGTCAAACTACCTGGCTGAAGGTCAACCTTAAACTTGCAAACTTGTAGGATCACTGAGCGCCACAATATTGCTTGCTACGTAGTTCTGCTCCGGATACTCAAGCAGGCGGCGGGGCACCTGAGATGGAAGGTTGATTATCCACCCTCGCAACCTGTGGCTTCGGGGTTCGAACCTCACTGGAGACCACAACCGGCTAAGCTGCCCTCGTTCGGCGGATACAGCCTTGAAACCTTACCTTACCAACATTGCTTGCAGACTACCTTACGCTATTAAAGCAGGTTCCCTAGGAGACATTCTACTCAATTAGATCATACCTTATCCCTCGGCGCTTTCCTGCAAACTTGAGGGGAAGCAACTAACTGCAACTTATCCGGAAGCAACACAATTTACGGGAATTCCTACTTAATGAAGAAACGCACCAGATGCCCACCCTAGGTGTGCATTAAGAATTTATAATACAAGGGCAGTGTGTAGAGGGGATTGAGGCTCTCAGCAACAGCAACAGCACAAGCCATTGCCCAAGGTCCTCACCTGAGGGAGACTCCAGAGGAGTCCAGTCGGCTCATACTTTGTGGGTGACCCAATCAGTGTTACATCCATCTCATGCAGATCACATTGCAGAGATACCAGGCCATAGAGCCTCCACACAATCCTTCAGGGAGTAAGTGGCACCACCTACAGCCCCCTTTAGTTTAAAACCTTTGAAAATTTGTCTAGATCGCTACAAAGCTATCAAGCTTGCTGTGAAGCTTCTTGCAGTATGCTAAAAAAACCAGTTACAACCATTAATCTTTTTGCCACAAATCATTCTTTTTGGAAACGAAACGTTCGTAGCTACTTTGTAAGAAAACTGGTCGTGGACACACAGTATGCCCACTAGAAACCACTAAAAGCTTTGTTCAACCGTGCTAAACTCCGTTGCATGTTTCTGCACACACTCAGACACTTTTGTGAGTATGCTCAATCAGACAAACTAAATTGCCACAGCAGAGACTCAATCAGCAGCTCAGATGTTTAACACTGATACTTCATAAGAGAACACGACCTAGCAGTCCTAGGAAAGAATTGTGCCTGGCTTTATGAGCTTCCCAGGCTTGTTGACCTTCCCTTGCATGCACTTTGACATGTCAGGGTCAGGGCAAATGCTGCAAAAAGAACATTAGGTGCGTAAGCAAAGTAAGGGCATGCTACATGCAGGTGCGCAGCTTGTCAAAAACAGTTCCTCAGGTTACATGCCCATGTGCATGCTCATGCTCACCCCAAACTGCTCTTGCAGTTCAGGCCTATCAAGGTATCATTGTAAAAGAAGTGCTTCAGGGCAAGCATTCAGCGGTCAAACAGACTTCAAGCTCCTGGAGACTTTGCCTGCAGGCATGGCAGTCACAGACGCATTCTTTGAAGAGCATGCATCGCGGATGGCATGGACCAGTCTGGTCTCGGGACAATTGCACGGTAGCCATGGTAGACAGGATTGCACAGTAGCCTTGGCAGACAGGAACACCTTTTGACATTCCAGGATTGCAAGTGCAGGTTGGGTATGGCCCTTGAAAAGCAAGAGCATTAGGAGAGCTATTCCATTGCTTTGTGATGCGTCAACCGTACGTGAATGTGAAGCCAAACAGGGCCACACAACAGCAGAGGTTCTGCACACCAACATTAACCAGCAAGTTCACCCATCCCGCATCACGCTTCAGGCTGCTTGGAACAATGCCCTGTTGTAAGGGGAGCCCCCTTTCTACGAGAAGCTCGCCCTCAAAGTGCGCATGGGCAGTCTTGCAAAACCCACCAGGCGTTTTGCGCCCGCATATAGCTCAAAGGCCAGCATCTGCCCAAACGCCTGCATCTTCGGGCTGAGTGCTGGCGCTGGGCCCCTGCACACGCGGGCGACACACATTCCAGCATGCAGCAGAGTTATGGCACGCATGCCACTATCTGCGTGTGTGCACTGCTGGCCCTGGTATGTGCCGAGTCTCCCCTCGTGGCAAACGTGTGCCCTGCTGGCCCTGGTATGTGCCGAGTCTCCCCTCGTGGCAAACGTGTGCAGCTTTCAGAAAGCTCATCGATTGCTCTCTTTGGCCCCCCACCTTCCCCCCTTCCCCCTTCCCTCCCTGACGCCGGCCTTTGCAATCATGGCCACGTGGCGTGGTGGCAGGCCCCTTCACGTGCCAACGCCTGGTGGCACTGCGGGCTGCATTCCAAGAACATCCCCTGCTTAACCATAACGCTATGCACATCCAGGGGTTGCACACTATATGGGGCTAACTCACCCAGGGAGCTCTTGGCCCTGCTGCTTCAGGCGCTGCATGTTTGCTGACGCAAAGTAGCTGAGCACATCTGCTGTTATGGCCTCACGCAGCCGGCGGTCGGCCTCAGGCTCGTTGGCGGGGGTGGGTAGGCCTATGAAACCTGGCGGGGGTCGAGACCAAACGCGTGCAGGCATGGGTAAAAAGTGGCCAAAGCCACAGACAGTGTGGGCACGGGCATGGGGCATGCATGCATGCGCACTCATGTGCAGGCGCGAGTAAAGGAAGCAGGAGGTGCGGGCGAAAGCGTGAAACATGGCAGCAGGCCCAGGCCACGCGAGGGGGCCGGGTCTCAAGTCTGGTCAGCTCCCCTCTTTGGGGTATGCATGCAGGGCATTGGCTATGGCAAGAGCGGAGGCACAAGCCCTGCCGAGTGTGGAACCCACACGGCCAGACACCCAGAAGTAGCAGGGTCCATGCAAGCAGAAGCGTGTGCGTGCAAGCAGCAGCGTCCGCGCACAAGTGGCAGCGCCTGATCGAGCCAACCCTTGGCCAGAGACCATGAATACATGAACAGTAAATCAAACAGGGCCATCACTCCTCATCCCACTCTAAGCACAACTCCTCCCACACTGCCCGTAGGCGCGCCTTTTGCCAGACCCCACTCAATGAGCACCGCCCTCCCTCCCCTCCCTCCCCTGCTCTCTGCCAGAGTCGCGACGGCGCTGCAGGAGCCCTGGCCCTCATCCCATCCCTCCCTCCCGGCCCACTCCCCCACCTGCTTCATCAAAGTCGCGCCAACGCTGCACCAGCACCTGCCGGTGCGCCGTCAGATGCTGGGCCACGCTGACTGGCCCAGGAGGAAGGCTGCTGCCGCCACCTTGCAGCGGGGCCGTGGCAACTGCAGGGGGAGGCGCCCCAGCCCTTGCGGCTGCGGTACTGCCCTGCTGCACGGCCTCGGGCGCAAGGTGGCCATTGAATGGCCCGGGGCTGCGCAGCTGGGTGCCTGGCGCAGCTGGGTGTGCTGTGGTGTGGGGAGTGGCCGTGGCGCTTATGGGCACGCCCTGGGCAGGGGGCACGCGCAGGGCATGAGGAGCAAGGCAAGCATGTTTGAGGGCGCGCGCAGCTGGGTGCTGGCATGCAGCCAGAGCAGGCATGGACCCAGAGCGGGCATGCAGCCAGAGCGGGCATGCAGCAAGAGCGGGCACGCTAAGGGCTGGGGGAGGGGGGAGCAGCAGCCTGAGGCGAGATAGGGTGCAGCACAGGGCGCGCACGATGGGCGTGTGCATTGTTGCTCCCTGTCCGTCCTCCAGCCAGGGGAGTAGACGCGGGCTGCCTGACCCTGCAGGTGGCACTGAGGCCGCTGGCACACAGAGGCCGCTGGCACACACAGAGGCCGCTGGCACACACAGAGGCCGCTGGAACACACAGAGTACGCACGCACGCAGGGCGAGGCTGCAAACGCCAACATGGGCGCGTGCATGGCAAGGCTGCTGCGTACGCGCATGGGCACATGCCCAGCCACAGCGCTCTCACCGGCCGTCCCCAGGCGCCTCGGCACATGTGCATCGCGATGATGTCTGCAAACGCGCGCATCTTGGGACTCAGCCCAGGCCGTGCGCCCCTGCAGCGCAACAAATGATTATGGGGCACGCAGCTCAGGCGCAGCATGTGTGCGTTTGGTAAGGGGTCAGTCGTGCGCGGGAGCTGGACGTGGCATCGGGTATGAGCCAGACGTGGCATCAGGTATGAGCAGGACGTGGCATCAGGTATGAGCATTGCCGGTCCTAGGAGGAGGTGGGGCAGCGTGCTAACACGGGCATGCAGGGGGCGGGCAGAGGCAGAGATGCGGTGGCGGACCATGCGCGCCCTCCGACATGGTGCATGCGGCCTAGCCTGCATGCATGGGCAGGCCCTATAACCCTGTTTCCCCTCCCGCGATTCCCCTTCCCTTGATCCCCTGCTAGGGCTCACCCTCTCTCCACAGACTGCCCCGCTCGCACGCCTGTCGAGCCCCATTGCTCATGCCCTGCCTGCCCAACCACTTAAAGACCTCCGCCGCTCTGCAGAGCACACAGAGCTCTTTGCAGGCTCAGCGCCACTGGCTGGAGTGCAAGCAGCCGCCCAACCCTCCTGCTGCGCGCATCAGCCGCCCACCCCCTCCTACTGCGCGCACCTGCCGCCCACCCCCTCTTGCTGCGCGCACCTGCCGCCTACCCCCTCCTGCTGCGCGCAACAGCCGCCCAACCCTCCTCCTGCACACACCAGCCGCCCAACCCTTCCTGCTGCACACACCAGCCAGCCAACCCCTTCCTCCCCCCCACAGGGCAGGTTTCCGTCTGCGCTTTAGCGATGGGTCGGGCCTTGGGGGCGTGCCAGAGAAGGTGCCACAAGGAGGCATGCCAGAGGGTGCCACAAGGAGGCATGCCAGAGGGTGCCACAAGGAGGCATGCCAGAGGGGGTGCCCACAAGGAGGCATGCCAGAAGGTGCACAAGGAGGCATGCCAGAGGGTGCCACAAGGAGGCATGCCAGAGGGTGCCACAAGGAGGCATGCCAGAGGGGGTGCCCACAAGGAGGCATGCCAGAGGGTCCCACAAGGAGGCATGCCAGAGGGTCCCACAAGGAGGCATGCCAGAGGGGGTGCCCACAAGGAGGCATGCCAGAGGGTGCCACAAGGAGGCATGCCAGAGGGGGTGCCCACAAGGAGGCATGCCAGAGGGTGCCACAAGGAGGCATGCCAGAGCGTGCCACAAGGAGGCATGCCAGAGGGGGTGCCCACAAGGAGGCATGCCAGAGGGTGCACAAGGAGGCATGCCAGAGGGTCCCACAAGGAGGCATGCCAGAGTGTGCACAAGGAGGCATGCCAGAGGGTTCCACAAGGAGGCATGCCAGAGGGTGCGTCCGCGGGAGGGCCTACACACTCCCCTGCAGGGGACCAAACAGGAAAGTACAGCACCCGAAAGGCAGCGGGTGCCCCCCGCCCGGAACTCACTCTGGCAGCGGCTGCCCTTTCTGTGCCAGGAGCTGCTTGCTGCTGTGCTCAAAGTAGCTGTGCACGTCAGCCGTGATGGCCTCGCGCAGTCTGCGGCCAGCCTCGGTTTCGCCCTCCGGCACGCGCTCAGGGCCCGGGTCATCTGCAGCACAAGGGGGCACAGGCATGCAGGCAGGCGCGCTCTCACACACACATACCCTTTGTGTGTGCATATCCCGGGGTGTTTGCATGGCGGCGCGAGCATGCGCGGAGGTGCGTTTGCATGCGTGCATGTAAGCAGCACGCACGCAAGAAGGGGGGGAGGAGAAAGCCTACATAAGGCGGTGCCCATGCCATGCCAGCACAGGGCGGTGCCCATGCAATACCAGCACAGGGCGGTGCCCACGAATCTTTCGGCGCGTGCACACACAGGAGACCCCCCCCCCCC
>LKMJ01004595.1_pt1 | contig 13015 bp, 17 predicted proteins | sample 643391 | NCBI WGS metagenome assembly LKMJ01 (sample SAMN04112250, study PRJNA286221) | soda lake metagenome | biome: soda lake; feature: Kulunda Steppe; material: water; isolation source: sample PL-Br10 brine of Picturesque Lake | place: Russia: Kulunda steppe | collected 2010-07
CCCCTCTCAAGTCCCTGCCCTAACCCACCCCCATTCCCCAATCAAGTCCCTGCCCTAACCCACCCCCATTCCCCTCTCAAGTCCCTGACACCCAGTAACTCCCCAACTCCCCTTTCCAGCTGAGTTTGCCTTCGACGATCAACACTCTCTCCAACTCTGCAGGCTGAGCTCTGTCAGATGCGCGCACCTGGTACAGGTGCCCGCGAAGGCAGCCCCCCCCCAAAAACCAACAGATGCAAAGCTGCCGCAAAGAGGCCTTCCATGCACACACTCAGGTGCCTAAGCACAGCGCTTGCAGGCGCCCTTCCCCACTTGTGAAACAAAAGGGGGAGCAGGCACACCCTGGCGTTCGACCTCCCCGCATCTGGGCATGCAGAAGAGGAGGCATATCGTTTGCGCAGAAACGTGCTGCCAATACTTAGCATTCCAGTGGCACTCTCTGGGCGCCTGTAGTGCCTAACTAGCAGCACCACAGGTGTGTGTCTCAAACACTCATGGGCACCCATATGCGCATGCACACAGCGCCTGAGGACCATGCCCCCGACTGCTCAAGGGCTGTAACCCGGCGTCAGACTAGGAAGAGCTGGGAGCCTTCTGAGGTGTTTGACTAGAAGCGCCCCGGGGTACCTGACAAAGCATATTGTGGTGCCTGACTGAAAGCCTGCCCTGGTGCCTGACTAGGGGCATGTTGTGGGGCCTTGCTCGAAGCCTGCCCTGGTGCCTGACCTCCCTGTAGGCGCTCCTGAAGAGCTCCCAGGCAAACCGCTGAGCCCCCCAAAGCAAGCCCGTGCACACCAGATCCGCTGCGCGCTCAGGGTGCTGCAGGGCGGCACCGCCTGCGCGCACTGGGCTGGGTGCTTGGCACGGGCACGCACAGCAGTCAGCAAAAACGGCACAAGGGGGAGCACCTGGTAGACTGCAAACGCATCGGGGGTGATGTAGTCTGCCACGGCCATGTGCTTCTTTGTGGGGCGCATGTACTGCCCCAGCGTCACCACATCCACGCCGTTCGCGCGCAGCGCCCGGAACGCGTCCACAACCTGCACGCACAACGGAAAGCACGGCAGGAAACGGTGCTGCGGAAGCGCGGGCAGGCTTTTGGAGTAGCTGTGCGTAGACCACGGCAGGCAACCGCCGACCGTCCTGCCAGGTTTCTCTGCGTTCTTGCGTGTCTTATGCGCGACATGCCAGGTCGGGGCCAGTGCGCACGTGCGCACGCACACACACACACACACGCACACACACACGCACACACAGGCGCGCGCTCTGCCCACCCCACCCACAGACTATCAGATCACACCTATCAGACAGCCCACCCACGAAGGGAGCCCAACAGCTTGCCTGCCTGGAGTGAGCATACAACCATGCACGAGTTCTGGCAGGGGCAGTCCACCACATGCCCCATGCATCCACACAGATTGGAACATGCCCCGCCTCTCACTTGGCGCCTCTCACTTGGCGCACCTCACTTGGCACCGCCTCTCACTTGGCGCACCTCACTTGGCACCGCCTCTCACTTGGCGCCTCTCACTTGGCACCGCCTCTCACTTGGCGCACCTCAACCCTAAGCAACGCCTCTTTTGAGAGGCCTCTGCAAATCCCTCACCCGCTCGGGCATCAGCGCAGCTTTGATTTGACCGGCCAGCTCTACGCTTGTAGGGGGCTTCAATTGATTACATTATGGCTGGCGATGACCAGCCACAAACCAATCAGCCTCACGACCAGGCTGGCACTTAACCCAAGACTTGTTCTATTGCAGGGGGTTTCCAAACTGGGACCAGGGTACTTGACATTGAATGTCGCTGATTGCCACACATTTGATTTTCTGGCGCAATTGTGTGCAACGGCAGCACGCTGCGCAGCATGTGCACACCCAACCACTGCAACTAGGTTGGCACACAAGCCCACCTCAAACACGCTTGCGGCACAGAATAGCCACCCTTGCGCCCTCCCCTGCACACAAACGCCATGCCCACCTCCTGCCAAGTGTGCCTGCCTATCATGTCCCCAGGCACAATGTGGACAACTTTGGGACGCTAACAAGCATGTCCCGCAAACTATGTGACACTTACACAGACACTCATTTTAATGCTGGGATTTAAGACAGTGAGGCTAAGGCCAATTAAGGTCCAGTGCGCGCACGAGCACGCTCACGCTCACGCACACGCACATGCGCACACAAGCACAGGCGCCTGCGCACCTCATCCTGCGTCTCGCCGCACCCCAGCATGATGGATGACTTGGTGACCTTGGCCCCCATCTCCTTCGCAGTCCGCAGCACCTCCAGGGACTGCTTCCAGTTGGCCCGACGATCGCGCACCACGCCCTGCCGGCACGCGCACAGCCCACAGGGTTTCCTAAGTAAGTAAAAAAAGCTTACCATAGGCTGCTTTCACAAATCTTTGATTCATACATGCGTCCGTACTCATTCAGCAGTTTTAACTCCCTGATGCAAGCCACTGACAGAACACGAGCGTGCCCAGCACCCTTCCAGGGCTTGCACAGTCAAAGGCCCTTTCTGGTGCCCCACGTTGCGTGCACACATGCACCCTTGTTACCTATGACCCTTGTCATCAATGACGTCTCTCTGGTGCCCCCATGTCACACACAACACACACACGCACACACGTGCGCAATGGCCACAGTTGGCAGCCAGCCTACAAAGCTCAACCCAGCCTCTGGGAACATGCTTTGATGGTTTGACTGACTTAGGGGGCACACTGCCTTGTTGGCCAGTATGTGCTGGGTGGTGCTTCCAATTCACAATGTTGTGCGTGCGCCTTGCGACAAATAGCAGACGCAAGAACGCTTGCTTTGTGTTTTGCAGTGGAGCTTTGTAGCTTTGCGCAACCATGCTCGGAGACACACTGCAGGAGCATACACACTTTCATTGTATCAGTGTAGAAGGGAGCTTACTTGCTTCCCCGTCATCAATGTGAAGTAGAAGTCTTGGTATGCATGTTTATCATTCAGTGTTTGCCTAGCAACCCAACTCAGTACACTAGATCTGCAGAGCAATAAACTGCATTCATCTGATAACGATGCATCCTACACATGCGCACACAAAACACTATGTATCCGTACTCAAATGCGCTAGAGCAAAAACGCACTTCAAATGCTCACATGCACACAAGCACACACCTGCAGACGCTCCACTGTCTCGATGTTGTGGGCAAAAACATCCAAGCCTGAGTTAACGACCTCGGCCACGCAGTCCTTGCGGCCCTGCGTACACACGGGGGAAGGTTTTGACCTACCTCACCACCTCCTCTCAGCCTTCCACACTCCATCTTATAAGACCAGAGGGAAAGCAATGACCAAAGCTGAAGTGGCGCTACACGCGCATTCACACTCATCCCATTACAAAACACACAAACGCCCTGCCACGCACCTCATAGTCAGGCAGCAGCGCCCCCACGGGCATTCATGTGTGCATATGACCAACGGAGAGCAGTGAGGACCTCGAACAGCCACAGACCAGTGTTCACAACACACATGCACGCACACCATACGTGCCACCTACACACCCACATCCAAGTAGAAACACGCGCGCACGCACTCACATACACACACACGAAGTGCGCTGGCGCGCACCTGGAAGTCGGGCAGCAGTGCCTCCACCAGCAGCCGCCCCTGCGTCTTCTGCTTCAGGTTGGCGATGGTGCGCGCAAAGTGGCCTGCCCCAAAGTCCGGCAGGTCGTCCCGGTCCACAGATGTGAGCACCACATAATCTAGGCCCCACGCGGCGATTGCAGTCGCTACCTGTGTGAGCAACGAGCGCGCATCACTGCTGTGACAGCGGCAGGGCACCACATAATCTAGGCCCCACGCGGCAATTGCAGTTGCTACCTGTGTGAGCAACGCGCGCGCATCACTGCTGTGACAGCGGCAGGGCACATGCCAGGGCATGTCCTGCAGCAGTGGGAGGCCTGCGTCATAAGCTTAATAAGCAGTGTGGGCACGATACCGCTTGCCCATACACGGTCACGCCCACGCACATAGAGCGCCAGCGCCATAGCAACCATGCATCAAACACATGCGTACAAACTAAGGCATGTGATCCCTGCATATAAACCTTCTCTTCATCCTCATGGCGTCTGGCGGATGCGCGCGTGTGCACACCATGTACACACATTCACAGGCACACGCACACACTTGTGAACGCAGATGCACAAACACCCACAGGCACACACACACTCGTGAATGCGGACGCACACACTTGCAGGCGCACACGCGCACACACACACACACTTTTGTGAACACGGATGCACAAACAGGCACACGCACACACTTGTGAACATTGATGCACAATGTGCACACCCATCTGACTCAGAAGATTCCAGGGTACATGCGCGCACACACGCGCAAGCAGCACAGATAGGCATGCCCCGCACGCCCACCTTTTTGGGCCCTTCAGCATCCCGTGGTGATGCACACGCGCGCACACACACACACACACGTGGAAGCCGCAAACATACACACACGTGCGAGCAGCACATGCAGGCATGCCACGCACACCCACCCACCTTCTCAGGCTCTTCCGCGTCCAGGGGCGGGGGCGCGCGCGAGGTCTTCACAGCGCAGAATCTGCAGCCCCTGGTGCACGTGTCGCCCATGAGCATGATGGTGGCTGTGGCACCGTGCCCGTCTTCGCCCCCGCCCCAGCACTCGCCAATGTTGGGGCACTTGGCTTCCTCACACACCTGTGAGCGTGCGGTGCACAGTCACCGCCACATCACCTCACTCGCACACTCCGCATTGGCACAGTGAGCTCAAAAGCATAGGCCCTGCGCAACCCTGCCCCCAGCGCTCCAGGAGTGTTGCGATCAGCGTTCTTGTGCACACGAGCCTTGCGTGGAAAGGGTGCACAGCTGCGTGCGTGTGTGCACCTCTTAATGGTGAGCACGAGCCGGTGTGCAGGCATGTCTCTGCGCAGCACCCGTGCACATACCGTATGCAGCTTCAGCTCGCGCAGCTTCTCCTTTATGGCCAGGTACTTCTCCCCGCCTGGCACTGGTGGACGCTTCATCCAGTCAGGCTTCCGCTTCTTGTCCTGCGCGTTTGCAAACCCCATGCACAGCCCAGACATTAATAAGGTGGCAAAATGATGCATTCTAGGCCATCCATCACAGTTAACACCTCCCTGCTGAAAGAGGTGCACTTCAGGTATGCGACGGTCTGGCATGGAGAAAGCCTCCATCCCCTCCCCAATCGCCGCAAAGCAGAGCCAGGAGGGCATGCGCAATGCGCTAGAGGCTGCAGAGTGGGCGAATAACAGTGCTCCATGCAAGATCTTGAAGGTGACATGGAATGCTAACAATATAATGTCCATCAAGTGGGGCATCCACGAGCCATTGTTACACAGTTGAAGAACAAGTGGGTAAACACTGTTTCAATGAGTGCATTCAATGATGCAGGCAGTTGATGCAGGCAGAGCAGCCGTGTAATGACCAGCCCAAGTCTCAACTCCCATGATCCTAGCTCTTACTCTCAAAGTGCTTAGTAAGTTCTTGACTGCTCGCAAAAGTGTGCAGGATGCGCAAAAATGTGCATGTAAGTGTGCGTTTTGTGCACGTGAAAAAAGCGCAAATGCGCGCGCGTGTGCGTTATTGGTGCCAGTGCGCGCACACATTTCAAGCGTGTGTATATCTGTGCATTTGTGCGTACGCACAAGCATGCCTGTGTCCGTAAGAAAGGGGGTGTGTTTGCACATGCACCTGTTGCATGCTTTGGCCAGGGTTGCACCAAAGGCGCACCTTCCAGTGAGGGGCCTCAACAGAGTATGTCAAGTCCTTCCCTTGCACGAAATCCATAAAATTTGGGCCTGCGTTGAGCAGAAGCAAAGGCGAGCCAGGCTGTGTCACAATGGTAGCTTTGTTCGAGCCAAAGCCACACAACTCATGCTGCATCACAAAAATCAAATATGCCATACCCTCAGCTAGTCTGCCCCTGAATGCAGACAGGTCCACCCCAAGAGGAGGAGAGGAAGTGGAAGGTTGTTGGAGCTGCTGTTGTGGCTCCTGAGCAGCGGGCCTCGCCACCTCCGCCATGGCGGCTGTGTGCACAGGATAACTCGTGCTTGGTTGCAGGGTTGCACTGCAGGATGAGACCAGGCGCTGCCAAGTGACGGAGGCATCGCCCAGGTCATACTGGGCCTGCCTGCTGCCCCTTCTCCTGCTGATTTGCGAGGTAACAGCGCCCACTAGCTTAAACATAGTGAACTGCTTACTTCCTTTCTTGTGGATCTATAAAATGCTCGTGAAGTGAACGCCTCTAATCAAATTAAATCTATGAATAAATAGTAAAAATATTTCTTTGATATCATTATCTCATTAACCTAGATAGACCATTGATGACCAGTCGAGATTGCATCGTTCCGATTGCACAAGCCAGGAATTTTACTGGCCATGGAGAGTTAATTGTTGGGCTTTTGGAAAAAGATAACTTGGCGTCAAGTCATCTAGGTTCTGCGCACGATTGGTGCTAGTACCTAGCTTAAAGCATGCAATCAAGTGGCTGAAGTAAGCTTGAAGTTTACAGAATATGCTCAGCGGGTTGCTTTATGAGAAGCCAAAGAGCCCCTATGCCTTGTGCGTTCAGTGCCTGGCCTGCACAGCTTTCCTTCTTCGCTTTCCATTGCAGGGACTAGATGGCCCTCTTGCAGCTATTCACAGCTACACAGAGACATCCCTGTGCCTAGATCCAGAAGATGCAGCACACATCTGCCCAGCGACCCGACGGCAGCAGGAGCAGGCGACGCCAATACCCGGAGCCTCAACAGCGGTTGCAGGACCCGGTAAGTGTTGTGTGCATGCTGAATGTCTGGATGTATGCATTGTGAGAAAGTGCGTGGGTGTGCGCTTGTGTCGTGGGTGTGTGCTTGAGATCCTTGACAAAAAGCAAGCATCCAAGACGCCGACGTACAATGCATCTGCAGACCCAGCATTGGCTTGAGCAGTACCAACAGCAGCAGCAGCAGCAACAGCAGCAGCAGCAGCAGCAGCTTCCACCGCACCCGGTGGTAGCGAGGAGACAGGCACGACAACCCCGACAGTCACAAAGGCCAACTCTGTCTCATTCCCCTGTGCAGCCAAGGTCACAGCGGCAGCAGCAGCAGCAGAACCAGCAGCCGCAGCTGCAGCCTCGTCGCTCTAGCCAACATGCCCAAGCCCCTCTTTTCAGCTCACAGCTCTCGCCGCAGTATACCCTGCATATGTCGCCCAACACCGATGGTATTGCAGCAGCGGTAGCCTCTGCTGCAGAAGAGGCTAATGCTGCTGCAGAAGCTGCCACAGCCGCTGCTGCAGCGCTTCACATTTCACTGGAGCCTCAACAGCTTACGGCGCGGCTGGCGCGGGCCTTCGTACCACCGCCGCCGCCGCCGCCGCCGCCGCCGGCGGGTGTTCGGGCACCACCTGCACCGGACGTGCCCTCGCAGGTCCGGCCAACAGCGTCCAGCATCAGCCGGCAGCAGCTGCGCCCCCAAGCCTCCCCACCTATTCGGCTTCCAGCCCAGGCAAGGCGCGGCGCGCACGCTGTCAGCAGCCAGCAGCAGCACCAACCGCCGCCGCCGCCGCTGCAGCAGCAGCAGCAGCAGCAGCAGCAGCAGCAGCAGCAGCAGCAAGGCAGACGCACACCTCGCAGCCATTGCACAGCAGCAGCGCAGGGTGCCGGTGCTTCCCCTCGAGGAGCTGCAGCTGGATTACATGCGAAGGCGGCCCTGCATGCGGGGCTCACGAGCCCCTACTCTGTGGCTACACAGCCGCCGCCGCCGTTGCAGGCGCTGCCTCCGGCTGCGGCGTCAGGCCCGACATGGCCTGCGCAGCCATGGAATCTCTCTCCCACCCAACCGCCCAAAGGCATGAGTGGGGGCAGTGCGCATTCCGGCATCTCAGCCCCAGGTAGAGGGCCTTTGCCAGCGGGAGCGACTGGCCCAACCGCCAGTTGGGCCCAACCGCCAGTTGGCCCAACCGCCAGTTGGGCAGCGGGAGCGACTGGCCCAACCGCCCAACCGCCAGCGGGAGCGACTGGCCCAACCGGCGCCCCGCTACCTTTCAGCGTGCCTTTCAGCATTCCGGCTTATGGGAGGATGCTGCCGCAGTCTCTGCCTGGCGGAGGCGTGCAGTCTGTTGCGGGCATGGCGCACATGCAACATCCCTGGGAACACAGCCCGCCACCATGGGCCATGGGTTCAGGTGCGTACCGGCGCCCGCTTGCGGCTCAGCCCTGCCGGTGCTTCCCCCCTGCTGCCCAGCACCTGCGCTTGACTCTTTGCGGCTCAGCCCTGCCGGTGCTTCCCCCCTGCTGCCCAGCACCTGGGCGCTTGGCTCTTGTGCTAGTGTTATCCGATAGCTTCCAGCAGAGTACCCCGACTCAGGGACTGTGCTTTTGGATTGTTGTCCCGCAGCTTGCAGCAGGGCACCCCGACTCAGGGACTGTGCTTTTGGATTGTTGTCCTGCAGCTTGCAGCAGGGCACCCCGACACAGGGACTTGAAGCGACTCAGGCTTGGGCAAGTAGTCGCGGCAAGTTGGCGCGTCTGGGCAGCCATGGCCTTGACCTGGCAAAAGGAAGCTGCCTAGGAAGAGGCGTTGCCTGCTCATGCCGGCCATGCTGAGAAGCAAGGTAGCATGGCCATGCTGGGAAGCAAGGTAGCATGGCCATGCTGGGAAGCAAGGTAGCCGTAGAAGTTAAAAGGAAGCGCAAGGTACCAAGAGCACATGGACAGTACCAGCAGTGGCCTCGTACCAGCGCCTGCTGCAGAGACGAGCAGGAGCTTGAGTGGCGCTCATCCTCCTGGCTTTGTGTTGTGCCACTGCAGGCATAGGCCCCAAAGCGCTGCGGGGCCAGGCGGAAGCCAAGCTCCAGCAGCTCCAGAGCAACATAGTGGAAAAGGGCGAGCATGTGAGCTGTGCGAGGCTGGTGAAGGAGCTGTGCTTACGCTGGGGGCGCCTGCCGGACCAGGCCCTGCAGCTGATGGGGCTGAAGGACTGGCTGCAGCTGCCGTACCTCGCCCAGTTCCGGGTGCGCGGGCTCAAGGGCTAGAGTACATGCGCAACCTTGCATGCACACACAAATATGCAGAAACGCGTGCGAGTACTCATGCAAACTCACATACACACACATGTACACACACGCACGCTCACACACAGGCTCACACACACACACACAAACACATGCGCGCGCACGCATGCAAGCACATATAAACACGCACGCATTAATACACACGCGCATACGCATGCTTGCATGCTCACATACACATATGCACACACACGCACGCATGCACACACGCACGCACACATGCACACAAGCACACACAAGCAGCCCTGCCAATCGGTTATTGTTGTCTGGCCAGCAAGGCATCAGCACCGTCCAACGCATCAGTACAAATTACCACGTGACAAATTACATCCCTCTGCCTATGTGCCTCTCTGCAGGACTGGGAAGTGTCGGTGAATATTGACATTGAGTGCTACGCACGAGGTTATTTCTTTGCTGCCACTGTGGAAAATTTGGTGAGATGAAGCCTTGACCAGTGGCAAATGCTGCAGATGTTGGAATGTTAGATGTTTTGAGCGCGTACTCAGCTCTTGCGTTGCTCCCTGGTTGCACGTTTTGATTGCTCACGGCTTTTGTGTTGCTCTCTAGTAGCATGTTCTGGTTGTACTCGGCTCTTGTGTTGCTTGCACTGCGTGCTTGTACTGGTAAGATGTCCATGTTCAAGCTCGTGTTGCTTTGTGACTCACAGGCATGAGCTTGCACTTGTCGAGCATATGCGCTTGATAAAAGATGAGTATTTGCATGTTCACTGATTCCTTGTGGGACATGCCATGTGGGAAATTCTGGGAAAAACCCATCTGAGGTTGACGGAGCCAAATATGTTTGCAGGTGCAATTACGCGCACAAAATGGTTCTGGCAAATGGCTTGAACAGGCCACAGTGTACAAAACAGATGCATCTGCATATGAATGAATGTCTTTGGTTATACCTACCACTTCGCCCCAATTGACCTGCAGAGATTTACAATTGACTACATAGAGGACGCTCAAAAAGGGAAAGTTGAGCAGACCCTTGGGCCACTGCTACAACACCCACGCGTGCAAAAGTTCTTCCAGCTCGATGCTTCGCGCCTGCAATCATACAAACAGGTATGCGTGGTCAATGGTCAAACATGTGTTGTCACAGAGGATGGAACACATGGCAAGGGGTAAACAAGCAGGCCCAACTCCCTTCCTGTAAAATTCTTGAAACCCTCGAATGGCGCTCTGAATGAGCCACATATTGTGCGTGTGCATGTCATGTAAATTAGACCTGCTGAGTGAAGCTGGGTGAGGCCACCAGCCTGCTCCTCTCCTGTTCCCTGACATCAATCTGCCACACCAGTAGAGTCTCTGTGTTTGCAAGGATTTCCGCTGCACTTACAAATGATGCCTCCCCACAAGAGGTCCTGTCAGAAAATAAACGTCTGCTTGCAACACAGCTCTACCCAATTTGGGGGGGAATGCTTGCTTCCTTTATGTCCCACTGCCTCTCGGAGTGCTCTTGTAAGATGCACACTTCCTGGATCATGCAGAAGTTGGGGAAAGTGTTGTACGGGGCAAGGGCAACAGTGCTTGCACACCAACACGTCATTTGAGTAGGCCTTCCCTGTGCATGTGCAGGTGCCACAGGGGGCGCCTGCCACTCGTGAGACGCACAGCCCAAACGTGCTGTGTGGGTCTACAGCTGCTGCTGCTGCTGCTGCTGCTTGGCAGGTGACTTTTGAAGACTGCCTCACGGCCCTGCAGCACCTGTGGACAAAGCGTATGGGCTCACCTACGCCCTCCCTCATCATGAACGAGCTGGCGCGCATCAAGGGCGTCGCCTCCCCGGGTCTGTTGTGCGTGCGCCTCAACCCTGCGCACATTCCCGCCGTGTTTCAGAAATTCAAGTCGGCGTCGGGTGGAAACCGGGACCTGCGCACAGGACAGATCGAGATCATGGAAGAGCGGATGCGGGAGGTGCGAGATGCGGCTCCATGACTGTACCGGTGCAGCCAGCCGGCTGCAGGGGTGCTGCTCATGTGGCCACAGCCCCACTGGCCCCCAGATGTTCTTCAGTGTGCTGTCGCAGTACCTCCAGCAAATCCCCTTGCCCATTGATGTGTGTGTGATTGTTCTGTTTGCACACACAGGCCAACAAGCCCGAAGCCATCCTGTCCTCAGGTGGCTCTGGCCGGGCGCCTGCCCGCCGCCTTGACTGCGACGTCCAGCTGGGCATCAGCGGCACCGTGGAGCACGCCGCCGCCTCTGTGCCGGCTGCCCAGTTGGGGCAGACCATGCTGGATCTGGACCCTGCTCAGGTGGGCAGCGAGCAACAACTACCAGCCATGCAGCCACTGGCTGGCCATCCATCACAGGCCGGCCAGGACGGCCATGGGCGGGATCCAGGGGCCGCTCGCGTGGCGGTGGGAGGGGAAGGAGCTGTTGAGAGCAGCGGCTGCGCGGGCAAGCAAGAGGGTGGGGAGCCCTCGGCCATGCAAGCCGCCGCCATGCGGCTGCAAGCCGCAGGTGGGGGTGGCGGTGGTGGCGCCAGCAGCGAGGGCGGCGGCCGCGCGCGGACCTGGCTGCTGCAGGGGGCCAACGAGGATGAGAAAGAGGAGGGGCAAGGGACGGAGCAGGCGCCCGTCAGTGTCAGCCTGGAGGATCTGGTGCAAGCGGTGCGGGAGGAGGCCACAGCTGTGGTTGTCGGCAGCGACAGCCGCAGTGACGCTGCGGAGCACCTACGCGCCCTGGCTGACCTGGAGCAGCGCGTGCTGCGCGCGTTCTCTGGCGGTAGCAGCGCCGCGGCCGAAGGCGGCTTTGGGGCGCTCACAGGTGCGCGGACCGTGTTGTGAGCACCTGTTGGGGTGCAAGGGCCCATGAGGCCAGGCTGGCATGTCGCAGCGCTGAAGCAAAGCACCCAAATTTCAATCAAAAGCGTGCAGCCTTGGGCCGAAATGTGCACAGGCATGGTGCGACTGTGAGTGTGCCTGCAAACCTAGAGGAACTCGGTGTCTTGGAGGTGATACCAGAGCTGCCTGGGCTCTGAAGCCACCTCAGCTTAGGGCCTGAGGAGGCGCATGCTGCGCAGCAAACACGCACCTGTGCTGCCAACCTGGACCTGCCTGTACGTGGAACTCTCGAGTCAAATGCGGGCATAACACGCACAATACGCACAATACACACAATATGCACAATACACACTTGCCCCCTGTCTTCAACCACTTCTAGGGCCCAATTTGTGCTGCAGCACACAAGAGCACACCTGTGTGTTCTTGCTCCAGCTCCCACACAGTTCAACAGAGAGTTCAACTGAGGGTTCAACTGAGGCATCAGCTGCTCTTCCGCCCTCCAACAAATGTGCTCGCAAGCCACAACCGCACAGCACCAGCACCTACCAAGCACTGCACCATGCCCATTGTACTTGAGTTACAACAGAAACCAGTGGCCAAGCATTGATGCCAACACACACAGGGGGCCAGTACCCATCCTTGCTGGCGCTCCTGGCTGCACAACACGAGCTGGTGCAAGAGCTGCCGCAGCTGTTCCTTGCTGGTACAGTAGCCCGCAACGGCAGTGCGGGCGGCATCACCAGCGGCGCAGGCACCCACCCAGCACAGCCGCCACCTGTGCTGCTGCCGGCGGCCGTGCAGCAGGCGGCGCGGGCCTGGGATAAGGCCACCGGCACCTCCACGCCGCCGCCGCACGCCAAGGAGGCGGCTGTGGTAGCAGCCCTGTGTGCCCAGTTTGGCGTGGGCACAGTGGAGATGCTGGGCTGCGGGCCCGTGCAGCAGCTGCTGGAGGACTGGGGCAGCGCGGAGATGTACGGCGGGGTGGTGGCCGCATGTGCGCTCGCGTGCGGCGTAGAGAGCGGAGCCCCACAAGCGGCAGGCGGGGCCCTTTTGGGCATAGGGGAGATGGAGCTGGTTGACGCGGCTCTGGCTGCACTAACGTCTGCCCCTGAACTGGCGGACTTGGCAGAGTGGTGAGGGAGGG
>LKMJ01004596.1_pt1 | contig 13015 bp, 13 predicted proteins | sample 643391 | NCBI WGS metagenome assembly LKMJ01 (sample SAMN04112250, study PRJNA286221) | soda lake metagenome | biome: soda lake; feature: Kulunda Steppe; material: water; isolation source: sample PL-Br10 brine of Picturesque Lake | place: Russia: Kulunda steppe | collected 2010-07
ATCGAGTACCTCGGAACCGAGACCGTCGCCGACCGCGAAACTCACGTGGTCGACGTTTCGGCGGCAAATGAGACTGTCACCGAGGGAGTCTCCGTGCTCGTTGGTGACACCGAGTTCGTGTACGCGCTCGAAACCGTCGACCCGGACGCCGAACTCGAGGTCACGGAACAACACCTCTGGATCGACGTGGAGTACGAGTACCCGCTCCGTGAGGATATCGTCATCGAGGACGACGGGGCAGAGTATCGGCTGAGCGAGCGGTTCGAGTTCGTCGAGTTCGACGCCGTGGACGACGAAACGTTCGTGTTCGATCCACCGGCGAACGCGACCGTCGTGGAGTAATGCGGTTTCGTCGGTCTGAGGGGCGCTAGCCCGCAGCTATCGGTAGAAGACGGCTGTGTGCCCGCGGGTCTCGAAGACGCGTGCACCCGCACGCTCGGCGAGGTCGACGGCCTGTTCCTCCGTCGAATTTCCTGTGCGTGCCGCTCGCAGGAATTTGACTTTGACGACTGGCTCGTTGTTCAGTTGCGCATCGAGTTCGTCGACCACGGCCTCGAGACCACTCTTGCCAACCCACAACGTGACGTCTCGCTCGTGGGCCCGCTGTTTGAGTTCCGACTGTTCCATGACCGTCTCGAGGGGGCGGACGGGTTTGAATCTTGAGACTCAGTCGTCGTACGGATATCTGGTCTGAGCCCCACAATCGCAGGTGATCACGACGTGACCATCCTGGAGTCGCACGCGGGCGTTCGACCCTGGCCGGAGGTAGACGTCACAGGCTCCACAACTAAACCTGGTGAACGTCCGCGGGAGCGAGAGGCGGTTCCGTTCCGCGATTCGGCGCGCGAGGCGGACGTACTCTCGCGAGCGGTCGTACTCACCAGCCCCAGCAGCCGCTCGAGCGAGAGACTCGAGACGATCGATCCGCTCGGCGGCGATAGACACACCCGACTCTTCGTCGGGAGCGTACTTGTGTGTCCGCATTCACGTTCTGCTGGTTCGGTCGCAATCGAACCCAACGATATATACTTCCAACCAGTCAACAGGCCAGTAGATAATGCGCAGTGGTGGCCGAGAGCAGCCGAGTGCCCGGCGGCGAGCCCTGCTCGGCGCCGTGGCCGCCTCGGTCTCGGTGAGCGGCTGCGTACGAGAAGTGCGGAACGCGGTGAGCCGGGAGGAGGCTGACCAACTCTCGCTGACGATTCTCACGGTCGACGCAGATGGTGACGCACAGAGTGTCCAACTGGCCCGCGAGATCCGGGCCGCGTTTGAACGCGCGGGAATGGACGTTAGTATCGAACTGGTCAGCGGTGTCGAGTTCCGTCGATCAGTGCTGATCAACCACGATTTCGACGTCTGCGTCGGGCTCCACCCCTGGGATCGTGACCCGTCCCTGCTCTACGAGAGCGTTCACTCGCGGTACGCCGAGGAGGCGGGCTGGCAGAATCCCTTTGGGTTCGCCAATCGCACTGTCGACGACCGGCTCGAGACCATGCGCCAGACGGGCGGCGACGAGCGGGCGGCTGCCGTCGCAGACGCCCTCGAGGCCATCGTCGCCGAACAGCCGTTCGTCCCACTCTGCCGACCGGCGGAGTATCGACTGGTTCGGACTGCCGAGTTCGACGGTTGGGGCGACGGCCATCCAGCCGAGCGACGCGGCTACCTCGAACTCGAGCCGACAGACGGCGAGACGGCACTCGTGACGGCCCACGTCGACGCCCGGCCGACCCAGAACCTGAACCCACTCGCGGTCGAGTATCGCCAGCGGGGAACGATCATCAACCTGCTGTACGACTCGCTCGGACTGCAGGATGGGGCTGACGTGTCACCGTGGCTCGCCGAATCCTGGTCCTGGGAGGACGGAACGCTCGCGATTTCGTTACGGCCGGACTGCACATTTCACGACGGCGAGTCACTCACCGCCGCAGACGTCGCGTTCACCTACCGATTCCTCGAGAATACGACCCTCGGCAACCAGGAGTTTCCGGCACCGACGACGCGTCTGCGAGGCGCCGTTGCCGCCGTCGAATCGGTCGAGGTCACCGACTCGACGGAACTCGTCCTCGAGATCGATGGCAGCGAAGCGGTGGCCCACCGATCGTTGTTGGTTCCGATCCTGCCCGAGCACGTCTGGGAGCCCCGAAGCGAGCCCGCCACCGTGGGTGGCATCGAGGTCGCAGAAGGGACGACGGACGCACTGGTCGCCGACAACGTCGACGCCGTGGGGAGCGGCCCGTATCAGATCGCAGACGTCGCTGAACGGCGATCGCTCACCCTCGAGCGCTTCGACGAGCACTTCACGCGGAGAGGCGAGGGCGACCGACCCGAACCGAGCGTCGAGACGGTCCGGTTCCAGATCGATCCCGGGAGCGCCTCGGCGATCGAACGGATCCAGGCTGGAGACGCCGACCTCACGAGTTTGCCGGTCGAGACCGACGCCGTCGAGGCCGCCAGAGAGGCGACGACTGCCGACGACCTCACCATGCTCGAGTCACCAGGCTGGTCGTTCTACCACCTCGGATTTAACACGCGTCGAGCGCCGTTTCAGAACCCGAACTTTCGGCGCGTCGCGGCCCAACTCCTCGACAAGGCCTGGCTCGTCGAGACGGTCTTCGACGGCTACGCGGACCCGATCGCCGCGCCGACGACCGCCGAGTGGACGCCGACGGAACTCACCTGGGACGGTGCGGATCCGGTGGCACCCTTCCTGGGACACGACGGCGAAATCGACGCTACGGCAGTGAGGGACGCTTTCCGAGAGATCGGCTTTCGGTACGCCGACGACGGAACGCTTCGGGTGAGTCAGTGATGTTAGAAGGGGTCCTGGTCCAGATGACCACGGTCGTGGGACTCCTCCTCCTCGCGGGCGTCGGCCTCATCGTCGGCCGCTATCGGCTCGTCAGAACGGGCCGAGAGTGGCGGCCTCGAGTGCGGGAGTGTGCGCCGATCGCGATCGTCCTCCTCGCGGCGCTCGCGTTCAACGGCATCGCCCGTCGCACCGTTCCCGACGTTTCCTGGATGATCGGCTGGAACTTGACGTGGGCGTTCTACGAACTCGAAGGCGAGTTGGTGCGGTGGATCCAATCGTTCGAGACGACGAGCCTGACGGCGTACTTCTCGTTTATCTACATCTACGGCTACGTGTTCTTGCTCGTCTTCCCAGTCGTCGCGTACTTCGCCCTGCCGAACACGAGACCGCTCCGGGAACTGCTCGCAGCCTACACGCTCAACTACGTGCTCGGGCTGGTGGTATACGTGTTGGTTATCGCGTACGGCCCTCGCGTGATGATGCCGGAACTCGTCGACGGATTGATGTACGACACCTATCCTCAGTACCAACATCTGACCCGTGAGGTCAACCGGAACACGAACGTGTTCCCCTCGTTACACACGTCACTCGCGACGACGGTGGCGATTCTAGCTTACCATACGCGGCGAATCTACCCCGCCTGGGCCGTCCTCGCGGGGATTCTCGCTCTCAGCGTGGCGATCTCGACGATGTATCTCGGGATCCACTGGGCGATCGACGTCGTCGCTGGCGTCGTCCTCGCGGTAGTCAGCGTCGAGGGGGCTCGTCGTCTCGTCGATCGGTGGTCACTCACGTCGGTGCTGTCGAACGAGACACGCACCCGCCCCTAAAGTTCCTCGAGCGAGCGGAGTTTCTGTTCGACGGCTGGTGGCGCCGCACTCGGCCCATCCCGGACCCGGTGGTCGGGGATCACGATCGGTGCCGGGTTCTCGTCGAGCGCGGTCCGGACGAGGGTGCTATCGTCTTCGTCCGCCGGATCGAGTTCCGGTGTCAGTCGTGTGAGTGTTTCGACGTCGACCTGGTCGCCGTACGGTATCTCCCGCACCTGTTCTAACACTGCCCGCTGATCGGTGGGCATCGTCAGGGCAACCTGGACGTCGTCAAACGACACGGCCTCGAGTTCGTCGAGATACGCCAACAGCTGGTCCACAACTGGGTGGTCCCCGTCGGCGTCGTCGGCCGGACCCTCCGGAAACGAGATGCGAAGGACCCGCCCACTGGCGACACCCACCTGGACGTATCGATCGAGATACGTCGATTCACGTGCGTAGATGCCGGCCTCAGAGAGGTCGTCCATACCGTCACTTGGAGTCAGGGGCTTGAATAATCGCCGGTCTCTCACCCGTGATTGACCGGTGGTGACACACAGCGCCGACCTGGATACGAGTGGTGACCGGTCGTGTTCACCGGGCAGATTGGTGGACGGAGGTGACGCAAGGCTTTTGTACACATCAGTACGTCGATGTACAACAATGGACTCTGAAACGGAGCTCGCACCGGCGGTCGCCTCGATCCTCGCGGCCGCGCGCGACCGAACCGGGCCCGGTGACCAGCTCGCCGTCGAGGCACGGTCGTTCGAGACGGCCCTCGAGCGGGCCGACGCCGACGGCCGAGTGCCGATCATCGCCGAGGTGAAACCCACGAGCCCGACGGCCGAGGGAACGCGCAACGACGATCCGGTCGACCTCGCCGAGCAGATGGTGGCGGGCGGCGCCGCCGCGATCTCGGTGTTGACCGAACCGAGTCACTTCGGTGGCTCGCCCGAGGCGCTCACGCGCATCCGCGAGGCCGTCGACGTGCCGGTCCTCCGGAAGGACTTCGTCCTCGAGGAGGCCCAGATTGACGTCGTCGCGGCGGACCTCCTGTTGCTGATCGCCCGGTTCGTCGACGATCTCCCGGGACTGGTTGCCGCCGCGCGCGACCGTGGGTTCCAGCCGCTGGTCGAGGTCCACGATCGCGCCGAACTCGAGGCGGCCGTCGCCGCTGGCGCCGACATCATCGGCGTCAACAACCGCGATCTGGCGAGCCTGGACGTCGACCTGGGAACGTTCGAGCGCGTGGCCCCACACGCCCCCGAGGACGTCACGCTGATCGCCGAGAGCGGAGTCTCGACGCCCGCTGATGTCCGCCGGATGCGCGACGCCGGTGGGGACGCCCTGCTCGTCGGGAGTGCAATTATGGACCACGGTGCCGGCCAGACCGACATCCGAGGGAACACCGAACGACTGACCACGACGCCGGATCACGAGGAGCTATGACAGTGACGCCACAACCCAGCGGTGAGACCAGATGAGTACAGAGGACCAGACGCGCGACGCGGAACCGACCTTCGGCAGGTACGGCGGCCGGTACGTCCCCGAAGCGTTGATGCCGGCGATCCTCGAGCTCGAGGACGCCTACGAGCGGTACGTCCTCGAGAACGAGGACGGCTTCATGGACGAGTTTCGTGAACGGCTCCGGGACTTCGGCGGCCGACCGACATCGTTACAACGGGCGGATCGGCTGAGCGACCGGTACGGAAGCGAGATTTATCTCAAGCGGGAGGACCTGCTCCACGGCGGCGCCCACAAGCTAAACAACGCGCTCGGCCAGGTGCTACTCGCGAAGTACATGGGGAAAGAGCGGATTATCGCCGAGACCGGCGCCGGCCAGCACGGGACGGCGACGGCGATGGCCGCAGCCCACCTCGACATGCCCTGTGAGATCTACATGGGCCGGACCGATATCAACCGCCAGCGGCCGAACGTCTACCGGATGCGGATGAACGGTGCCGCGGTCAATCCGGTGACCGCGGGCTCTGGGACCCTCAAGGAAGCGATCAACGAGACGATGCGCGACTGGGCGACGACCGTCGAGACGACCCACTACGTCATCGGGAGCATCGTCGGGCCCCATCCGTTCCCGAAACTCGTCCGGGACTTCCAGTCCGTTATCGGCACCGAAGCTCGCCGCCAGTTCGACGAACAGGTCGGTGGGCTCCCCGACAGCGTCGTCGCCTGTGCCGGCGGCGGCTCGAACACGATGGGGACGTTCCACGCGTTCGTCGACGATGAGAGGAGCGCGAAGCGTAGCTCCGCGGATGACTCGAGCGGTGAGCAACGCGAACCGCGAGAGCACGTTTCCCTCTACGCCGTCGAGGCCGGTGGCTCGAGCCTCGATATCGACGAAGCGTCCAATCTCGCACCGAACTCGGCGACGCTCTCGACGGGGACCGACGGCGTGCTCCACGGCGCGATGACGAAGCTCCTCCAGCGCACGGACGGTCAGATCGTCGAATCCCACAGCGTCAGTGCGGGGCTCGACTACGCCGGCGTCGGGCCCGAACTCGCTCACCTCGTCGACATCGGCCGCGTGACACCCGTCAGCGTCGATGACGTCGCCGCGCTCAACGGGTTCCACCGTCTCTCGAACCTCGAGGGGATCATCCCAGCGCTCGAGACCAGTCACGCGTTCGGCTACCTCGAGGAGCACCAGGACGACCTCGGGGATCGCGTCGTCGTCAACGTCTCCGGTCGCGGCGACAAGGATTTAGAGACCGTCCTCGAGGAGACCGAACAACGCGACCTGGCAGCTGCACCCGATATCGAGGTGTTCGACGGATGACCGACGACCCAGCTCCGAGCCCAATCGAAGCGGCGATCCGTGACAATCACCCGGCGCTCATCACCTACGTCACCGCCGGCGATCCATCGCTCCCGGACACGAAGGCGTTCGTCGAGGCACTCGACCGCGGCGGCGCGGACCTGATCGAACTCGGGTTGCCGTTCTCGGAGCCAATCGCCGAAGGGCCGACGATCCAGGCAGCGATCAACCGAGCGCTCGAGGCAGGCACCACTCCCGAAGGCTACTTCGAACTGGTCGAGGACCTGGACGTGGAGGCGCCGCTTCTGGTGATGACCTACTACAATATGATTCTCCAGTATGGGGGCGGCGCGGATCGAGGATCCGCTGATAGTGACGCGGCGACGCCGCGAAACAGCCGGGATCCGCGCCCATTCGTCGAACGAGCAGCCGAGGCCGGCCTTGCGGGGATCATCGTGCCCGACTTGCCGGCGGAGGAGGCCGACCCGCTGCGCGAGGCCTGTGACGAGTTCGGGCTCGACCTCGTGTTCATCGTCGCCCCGACGACAGCGGGCGAGCGCCTCGAGCGGATCATGAACCAGGTTTCGGGCTTTGCCTACGTCCAGGCCAGACTCGGGACAACCGGCGCCCGGGCGAACGTGTCCTCGGCGACCCACGAAAGTTTAGCACGCCTCTCGGCGTACGACGTTCCGAAGGCCGTCGGCTTCGGAGTGAGCAAAGGCACCCACGCGACGGAGATCGTCGAGGCAGGCGCCGACGGCGTCATCGTCGGCTCCGCGCTGATCGACATCATCGCCGACCACGACGATCCGGTCGCAGCCGCCGAGGCTCTCGAGGCGAAAGCACGGGAGTTGAAAGCCGGCGCCGAAGCTGGCGTCGAGACACCGGAACCAGAACATCCATAACCGCAAGCTTGCTACTGATCCGCAATGAGTACCACCGGAACCCAGGCACGACTCGAGCGCATCGGGACAGGCGGGCGCTACCTCATCGTCCCGATGGACCACGGCGTAACGATCGGCGCCGTGGCCGGGCTCAAACAGATCGAATCGACGATCGACGGCGTCACGAGCGGGGGCGCGACAGCCGTTCTCACACAGAAGGGGATCGCCCCGCGCGTCCACGATCACAAGAACGGGTCGGGATTTATCGTCCACCTCAACGGCTCGACGGCGATCGGACCAGACGAGAACGACAAACGACCGACCGGCACCGTCGAGGAGGCGATCCGTGTCGGCGCCGACGCCGTCTCCTTTCACATCAACGTCGGCTCAGATCACGAGCCGGACCAGCTGACCCAGCTCTCTGAGGTGACCGCCGAGGCGAGTCGGTACGGGATGCCAGTCCTGGCGATGGCCTACGCCCGCGGCCCTGGAATCGACGGCGACGATCCGGACGCGCTCGGCCACGCCGTCCGACTCGCCGAGGAGGTCGGCGCCGACGTCGTCAAGACCGGCTACAGCGGCGACGCCGACAGTTTCGAACACGTCTGTGAGTCGACCCGCCTCCCGGTCGTCATCGCGGGCGGCTCGAAGGGCACCGATCGCGAGACCGTCGAGATGGTCCGCGGCGCGATGGACGCCGGTGCGGCTGGCGTCTCGATGGGCCGCTCGCTCTTCCAGCACGACGATCCCGAGGCGATCACGCGGGCCGTCGGGGGCATCATCACAGAGGATCTCCCGGTAGACGACGCGCTGAAAGCCGCCGGGCTCGCTCTCGAGGCGTAAGCACGCGGCCACCTATTCTGCGAGAACGCTTCGCTCGTCGAGCGACTGAATCGTTTCGACGAGCGACTCGAGGCTGTCAGCTCCGCGCCCGACGATCTCGCCGCCGACCGACGCAGGATCGCGATCGCCGACTACAATGGTCGCCAGCGGTGTGGATGCGAAGCCTTCGACCAACACGACGTCGTACTCACGGCGCTCGAGGCGTGCGAGCGTGGCGACGAGCGCTTGCAGTTCCGGATCGTCGTCGATGGGGAGGTCATCGGCGTGGACATCGGCCGGGAGGGGTGGCGGGTCGCGCTTCGCTCGCGTGCTGATGTCGAACGTGAGTTCCGGCGTGATTCCGACGACGGTCTCGGCGCCGGCGGTCCGGTGGCGGTGGGTATCCGCACCGGGCGTGTCGATCTCGATGTCGTGGTGGATCGATTTGATCGTCGCGACGCGGTCGCCCGCCGCTGTCAGCGCCGGAACCAGCCGCTCGACGAGTGTCGTCTTCCCCGAGTCACTGTGGCCCGCGAGACAAACGACGTTCATCGGCTGACTATCACATCGATTACTCGGTGGTCACACGGCTGTCGGTCGAACGAGTGCATAGCAGACTACTCAGGTGGGAACCGAGTAGCCCTTTTGATTCAGGTCAGTGTGCCAGCTCGCAGGTCGTAGGCTCCGTGTACAGGACGATCGTCGAGACAGCCACCAGCCAACCGGGCTGCAACAGCGTTAGATCTGGGTGGCCGTCCACCGGACTGATCGGCGTCGTCGGGAGTCCTCGAGACCACAACTGACTAAGAAGAGACTCCAGAGAGACGCGTCACTCACCGACGAGCGTACCGCGGTTCGCAGTGAACGTATCTACTCACCGCCGTCTTGCACTTCGGCTGGTGCTTGTATGTGCAAGCTAGAGACGTGACGGGAGGCCATACACTGTCACAATCCGTGATCTACTGGCTGAATAATCAGTTGCCTTGAGTATCGGACTCGGTGGCGGGTCAGGCACACCTCGGGGTTCCCCCCGGGTGAGCGTATCAATGTCACCGCAACAGCTGTCAGACGACGGATCGACACGACGACGATCGATACTTCGCAAGATCGCGGCCGCTGGCACGATCTCGACGGCAGCCATCGCCGCTGGATCGAGTTCGGCCAGTGCTCAAGACCAACAGACCGTCCCATGGGGCGGGCAGGGAAGTGAGAATGCCCTACAGCCCTGCCCGGGTGGGACCGCCGTCTGGAATTGGGTACTCTCTACTGGCGGTATGAACGTGAGGATCGACCCCGAGATCACCGTCGAGTACGAAGACATGACCACACAAACAGTTCCCGGCACGCCAATTGGTCAAAACAACGTGCAGTTCCAGGTGACCAGAGCCGGCGGCGGCACCGTCCAGGACGCCACGGCAACCTACTTCGGGACGATTGGACCTGGGACACCGATACTGACGATTAGCAGCAGCGACTGTATCGATCCAGAGCCACCGAACGATGACGTGACACCCGCCGAAGAAGTGATCGACGATGCGGTCGACACCGATGCACGGATCGAACAAACGACCGGGAATCAGTCCGCAACTCAAGAGATCGAGACTGGTGACGCGGAGTCCAGTGCCAATCTCGAGCAAACCGAGACAAACGTCCAAGACGGGGAGGCAACCAGTGGGGACGTCACTGGGATCGCCGAAACCGTCGCCGACGCGGTCGAGAAGATGCGCCATCGGTAGGGTCGGCCCCCAGCTGATTCAGCTCCGTTGCGAGGTCCTTCGGCCAGTCTGCCACCAGCTCGAGTCTGGCGATTGGCCCCCATTCAGTGACCCCAGCCCGATTTGAACATCCTCGGAAGACGACCGGTCACTCCGTTCGCGCTGGGATCTGGGCGTTCAAATCCTGCCGGATTCGCGACCTGCTGCTCACGACGTTGTTCGCAGCAGAGTAGCGGGCCGGGCGCGATTTGAACACACGGTCGGACGTGCTCACTTCGTTGCGCACGACCTCTCTGCGTTCAAATCGTGCCTGCCGGTTCACTCACCGATTCGCTGCTCGCGGTTTCACCGCTCGCTCCCGTGGCACTCACTTCGTTCGCGCCACGCGCCGCTCATTGGTTCGTTGCACGGGCCGGGCGCGATTTGAACACGCGACCGTCTGATTAAGAGTCAGACGCTCTGCCTAACTGAGCTACCGGCCCTGTGAGCCAAATTTCCCGACGAGCGTTGAAATACGTTTCTGTTACTCACTCTCGGCTGGCGATCTCGAGTTTCAAATTCAACTATTTGTCACGTCTGTGGCGCCTCCGGGAGGGTTAAGTGGGGGTAGTGCAACGACATAGCCGATGAGCACGGGGGTTACGATCTCGTCGGTCTCCGACTACGCGATTCTCGGCTGTGGGAGCGTGGGCTACGCCGTGGCCGAGGAACTCGTCGAACAAGGGAAAGACGTCGTGATCGTCGACCGGGACGAGAATCGTGTCGAATCCCTCCGCGACCAGGACTTAGACGCCCGGACGGCCGACATTACCGACCCCGAAATCGTCGACATCGTCGGCGATCGAAGCGTCGTGTTGATCTTGGCCTCCGACGTCGAATCGAACACCGTCGCCCTCGAGCACGTCAGGACCCAGGGTGACGATCAGTTCGTCATCGCCCGAGCGAGCGATCCCGTCTCGGGAGACGAACTCGCAGAACTCGGTGCGGACGTCGTCATCAACCCGTCGTCGGTCATCGCCGAGTCCGCACTCCGCGCGCTCACCGCCGGCGAACTCGAGTACAACGCCGAGAACCTCGCGAGCCTCCTCCGAGAGACCGACGAGCGGTTAGCGATCGTCACGCAGGCGAACCCGGATCCCGACTCGATCGCCAGCGCAGCCGCGCTGCAAGCGATCGCCGCTCACCTCGACGTCGAGGCCGACATTATCTACCCAGGCGACGTCGGCCACCAGGAGAACCGGGCGTTCGTCAACCTGCTGGGTATCGAGTTGGTCCAACTCGAGGACGTCGAGGATATCGCGGCCTACGACACCGTCGCCCTCGTCGACCACGCCACGTCGACCGACCTGGAGCTCGACGTCGACGTTATGATCGACCATCGCGAGCCAACCGAGGAGTACGAGCCCGAGTTCGTCGACATCCGGCCGAACATGTCCTCGACGTCGACGATCATGACGAAGTACATCCAGGAGTTCGACATGAACGTCTCCGAGGAGGTCGCCACCGCGTTACTCTACGGTATCCGAGCGGAGACACTCGATTTCAAACGCGATACGACGCCAGCAGACCTCACCGCGGCGGCCTACCTCTATCCGTTCGCGAATCACGACACGTTAGAGCAAGTCGAGTCACCGTCGATGTCACCCGAGACCCTCGACGTGCTCGCCGAGGCGATCGCCAACCGAGACGTCCAGGGGAGCCACCTCGTCTCGAACGCTGGCTTCGTCCGGGATCGCGAAGCGCTGAGCCAGGCTGCGAGTCACCTCCTAAATCTCGAGGGCGTGACGACGACAGCCGTCTTCGGAATCGCCGAAGAGACGATCTTCCTTGCGGCCCGCTCTAAAGACATCCGCATCAACATCGGAAAAGTGCTCGAGGATGCCTACGGTGAGATCGGTGAGACGGCCGGCCACTCCACGCAGGCGAGTACGGAGATTCCACTCGGCATCTTTACCGGGATCGAAATCTCGGACGACACCCGGGATACGTTGCTCTCGTTGACCGAAGAAGCGGTCAAACGAACCCTATTCGACGCGATGGGCGTCGATGGCTCGGAAGGCTCGAACGGTTCTTAAGCGACGACTTCGTCCTGTTCTTCGTCTGGTTCGCGAACGCGTTCAACGACATCGTTGACGAGTACCACGTCACCGACCGCTCGGACCCACCGGTAGGGGACGATGACGCCCTTTCCGGCGCTCGCCTCCGCCTCGAACAGTTCGCCATTGACGTTCCCGAGCGCCAGGCCGGTGACTGCTTCGCCGTTCAAGTTCAACTGCAGATCTTCGACGTCGCCGACGAAAACGCCACTGTTCGAGTATACTTCGCGACCGACGAGCGAGGTGATTTCTTGCGGAGTGTCGTCCATGCGTGGCTTCAGGCGCGGGTGGCTCTTAACTGTTGGTCAGACGAGCCGGCTCCAGGTACCACACAGCCAGTGAGAGCGGTTCGAGCCCCTACGAGTCCGCACTCGAAGCGAGAATTCCATCGACATCTGCGTGATCGAGCAAGAGCGATTCCATCCGATCGACGGTTTGGGCGTCACGCGTCCGCCCGCTCCGCACCACGTCCTCCGCACGCTCGACAGTTCGGAGGGTATCGGTCTGAACCGCGAGCACGGGCGTCTCCTTCTCGGCTGCCTGACCGAGGATCCGGTCGGACGGTTTGTGGCCACCAGTGAGGATCAGACAGCGAACCCCCGGCGCCTCGAGGGCCGCGGTGTGGACGTCCGCCCGGTCACCGCCGGTGATCACTGCTGCGTCCTTCGTCCGACGGAAGTGTCGCAACGCGGCGTCGGGCCCCATCGCCCCGACGCTGAACCGCTCGACGTAGGCGTCAGTGCCGTCGTCGACGAGCACCGCTGCCCCGAGTTCGTCGGCCAGTTGGCTCACCGTCACCCCGGCCAGATCCCGTTCGCTCGGGATGACGCCGAGAACAGGCAGGTCCCGGCTCTCGAGAAACGGCACGACGTCCGACTCGAGTTCGTCGTAGACCACGTCCGCCACGTCGTTGAACACGACGCCCGCCAGTCTGTCACCGAAGTGCCGAGCCGCCGAGAGTACCGCGTCGAGGTCACCGGCACGCTCGTAGGGTGCCACGAGCACGACCCGCGCGTCGAGAAGGTCGGCGACGTCGGCGTCGGTCAGATCGACGATGCCGCCCACGTCGTAGCTTCCACCGCCCTCGAGAACGAGCCGGTCACAGTC
>LKMJ01004598.1_pt1 | contig 13011 bp, 10 predicted proteins | sample 643391 | NCBI WGS metagenome assembly LKMJ01 (sample SAMN04112250, study PRJNA286221) | soda lake metagenome | biome: soda lake; feature: Kulunda Steppe; material: water; isolation source: sample PL-Br10 brine of Picturesque Lake | place: Russia: Kulunda steppe | collected 2010-07
CCGTTAAATAAAATCGCGGTCACACTCGGAATGTTTTTTAAAATTTAAACCCCCAAAGTGCACTTATCACTTTTTTTCACTTTGCCCAAATGGGTATCAGGAGTCCCCCACCAGGTTGGTACCCAAACGTGCAAGACCCCTTGTGGTTTGTATGTGGAAAAGAGCATTTATCTAGGGAGGATTTTTGAGGAGACAAGGTTTCCCTACATGGGTTACACAAGTGATCTATGCAGCTGCAGCACTAGCTGGTGATGATTCTCCAGGCCAACAGTGCACTGGGATAATGTCTTTGCGTTTGTGTTAGCCAGGCTTACTCTTGTGGGGTGCCAAATGTGGTGAAGGATGTCAGGCAAATAGAAATGTGATGGATAGTCACCACTGACACTTTTTAGGCCTTAGACTGTCAATTTCAGGAGCATTTGCGTGCAAAAAGGCTTTCTTTGCATGCTTGAGGACATACTCTCATATGGAGGCAAGGACTGATGCACCATGGCATGCACAGGTGAAAAAGATGAGCTTTCAAGTGTGTGCCTGCCGCAGTTACCACGCATTGCAGACTTTCGAGCATCCAATCCTGGCACTCTCCCCTGATGGCTTAGGGTCGATTGACTGTCATGTAAGACCTTGCAGGCCATGAGCCGAGTGCTTAAGCGAGGGCGTCTGCAGCATTGCAGGCTCCTTGTGAACAGTGCAGTCTGTGTTGTGTTGCTGCCTGATTGCGGCATGAGGACCTGCCGTTAAGAGCTTTTTGGATCCTATTGCTGGTCTTGGAAAGCTAGGAAACATTTGTGTGTGGTTTCCAAAAGCAATGCTGGAAGAGAGGGATGGTCATGGGGGGATAAGGTGCAGATGAAGTGAGTGAAAATTTTTCAGCGCTGCAAAAAGAAAAGTGAAAATTCAACTCCAAAAGTGAAAACATTTCACTTCCGAGTGAAAAAAGTGAAAAAATCTGTGTGGCCGCGGCCTTAGCACAGCATTTTCAATCACTGTGCCCTTTCCTGTTAGATAAGGCCCTTATTTACCATGTCTTGGAGGAGGTAAGGGGGTCTGAAGGCGTATTTATGCCTCCTCATGATGGATACATGGTCCTGCTATTTCAGCCACACTTGCAGGACCCTTAGGGACAATTGCTCTACTAGGGGCGATTGCTCTAGGCAGAGGCAGCAAAAAAATGCCTGTTTGTACAAAAATTTTCTTGTCAGATGTTTGCAATGATGCAATTCAAACAAGCAAGTAAGCAGATTTGAATGAAAGAAGCGATTCATTCCATCGTTTGTCTGACCTGTGAGTCCTCAGCGTCAATTGCGAAAGATGCGACTGCCCCATTGGCATGCCCTGCCTCACTGCACTTCCCACAAATCTGCCGGAGCACTTCTTCTGTTGTCTGGTTCTCTGATTTACCTGCCTTTACCTGCAATGTCAGGATAAGGCAGGACATGGGAACATATGAACAAGGAAAAATTACGTGGTCCTCACCCTGAGAATGTAGAACCTTGGCTTGTGCTGGTGTCTGCCAGCAGTTGTTATGGTATGCATATGCTGACAATTGTTGTACAAGCCATTGTTCATAAGAGGCCTCTACAGTAAATAGAAAGATTTACACTTAAAGAAAGATTTACACGTGTAAAAGTGGAAGACAGATGCTATTAGTTAGGCACCACCTGTCACATTGTACACTTGCCTTGTTAACCACAATATCAATGTCTTCCATCAATCTTCTTATAACACGTACAGTGACTCCTGCAAACAAGCTAAAGTAGCCTTCTTGCTAGCGTATGATCAAGTCACCACCATTATCATCAGCTATCACTTTTGTGCATTCGCTTTTTATCATTTAACAAATGTAACATTTGTGTCAGTGCAAAAATCGCATAAATGTTATAATTTGAGTATGAGGCTTGATAATTCTTCCTTCCTTTTTTAAAATTTGCACAATAGATCGCTGCAGCCTGAAGCATCAAGCAGTCACTTACTTGCTCTTTGAGACAGCAAATTGCAGAAACAACCCACCTCGCAGTAAACTATCCATCAAAGGTATATGCTTCAAAAACGAGGGGATGCCTGAAGACAAGGAAGAGCGAGTGCATCAAGCAGCAGACCTGCCTCATCAACCCAGAGCATCAAGACTTGCACGACCACCAGGGCTAGATAGGACAACTATGTCAAGTGTATACCCAAGTCAACTTAGGCATGAAACAAGCAAGAAGACGCTTCAGTAGGATGTTCACAGCAAAAACTTATGGAGTTAAAAGTTTTGCGCAATCACAGCAAGAAAATGTCAAGCTTGCAGAGCAGATACGACTTTTATTGCAAGCATATGTCAGGTCCTAAATCTCTACTGCTGCACGCGTGTGTTTACAGGTTGTCAATACCTTTTGGTTGGATTTCCTGGTTTAAGACTGCCTGTGTGCCGAGCACCTGCTTGGAAGTGCCATCCACCACAGGTCGCAACTCCCACTTGCCTGAAAATTCTTGCAATACATCCTGCACATCAACAAAGAGAATGTAAGGGTGCAGGTACATGTGACAGTGTTTGATATTATCCTCACAACAAGTGTTCATTTTTAAGTTTTGGTGTTCAGATTCTCCTCATGGATCCCATTGACAGCCCACCCCAGCTGTCCTGCGCAGGTCTACCCAAAGCAAGCCTGTTGACACTCACCCCCTTGTCCTGCAACAAATACACATCCACTGCCTTAAAATATGCGCTGACTTAAATGGCTTGAAATGCTTGCAATTCAGCTGCAAAGGTCGCAGCAGGTGTCCAATCGAAATAGGGGCTCAGCATCGCTCATGTATACATCCATAGACTTCAACCAGTCTTTGAAGCTTGACTTCTTCTACAGATGACAAAGCGCATCAATTCATAGTATAGTTTCTGAATAATGTTCTTCTTGGAATCTGGCCATTTTTGTGTCATTTACATCTCAATTTATGAGAGGGGGTCCGTAAAGAACATAATTTATGATAATCAGCCATGTCAGCCAAATGGTAAGGAGAAGCAGCGAAGGCAGACCGCTCTTCGGTTTTACGGCATGGCCAGTCCATGAGGCTTTGGTTCTATCCATGAGACTTTGCGCCTGAATTCGTAAATTCAAAATGTTAAGCAGCGCTTACTCTAAAAAGCGATAAACAACTAACATACCGAGCGCAGGAGGTCAAAGTTGGTCTTCAAGCAATCTTGGTCTCGAGCATCCTCAGTAACTTTAAGCCATGTTGAGTACTGGCGACAAATCCACAGCACCTGGTATGAAGTTTCAATTTGGATTGCACGCGAATTGCGCTCAACAGCGTTACATGTTTATGGGTGGGCCTGCTCAGGCTCTTACAACTTTATGATGTCCAGAGAACCTAATAGCGGGAGGCATGCAAAGCCGTAGTTAAAAGACTGGTGCCTTTGAAGAACTTGGGCTGAACAACAAAATGGTAAGGAGAAAGCAAGCCTGCCACTCACCCGCAACTCTCCGCGTTGCTCAACTTCAACCTGCAACGAAAAATCGTGACAGAATCACAGGCAAAACAAACCGCTGAAATTTTGCTGTGCGGTTTTTTCGTTAGCACATTAATGTTTCACAAAAACAGGTCAAAGTCAGCAGTCTTCAGTCGTGTAGGAGGATGGGCGATCACTTACGAGCTTGTGGTTTGGCTCTGACTTGATGACGTTCCTTGCTCCAACGCACTTGACATCCCTAAATAAGCTCGAGTTATCAGGATCTAAAGTAAAGTCATGCACAGGTATGGCAGCTTATGGTTACTTAAAAGTCACAAACCGCGTGAGTTTCAAACGATTTGAAAGTTGAGCAAGTAAGTTGTGTGCAGCCTCCATACTCACGTGTGAAGATGGCAAAAATACACTCTGGTGGCACATCCCTGTGGTGCACAACCATCAGTTAAGAAACACAGACAACGAGGAGGGTCATGTCCAGGACTGGGACTGTGCTCCATGCTCATGTGCATGTGTGGCTGGAGGAGTGCCTGCACAGCATTGTATGTTTACACTTCATGCTTCACGCACCACAAAGCCTTCAACGAGATGCTTGTCTTAAGGCCGGTGTTGGAAACCTTGACAGAACCCCAGTTGGCGCCCAGCTCCTCTGTCCCATTTTTGAGCTTGCTGAGGGCACTTGAGTCATTTTCGAACTGTACGTCTCCTTGAATTGACCCTGATCCATGCATTGCAGCGGGTGTTAAAGGCGAGCCTCTGGATAAGAACTTCGATTGAATCAGACGTCGTGCCGGAAATCTGATGTTTATAATTTCTTAAGTACTAGGCCGGATACTTGAAAATTCATTTTTTCATATCTTTGAGGCTGGATGATTCGAGGGAGTCCAGCCTTTGCCCAGTTGCCATCTTGTAGACGTACTAGAGGGACTCAGCAAACAAGGCTACAAGCCGTTCACGGTCAGTTATGCAGTCACATAGCTGTACAATGCATGTGCCGCAGCTGCTGTGTTCTGCCTACCAAAAAGCTGTTGTTCCGCACTGTTGCAACGCAGACACCCTGCCTACGACCATTGCGTTCAGTGCTTTCACTACAGGGACAGCTGCCTTTCTCCTGCCCAAAATAGCTGTGCATTTGGTGGGTTTAATGTCTGTACTTCGATGCCCAGTCAAGGTTGCCTCAGGCTGACGTGCCTGGCCTCTGGTATTGCAGAAGCCTACAAAATGCTCAGCATGCTTTGGCGCTGGTTACAATCCCTGTGCAATCTGCCATGGTAGAGGCAAGGTAATTGGAATTATGACTTTCAAGGCATTGTTACCACTCGGGGGTTGCCAATATGAGCTCATAGATCAGTTTCCTGGCTGCCTGCAGATGCAGTGCACAAAAACACTGATCCACAGATACACTTGCCTGACTGAGTTATGTTTCCTTACCATGCTTTGCAGGTTGGAGGCTGCTTTCCAGAAGCTCCTCCCTTACGGGCATGTGATACCTGCCAGAGAAAAGGGCGTGTCAGATGCCAGAGATGTGGTGGGCAGGGTTTTTCAGGAACATTCGCATGGCTGTGGCGGCCTGCTAAAAATCCAGGTAGAGCAATGGCTTATCATCCTCCCTCACCCAATTATAGTGTAATTAATGCCTCGCAACCTTCCCCTTTTTTATGCAGGTTGGGGTCCAAGGGGTGAATGATGCCAGCCTGATAAAGAGAACAGGCTTATGGTGCATGCAAGTCATTTTTGTTACGTCATAATTTTTGTGATTCAAGCCTCCAGGAATCCCTTTTTCTGCAGGATCCAGGGGCAGTTCATGCCTGTGCTCTCTGGCTGCAATAAAAAAATTACGTAATGTGTTCAACTGGTGGTCTATCAAGTGGGTCCACAGCAAAGGATAATACCTCCAGCATCTGGCATGAGGGTCAAACCATGGAACTGTGCCGGCAGGAGTGCCCCCCAGGGCATGTCGTGCTTTGTTCAGGTACCAACTTCTCATTTAGATTGGTCTTCAGATAGGGGTAAGCTTCGATCTTTGGACAGAGCTGCTCGGAGCAGGGGCCTTGTTTTGCCAGTTCTATTAAGGGTGGGCGGGGGAATTAATTGAGCCTTTTGTGAGAAGCATGCACCAATGCATGAACACTTGGCTCTCTTATTGGCTGCTGAGTCTGGCAGGATTAGGAGCATCTTCCCAGCAAATCAAACTTCACTCAATGTTGTGCCTGTTTGGCTTTTGTTGTCACTGCCACTCCTGGATGGAAATTGTACACAATTCTTGCAACCCTGGGACCTGAGCTGAGACCAGTCCAGCATGCTTCTTAACTCGTCAGTACCAGACGTGCTCTTAAATGAACTTATGCCACCTTTCATCATCAAGCTTTGGAATGGGGCACTGCTGGCCATCTTCCTCCTGATCCACATTGACTCTTTCTTTTCTTTTCCTTTGGTGAGGGGTCACACGATGCCTGGCCCTTGATGGCTTTTTGCCCAAAATGATGTAAGAAGTAATTTCACTCTATAGCCTGCCTATGTTGTTTTCCATACTCATGCTCTTTGCTCTCTGTACCTGGGGTTTAGGATTAATAACACATAGTATCAAATTACTTTCAAGTAGATGTATGTGGTGTAGCCAATCGGGCAAACATCCATGTGCGCAGGGAGAAAGAAAGGAAGAAAGACTGTGCTCAAGAAAGACTGTGCTCTCTAGCCAGGTCATGCTGAGCAACTACTGCAACCAAATTAGACTTGTGGCATGGCCATAACAACGTGTTGTGTGGACTGGCTGCAGACAGCAACAGTGTACAACAAGCAGACAACAGGTTGGGACATCTACTGCATACTTTGGGGGGGGGGACGCTTGAGCAGTGTCGCATGCTCTGAGTCGCGCGCTGTGCATGCACACGCGCCCGCAAACGCTCACACAGCTGGTAGCCTGCCTGCCCAGCCAAGCCTGAGGTCCACACACTCGGATGAGCAGGCAGTCAGAGCGCGGCAGGCAGGGGGCAAGCGCAGGAGGGGCGTCACAGTGCATTCCACTTGGAGTGTGCGCACTGATCAGAGCGTGCTCGCACACCACCCTCCCACTCACACAATGCCCTAAAGGGGGCTGCACATTTGCAGCTCAGACGAAGAACTTAAGCATTGCCTGTGCTGCTGCTGCCAGTGCGCATGCAATTGGTAGGGTCAAAACCTGCTCAAACTGTGCTTACATTGCAGCACTAATGCTAGCGCTGTGTTCTTCACCTTTGCAATTGACTTTGGCGCGGCATCCCATGGGCCCTATGCAAAGTAAGAGCTGCTGGTCATCCCGAGTGCTGACTACAGGGATGTCCCTAAACAGGCCTGAGTACCTTTAAATTGAAGTTCAAGGTTAGGTACATAGTATTGCCTCAATTTTTATAGGAGACTTATGTAGAGACTGACTGTTGGAAGTTTCAATGCAGGGCCTGCACTACAGGCTCTGTTCCTGTTGAAAAATTACTGTTCCTGTTGAAAGGTGTAACTATGAATTCTTCCCGCATAAATAAGAGAAGCTGAGTTGATTGTGAGCATATCCTTGTGGATCCCCGGAGGTTGTCTTGGGCCTGGGAAGGCTGGGGCGCGTTGTCAATTGGCTGTCTCTGGGGCTGCCAACGCTAGGATTGCTGGGGCTGTCTAGGTTGCTGATAAAGACATTGTTGCTGATGTTGACGAGGCTGCTGAGCAGGGGAACTTTGTTGATCAGCATGCTGCATTCTGGAGGGCTGTGGTTGGGGTAGGAGCTGAGGATCAACATGCTGAAGAGTTCTGAGACTGAAGTCTGTTGCAGAGATTCTCCAGTAGGTGTCAACCTTTTTAGGAACATCAGTCAAGAAGTTTCTGGCTCTTTTGTCTGTGGTTCTGTGCTTTGACCAGCCTGCCCATATAATTGTGTACTTGCTGGTCAGCTCATGTGAGTGAGCAGAATATGGGTGATGACTGAGGGTTTTATTACCATGAAAAGCCTGATTATCTTGAACGAAAACTGGACACAGTCTGGGAATTTTTCCTTTAAGCCGGCTTGAGGAGGCTGATGGCCTTATATGGTGCGAGAAACTTCCCGTTGCTGAAGCTGTAATTCACACGCCACATGAGATGACTTTTGCAATTGGGTAGGGGCGTATCTGGGGGGAAATTTGTGTGTGTTGAGTTGTCTCTAATCACACTGTCTCCAACAGCAAAATCAGCATGACCGCATTCCTGGTTTCCATAGCGCTGTTGACGTTGCTGGGCCATTGACAGAGCATATTTTGCCCTGACAGATTCTCATGGAATTGTAAATATCGTCAAGGTCAGTGGGAGACTTAATTGGAGGTCTTGTGTTCCAAGGCTAGTGATAATGGAGTATGAGGATGCTGGCCATTTGTTGATAAGTAGGGGGTGAAGGCTGTGCTCGCTTGTACGCTGTTGACATGTTAAGTGAAGTTCGCTGGCAGAGGGTACTTATCCCAGTCATTGTTTAAGGGAGAAACGTAGGCGCACAACGTGTCTTCAATGGTGTGGTTTGCGAACTCAGCATGGCGTAAAAGTACTAGCTGAACTAAGCGCGCAAATCGCACTATTCAATTGTCCAGAACGGGGGCTGCCAAGTTTGGGAAGAGAAGCGCGGATCTTGGTCTGAGATGAGTCTCTTGGGTAAGCCAAAATAATGGAAGACGTGTTGGAAGAAGATTCTTGCAAAGGCTTCAGCTGCCATGTTGCCTTGCAAGGGGCAAAGATTCTGCGCTTGCTTAGCCTGTCCAAAAAGTCACACATGCCATTACCTCGGTCTTTTGGGCAAACTGGTGATAAGGTCATGGCCAACCTCTTTCAAAGGGCAAAGGTTGCTCATAGGTTTCTTGGTGGGATCCTTGAACAGGTGACGCAAGTTTTGATATAGCTTTTAATGGAGTCAAACACCCTGGGCTAGTAGAATTGTCTGTTCAGCTTCTAAAGGTGATTCAGGTAAATGCCTATGGGGACACCATGAGCTTCAGTATTACTAGTAAGCTGTTGACGTGCTTTTCCAGCAGGTACGTAAAGGCATGGCTTGACTTATAATTGTGAGGTGCACCAGACTGACCCATCTTTTGCAGGTGAAGTCCGGCCTGTGCCCTTTCTCTGTAGCAGTCTTCTTTGATCAGCTAAATCAGTGAGTTGCAAGTAGGTTGCGTGGTGATTGGCCGTAGGGCAGGTGCACGGATTTTGTAAAGGCGATTGCCATTAGCCCTCAGTGATCGCGCACATGAATTTGGAGTCTGGGGATCATCTCAAGCTGGTTGAGCATGGTCGGCTGCTCAAACCATCAGCCATGACATTGCGTACTCCAGGAGGATGACAGTGGTTGCCAAACACTGAAATCATACTTGTAATTTTACCCATCTGACTTGGCGTACAGCCAACAAAGGTTGCTTAAGGAAGATACTGACAGACTCATTGTGCACAGGTCAAAGAATCTGCCTAGCAGATAGTGCCGCCAGGTTTTCAAGGCAGTGACTACAGTGGGCATTTTTGCGCTCGTAAGCATGGAACAGCAAATGAGAAGTGTTTAGCTTTTTGCTGGAACATGCAATGACTTGCTTGCTATCCAGTTCTGAGCATTGATGAAGTACACCGCCTGTTGCAAATCTAGGTGTTTTAAACACTGTGTTTGTCTTCTCCACACACACACACACACACACACACACACACACACACACACACAAACCCAAACATACACACATACACACACAGACATTCTCATTCCCACTCACACAAAAACACAAACACACACGTACACAAATAAGCAAACACCCACACACACCCAAGTGAATTTTGCTTTTGGATGGTGAGTGCACGAACAAGGGTTTTCAACCATCCTTCTCTTGAGCTGATCATTGGCGTCCTGCTGTTGCTGTTCCCATTTCCATTCAGCTTTCTCAGAATTCAGCTTATTCAGAGGGCCTGCAGGTTAAGCAAAAAAGTGTTGGAAGCTGGCGAGCCCAAGGAAAGCTCTGAGATGGGTTTTTCAGACCCACTGGGGACTGGGTTTTTCAGACAGGCAAGGTCAGTGCACTGTGCTTCATGCAGCTGCTCTTAAAACATACTCATGCTGGACTGGACAGGGTTAGATGGGACAGTGCTTCCATGCCTGTAACAACATTGCCCCCCAAGGACTGGGAGTGCTTTCTCCCTGGGTTACATCTTACAAGGTTGCTATATCTAGGTGTCTAGAGACAAATGTGGTGTTACTGAGTCTATAATAAGCTTGCTCAAATACAGCTATAGCTGTAGTCAGTGTTTTTTTTAAAGGTTTTTGGGTGTGTAGCATTGCAAGTGAAAATGGCTACACAGGGTGCTCATCCCAAAAAAAGTGTGTAGCACTGGAGGAGGCTAGACAAAGCCTTGCCAAAATTTTGGAAGCTGATTTTAAAATATGGTGATAACAATTATTCTTAAATTCTTGAACGCTGTAGTGTGGCAATGCAGAGCTTGTGCATACTATTACAAACACATCATACAAATGTCTTAAGCCTGACCAGGCAAACATTCATGTCATCTGTAAATTCTGTGCTGTCAGGAACCATTGCCTAAGACGTGGTGTGGCATAAGGGAGAGCTGCAGCTGCTGTGCCTGCTGGGGGAGCTACTGATGCTGATGCTAATGGTAATGCTTATGGTGATGATGATGGAGGGGGAGGAGGGCTTGCTGCTGCTCCAGCAGCTGTCTCTGTGCCTTGGGACTGCACGCTTGCAGGGGGCGGCATGCTTGCATGGGACTGAGGACTTAGAGCTGCTGCTGCTGCACCTGATGGTGCTGCTAGAGCTACTGCTGGAGCTGTTGCCCTTTCTGGAGCTGATGCTGCCAGGTTCCTAGAGTTGGGACTGGGAGGGGGCTGTCCCCAGTTTGGGAAATCACTTTTCTTCCCCACTTTCACCATCCCGAGTAAAACAACATTTATTCTTTTGGCTGCGCGGGGTAGTCCCCAGCAATTTTATCCGTCGCATCTTGTCTACACAGGGTGGTCAGCGACGCCCGGCAGGGCGTCGCTGTGTAGCACCAAGATGCGACGCAAAGTGCTTAAAGTGCGACGCGTCACCACTTTAAGAAACATTGGCTGCAGTGCCAGTAAAGTCAATTACTCTACCAACAGCAACCTCCTGGTCATGATATCATCGATGTAGCATATATCTAGATCTGGCACTGCAGATCTGGCACTGCACTCATACGGTGTGACACTTGTGGCATGTATTAACGAAGAGGGATGCATCTGGTGCAAGCAACAGACGGTTCACACCACCATTCAAAGGAAGAGTAAAAGCATCAAAGTGAATTCTGTGGTAGGAATCCTACCGTAGGATCATAAGATACCGGCTTATTGGAAGTGTGGCTGAACTGACTAATTTACACAAAAAAGGATCAGGGCATTGTACTGATCCCTTTTAGGGTACTGACTCAGTATCGCCTCTGTTGCTGTACTGAGGCCGAGTTGGTTGGTGAGTTGGTTGGCTATCTAAGCGTCGATACGGCTGGCTAAGCGCCAATATGCCGATGCGCGCTGGATATCAACACCCAACTGTGCGAGAATGCCGAGTGTATTTGAATGGCGTACAATAGCACACTGGTAGCCAGCAAGAGGAGTTCCGCACGGTGCAGAGGACCCCGCAGACAGTGCAGAACGGTGCAAGCACAGAGTGCAATTACTTGCAAGCAAGACACCGCGTGCAAATGCTACAGCTCACTCCGCGTGCCCGCATTGGCCGTGGGCGGGCCAGCCAGTTTGATGGCGGATTGTATTGTCACAATGGTGCTCGGCTTTGGAGGGGGGGGTGAACGCCGCAGGGAAGCAAGGCTTAGCCTGGCCATTAAATATGGCAACCTTTGTTGATTTTTGGCGCTTGAAGGTCCCCCCGAGGCTGCATGCTCCGTTTATTGATTTTAAGCGGGCTCCCCCCAAGGCTGCATGCTCCATTTATTGACTTCTAGCAGGCTCATATATGCATATATCATATCATGATGTATGCCACCATCCCCATAGAGGCTCTGTTGGCACACATGTGTCGCATCAACATGCCCACTTGTTTGCTTAATGTCATTAAAGCCATGCATCACCAAGATGAGCACATTTTGATCAATGGGCACAACAGTGCTAGAGTTTGGCCCACTTGGGCTGTGAAGCAGGGCTGCCCTCTATCCCTCTTGCTGTTCTCTTTGTACATCAAATAGGGGTCGGCGTTGGCTTATAGCGGTACACAGCGCATAGCGCTATGTAACGCTATATAGCGCTACAATTTTTTCTATGCACTGCGAACAATCGTTTTAGGCTTCGAGTGATGGTCGATGCTCTGAATCAGTCTGAATCAATCGGATTATATAAATGTAGTGCATGGGAAAGAAATCTGCGTCTGTGACGTCAAATGTTGTTGTTTGCATTGCAATTGCAGAGGGGCCCCCCCCTCTCCGGGGTCTCCGGGGTGGAAGGGGCTGTGACTGGGCCTGATGATGTGCAAGAAATATACATGATTTATGCTGATGACTTAAATTGATAACCACAATAGATATGCTTTAAAGCGTAAATTTACGCGAACCCCTGGTGGTTGATACCCCAGAATTGGAGGTGGTGCATCTCAATTCCCGCAGCAAAAATGTCACAGTGTTCTGCTTTCATTGCGTCATGTTGTAGAGAGCAGTGGCATTCATGTCTTTAACTTAAAGTTTAAGCATGGTGTTTGCTAAGACCCCAAACGTGGCTTAATCAGCTGCAGCTGAGCAAATGCTAGGTCCAGCATGGCATGACAAAAATCACAAACAGAGCACATGACTTGGCTCTGGCTGTCAAATATTCACGCAATCCCACTGGGATCTGTGCATGTCAAATGTGGGGGGCTGATTACATAAATCCGAAGGTAGAGTTTGAGTGCCCATTACATACTGTCTTCAAGTCTTCTAAAAGGCAATCGATAGTCAACCTCTTATTGCCAGTGGTTTGTGCTGTCACATGAATGTGGCAGGAGCCTCTCTAGTCTTATTTGTTCAGAGCGACTGCACACTTTTTTATTCAGGCCAGCAAGTTGTTTTTGTTCATGGGTAGGTGTGCAACTACTATGTGTATATTACGCCAAGACAAGAATGATAGCCATTAATGGTTTTAAATGCCTCCTCTTCGGATGAACAGTCACTGTACACCCCAAGGACAATCCTTTTGGTGAGTAACCTCTGCTTAATTCTGCACACAACTACTTCAGCTGCTGAATCAGTGGTTGTTTCAACCGCACCTGACTTAAATTACATGCCCTCCCCCTTCCCTTTGAAAAGAAGTTGCTCTCGAGGTCTTGGTCTGGAGCAGGGGACGGCTTGTCACTAATCTAAATTTTATTTGATATAATAATAAAATTTATAATACAATAAATTTATTTTAAGTATAAAAACTCATTTAATTTTAAATATAAAAAGAAAGAATAACGGTGCGTTTACAATGGGCGAATTCGCATTACAGTTTTTTCCTGAGGGAAAAAGATTTAAATAGGTGGGAAATACGGAAAAGATTTCCTGGACCATTCGCATTATGGAAAAAAGAGGGAAAAGCGGAGGAGAAAACATCA
>LKMJ01004599.1_pt1 | contig 13011 bp, 9 predicted proteins | sample 643391 | NCBI WGS metagenome assembly LKMJ01 (sample SAMN04112250, study PRJNA286221) | soda lake metagenome | biome: soda lake; feature: Kulunda Steppe; material: water; isolation source: sample PL-Br10 brine of Picturesque Lake | place: Russia: Kulunda steppe | collected 2010-07
AGCAGCCAGCCGATCGTCGCGATCCCCGCGCCGGTCGTCGAGTACGGAACGGTCAGACTCCAGGCGATCCCCGCCAGGCAGACGGCGAAAAGCGAGCTCAGCGCCGCCGGCGAGCCGTCCGGTGGCTCCACGACCGGCCGGCTCATCGTCCACCCCAGACGCGTTCGAACGGCTCGTCCCACTCCCACTCGACGGTCCGGACGCCGGCAGACCGGAGCGTGTCGATCCGCTCCCGGCGTTCGAGCCGAGCGATCGCCCGCTCCGGACCGTCGACCGTCGTCGGATCGGGGGAGACGACCGTGAGGGAGGCGCCTCTCGCCTGGAGGGTTCGAGCGACCGCCACGGCGTCGTCGTCACAGAGCGGCGAGAACAGGAGGAGTTCGGCATCCAGGGGCGCCAACCGGAGCACGGAGAGATCGTAGCCCGTCGACTCGGGTGGAGACACGCCGACTGCCTCGGCCGTGCCGAGGAGCCTCCGCCCCCGCGTCAGGTGCCCCTCACCCCGGGCCGGCCGGAGCCAGAGCGGCTCCGGCCCGATCGACGCCAGTCCGACGGCGTGTCCGTCAGCCAGCAGCGAGGCGAACGCGGTCGCCGCGCCGTCGACGGATCGATCGACGGCGTGGACGCCCACCGAGCCGACGGGCTGGCGGTAGGCCGCGGCCCGGGCGTCGACCGCGACGATCGCGGTCGCCGGCCGCGCCTCGTGGTAGGAGATCGTCGACAGCTCCCGGCTCCGGGCGTAGCGGTTCCAGTCGATCCGGCTCGCCGGATCACCGGCGTGGTACTCCCGGAGGCTGTGGAACTCGACTCCCGACCCCGCTTCGGCCGTCGTTCTCCGGCCGCCGGCACGGCGACCGGAGCTGAACTGCCCTCCCTTCGAGGCGAGCGGTTTCGCCGCCGGGAGACACGTGATCGTCGGCGACCTGTCGGCCCGGACGCGTCTCACCACCTCGGTCGCGCCGGTGACCGTTCTGGCGAGGACGAGCGCCGGCTCGAACCGGTGCCGGCCCCGTCTGGCCGCGATCGAGTACCGTATCGTCCGCGATCCGCCCGGTTCTAGCACAGCGGACCCTCTCGGGGTGCCGGCGGAGACGCCCAGCTCCGCCGGCACGCCGTCGACGATCCGCAGGTCCTGGAGCGTCCGATCGCCGTCGTTGGAGACGGTCAGCGTCACCTCCACCTCCGCCTCCGGCTCCGGGCTCGTCTCGGTCACCGTACGCTCGATCGAGAGGGTCGGCTCCGGCGGGCCGACGATCCGGGCGTAGGCCGCAAAGCCGATGCCGATCGTCGAGGCCAGGATCACCGGTGGCTGCTGGTAGAACACCCCGAGGGCGAGGCCGAGCAACGCGAGGGCGCTGATCCCGGACCAGTGGCCGGTTCGACGCTGGAGGACGTCGGTCGCGTCGGTCGCCCCCTCCGTTCCGTGCTCCGCGCGGCCGATCGCGTCGCGTCCTGGCGGCGAGTCGTCGTCGACCTCGACGCCGCCGGCCTCGGCGACGGCCCGCATCGACCGACGGAGCTCCCGCCGTGCGGTGATCGCCTCCATCCCGATCGCGTCGAGCAGCCGATCGGCGAGCGGTCGACGGTCGTCGGGGGGCCGATCCCACCGCTCGATCCGCTCGTCGATCGATCGGTACGCCTCGTCGCCCCTGTTCCGGACCGATGCGACGGCACGCCGGAGGTCGTCCCCCGGCGCGGGAACCGACGCCGCCGCCTCCCGTGGCGGCGGGATCGTCTCCCCGACCGGGCCGGCCAACCGGTGCCGTGCGAGCCGGTAGCTCTGGAAGAGAAAGAGCGCCAGCAGTCCGTACAGTCCCAGCCGACTGAACGCCTCGAGTGCGACGACGGCGTCGGCAGGGAGCGCCGACAGCAGTCGGTCGGCGGCGAGGAAGACGCCGCCGCCGACCGCGACGGCGACGACCGCGCCGAGGACGGCGACTCGGCGGACGACCAGGTCGGGAACCGTCCGTTCGGAACGAGCGTCGGCCGGGGGATCACCGCGCCCGTCGTCCGATCCCCGGGACGGTGCGTTCGACCGGCCAGCCGCGGCCGTCGAGGACGAGTCCGCGCTCATCCGCGATCTCCTCCCGACCCGGCTCGATCGTCCCCGTCGTCCGACCGCGTCGGCCCGGATCGGTCGTCCTCGCCGTCGAGTTGCGTCGACTCGGCTCGATCGCTCCCGACGTCCAGTCGTGCCAGTAACGTCTCCGCTCGCTCCTCGAGGTCGGCCGTCGGCTCCCGCCGTCCGTACCGACAGGCGTCGAAGAGGTCGGCGAGGTCGGCGACGGCGTCGGCGTCGAACCCGCGCTCGATCGCGACGGTCCGCACCTCCCCGGAGGTCGCCGTCGCGTCCGGTCCGACCGCCTCGACTACCGCCTGCCACGCACGGAACACGCCGTTGTCCGCCGGTACGTCCGGAGCACGGAGGGTAGGGGGACGGGCCGGATCGGACGGCACCTCCGTCGCCGTGGCTTCGTCCGTCTCCGATCCCCCCGACGCCGCCGGCTCGTCGCCCACCCGACGCAGTCCGAGAAACGCCCTGGCCAGAACGAGCCCGCCGAGGAGTGCGGCCACGACGAGCGGAAAGTACTCGGGGACGGCCGCCGAGACGGCCACGCCGCCCGACGCGGCGCCGAGGACCAGTATCGACGCCACGACCGCTCCGACGACGAGAACGCCCGCGACGCGTCCGGGGCGGGCTGATGCGACCTTCGCGAGCGCCAGGAGGGCGAGAGCTCCCATCCCGAGGAGGAGCCACTCGGCCGGGAACGACCCCCCCTCGCCGACGTCGGGCTCGGTGCCGCCGTACTCCTCCAGCAGCTCCCGTTCGTCCTCCCCGAGATCGGCGGGATCGATCCCGCCGTCGACGAACGAGACGGCCCCCGGAAGCGCCGGTGCGGCGAGGGAGACGGCGAGGATTCCCGAGAGTCCCAGACAGGCGAGCGCCACCGTCCTCGCGTCCATCTCTGGGTGCCCATCGGGAGGGAGAACGGATAGGAGTTACCGATCGCGCTCGTCGAACCGCTAGAACAACACGAGCCAGGAGACGCCGATGAAGATGACCATCCCGAAGACGTCGACGACGTTCGTCACGACGGGGATCGTCGTGTCGTCGGGATCGATACCCAGCCGGTAGGAGACGTAGGTCGTCGCGAAGCTGAAGACGACGGCGATGACGGCCACGGACATCCCGCTGACCAGCGAGATGAAAAGCAGGGTGGCCAGCCCGATCGGGCCGTCGAAGAGGACGAGTCCGATGAGGTAGGCGCCGAACGCGAGCGCCGTGAAGATCGTCGCCGCCAGCGCCAGGATCGCGAGGACGTTCGCCCACAGCACCCGATCGCGCGGGTCGAGTTCGGTGGTTCCCAGGTGAAATCGCGTGGAGAGCCGCGAGCTGAGGATCGCCCCGAGGTTCCCCCCCATGTCGACCATCGTCGGCACCATCACCGCGAGGATGGCGAACCGCTCTAGAAGCTCCTCTGCGCTCTCCAGGGTGATCCCCGCCGCGAGCACGATGATCGAGAGGACGACGAGCAGCGGGAACATGTTGCCGACGATCGTCCGCCACTCCCAGCTGCCGAGCGAGCCCGACGGGACGACCATCAGACGATCACCTCGACGATGCCGATCGCGAGCAGCATGAACACCATCCCGAAGATGTCACCGAGGGTGGTGACGATCGGGCCGACGAGGTTGTCCGGATCGTACCCCCGCTTGTAGCCGGCGAAGATCAGGAGCAAGAGCCCGAAGATCAACACCACCGACGTGAGGACGCCGGCGATCAGCATGATGCCGACGAGCTCGTACAGCGCCGCCGCGGGCCATCCGAGGACGAGCAGGGCGAGCCAGGTGACGACGCCGATGACGATCGAGATGCCGATGCCGTTGATAAAGGAGGCGAGGACGGCGTTGACCAGCCGGTCGTTTCGCTCGAACGCCGGGGGGAGCAACCCCTGGTGGAGCCCACTGGAGATCCGGCCACCGAGCGCGCCGTAGACGTTCCCGCGGGTGGCCAGGAAGACGGGCACCATCACGAGCAACCCCGGAAACCGCTCGACGCTCTCGACCATTCCCTCGAGTACGACACCGGCGAAGAGCCCACCGCCGAGTGCGATAAACAGGATCGGGATCGCCTCCCGGTAGATCGACCAGAACTCCTGCCGAACGCTCATATCCGCCCCTCGGACAGTCGGCTGTTAAAGATGTCGGGACGGAACGCGGGACACCGACCGTGCTCGGGGCGTTCGTTACGGGATCCGACGACCCCGGCAGCGGACCACGACGGGCCCGTATCAGGCCTCCGGCCGGCCGAACACCGCGAGCGCCAGCTCGGCGTGCTCGCGGACCGCCGGGTCGGCAGCCGACAGCTCCTCGAGACGCTCCGTCGGTGCCTCGTCGAAGGCGTCCGATCGGTGTCTGAGGACCGCGAGCAATGCCTCGACCTGATCGGCGTCCCCGGCGGTGGGATCGGCGTCGAGCCGCTCGCGGACGGCCTCGACTGTCCGCCGGGGCCGTGCCTCGGCGACGTGGCTCAGACACCGCAACGCGGCCGTCGTCTCGGCGTCCGGCCGCTCACAGGCGTGCTCGAGGACGGCGTCGACCGTCGGCACGACGTCGGCCGGCGTCACGGCCGCGAGCTCGGCCAGACACTCGAGGACGAGCCCGTCGCAGTCGGCGTCGGGGTCCTCGAGCAGCCCGCGTAGCTTCGGCACGGTCGGGGCACACCGCTCGGGGCGCTCCTCGAGGGTCGTCCGGACCGTCCGTAGCGCCTCGCGTCGACGTTCGACTTCCTGTGCGTCCAGCCCGGCGAGCGTCGCGGACAGGTCGAAGCCGTCGCTCGACGCCACGGGCTCGTCGGAACGGCTCCCATCCCCCTGCATCCGGGCACACGGTTACCGATGGGCCGTATAAGCGTTCCGATCGTTCAGCGTATCCGAACGGAGCCGCCAGCCTGGGAACGGGCGGGGAGCGGAGCCGTCAGGCCAGCCACTCCTCTGGTTTGGTGTCGTAGTCGACGTCGTCGGCGGCGAGCCCCTCGACTTCCTCCCAGGGGACGTCCTCGACGACGACCTCCTCGCCGTCGTACCGGAGCCGTTTGCCCCGCTCTTCGGGCTCGGGCTCGCGGTTCTGGCGTCTGGCCACCTCGAGGTCGTGCTCGTCGACCTCGGGGACGATCGTCAGCAGGTTCACCGGGCGACCCCAGAGCTCGAACACCCGCTGTACGGTCGCCGCGGCCTGCTCTAGGTCGAGGGCGACGCCGTTGTACTGGTGGCCGAGCAACAGCTCGCCGGCGTTGTTGTAGTTGCCGTCGTAGACGGCGATCGTCGGCTTCCCGAAGTTGGTAAACTGGAGCAGGAGCTTCCGTTTGACGTCCGCGGGGTCGGTACTCGAGACGTGGTACTGGCCGGTCGCCCGGGAGTACTCGTAGGCGAAGAAGTCGTTCTCCGCGACGAACTCGTCGGTGAGGAACTGATCGAGGAAGGTGACGTCGTTGTGGCTCTCCCGGACGTCGAACAGCCGGTCCCAGCCGGCGGTGTACTCGACGTCCTCGAGGGCCTCCTCGACCGAGCCGTAGCGGGCGTCGTCGAAGAGGTACCGGCCGATCCGCTCCAGCTCGTTCTGGCTCACCCGTCGGAGAAAGCCCCGGTGTTGGGGCCTCACCAGCGAGTAGTTCCGGCGGGCGAGCCCCTCGTAGGTGAGCAGTTTCCAGGGGTATCGTTCCGCGTCGATCTCGCCCGTCCGGGCCGCCGCGACGCCCTCGTCGTCGATCCACCGGTCGGGCAGCGCCGCGACGGCATCCAGATCGTCCGTGGGGAGCGCCGAGAGCGTCTCCGGTGGCTCGAGGTGCTCTAAAACCGCCCCGAAGTCGACGACGTCCTCGAGGGTGCGCCAGCTGATCCCCTCGACCCGGAGCAGCCGCTCTAGGACCTCCCGGCGGTTCGTGACGTTCTCGACGTACTCCCAGAGGGCGAGCCCCAGGCTGTAGGGGTTGAGCCCGCCCGAGCCGAGCACCTTCGACATGTGGTCGGCGTAGGTCAGAAACTCGTCGTCGTCGGCGAACCCCTCGTCGGCCATCATCGTCGACTCCCAGTAGCTGGCCCACCCCTCGTTCATCACCTTCGTCATCTTCTGGGGGGCGAAGTAGTACGCCTCCGTCCGGAGCATATCGAGGACGTCCCGTTGCCACTCGGACATCTCGACGGCCTTGCCGGCCTCCTCGTCGTAGGCTTTGCCGTGCTCTCTGAGGAAGCCGAGCAGGTCCTTCTCCGGCTCGGCCGGCACGTTCGGCCGGTCGCCGTCCTCCTCTATTGCCGCCAGCCACTCGTCGTCGAACACCTCGCCTCTGACCTCCTCGGAGAGCCCGAGATCGTCGAGTTTCTCCGCGAGGTCGTCCTCGAGTTCGACCCCGCCCTCGAGGTCGAGTCGACGGCTGAACGCCCGGTGTTGGTCGATGTTGTCCTCGAGGCTGAGACAGTGGTCGATCCACCGTTCGACCTCGGCGCGGTCGATCTCCGGGTCGGCCATGTACTCGTCGATCGCCCGGGCGTGACGTTCCAGGGTCGCCGCCGCGTCGACGGCGCCGGCGTCCTCGCGGGCGCCGGTGAACAGCCCGAACCACTCGTTTTTCGCGAAGAAGTCGGCGTGGGCCTCGACGTGGGTGATGACGGCTTTCTGGTCGGCCAGCGTGTTCGACTCCTGGAGGAACGCGTGGGAGGGGTTGTCGTTGTTGACGATCTCGAAGGCCTTCCCGCCGGTGTAGCGGTCCTGTTTCCGCTGGCGGTCGTAGCCCATTCCCCACCGCCAGTGGGGGTACCGCGACTGGAAGCCGCCGTAGGCGATCAGCTCGTTCATCTCGTCGTGGTCGACGATCCAGTAGTTGACCGGGTACGGCTCCAGGCCGAGCCGCTCGGCCAGCTCGCGGGCCTCCGAGACCGGCTCCTCCAGCTCTCCGGCGATGCGCTGTTTGTGGTATCGTTCCGTATCACTCATGGCTCTCTCCCCGTGCCGGCGGTCGTTTCCCGCCACTCTTCCCGTACGGCCGCTCTCCGGCTCGCTTCCCGTGTGGTGGTCGTTCGTCGGTCCGCTTCTCGCGTGCCAGTCATTCGTCGGCTCCCTCCTCCGTGCTGAGTATCTCGTAGATCGCGTCGGTCACGTCCTCCTCGTCGTTGACGTACGCCACCGCGACGTCGTCGTCCTCGCCGAACCGTCGCTCTAGCTCCTCGGCGTGGGTCGCGTTGATCGCGTTGCCCGAGGGCTGGGTCTCGACGTAGGCGTGGAGGTTCGCCGGGATCTCCTCGATCAGCGGGATCACCCGCTTTTCGGTGTCGTTGCTCGAGTTCTCGGAGTCGCCGGCGGCGAAGACGTACCGGTTCCACTCGCTCCATGGGTACTCCTCCAGGATCTCGACGGCGAGCTCGTAGGCGCTCGAGATCCGCGTCCCGCCGCCGCTGCGGATGCCGAAAAACTCCTCGCGGTCGACCTCCCAGGCGTCGGCGTCGTGGGCAACGTACCGGAACTCGGCGTTGTCGTATTTCCCCTGGAGATACCAGTCGAGCGGCGTGAACGTCCGCTCGACCAGTTCGCGTTTCTTCTCGCGCATCGAGCCCGAGACGTCCCGGATGTTGACGACGACGACGTTTTTCTCCCGTTCCTCGACGATCTCCGGATAGCGGTAGCGCTCGTCCTCCCGCCGGAAGGGGACGTGGCCGATCCCCTCCCGACGGATCCGTGCGCCGACGCTCTCGCGTTCGACGTTCTCCTCGACCGCCTCGATCGAGGGCCACCGGCCGCGTTCGGTCCCGGCGTACAGCTCCTCGACGGCGGCCATCGAGACCGGCATGCTCTCCCCGCGGGCGTACTCGAACACCTCCCTGGGGGTGATCCCCTCGACCGCACAGATCTCCTCGAGGAACGCCTCGTCGAACTCCATCGAGAGCTTGCGTTTCAGCCCCTCTTTGAACATCCGCTCGAAGTCGAGGGTGCTGTCCGGGCCGGATCGGGTCAGGTCGGTAAACGGCCCCTCTTTCTCCTCGATCACCCGTTTGCCCTTCGGCTCGAGGTCGAGGCCCAGCTCCTCGTCTAGCTCCCTGGCGAACTCCTCGGGATCCATCTCGTAGTACTCGTGTTCGCCGCCCTCCTCGCCGGGCTCCTCGCCGTCGCCGTCGTCGCCCGGCTGTGGCTGGGGCTGGCCGACCGGCTGGCCGACGTCGGGGGTTCCGCCGTCGCCCTGTCCGACCCCGCCCCGATCCCGCTGGTCGTACTCGAACTCCGGTAAGGAGACGATCTTGACGGGGATCTCGATCCCGTCCCGTCGGCCCCCGCCGAGGTCGCCGTATCTGATGAAGTCGGCCAGATCCTGCCGTCGGGCCTCGCCGACCTCCCTGAACCGCTCGACGTCGTCTCTCAGTCCCATCTGTAGTTCACCTGTCCCATGACGTGTCTGCTGGTCAGCTCCGCGGCCGCCCGCGAGTAGCCGAACTCCTCGACCATCGTCCCGATCGCCGTCTCCTTTACCGTCTCCGTCTCCGTCCCGCTCGGGGGGTCGTCCCACTGACGGGGATCGAAGTCCTCGAACGTCCGGCGGACGTCGTCCCAGTCGTTGCTCTCGAGGACGGCCTTGATCACCGGAATCGCCCCGAGATCGACGTCGGCGACGCTGAAGTCCTCGTCCCGACGCTCCCAGGCGTGGCGGTTCAACGCGGTGATCACCTTCTCCCGGCGGAACGTCCGGACGCTCTCGCGTGGCCGATCGCCCCGGTAAGCCTCCTCGGTGAACCGCCCGAGGGATTCGACCTCGAACAACTTCATCTTCAGCGGATCGGGCTCGATCTCCTCGCCGCGGTCGTTCCGGAGGTTCTCGCCGGTCTCCCAGGCGTAGACGTGCTCTACGTACTCGGCGACGGTCCCCTCGTCGACCCGTCTGGCGTGCATGATCGCGTCGACGACGTCGGCCTCCTGGCGGTCGAAGATCGCGTTTTTCACGGGCACGACGCGGTTTTCGAACTCCGAGCGCTCGGCCGTCGAGAAGACGGGCGCGTCGGCCAGCCCGTCGGCCATCGCGTTGAGCACGTCCCGGGGCATGATCACGTCCTCGACGGGCAACTCGGGGTGGTGGCGGTCCCGCTCGGTCTGGAGCAGGTCCGCCAGCGTGTCCCGGGTAAAGGTCACCGGGATGCCGGCCTCGCCGTCGTCGGCGCCGTCGTCGAACTCGAACTCGGATTTCTCGATCCGGCTGTCGCCGTCGAGCAGGTAGCCCCGATCGAAGATCGACGCCTTGTCGACGAGGTCGAGCCCGGAGGGCAGGTCGCCGTCGTCGAGCCGGGTGACGACGGCGTACAAGGCGGCGGCCTCGATCGCGTGGGGGGCGAACTCCCGCTCGCTCGTCGTCCGGTCCGCGTCCCGGACGGTCACCGTCACCGGCTCGCGGATCCGTGCCTCGAGTTTCTCGTACTCCTCGGCGTCCCAGACGGCCGTCTCGCCGGTCAGCTCCCGGCGGATCAGCTCGGCTTCGAGGCTGAGGTTGGTGAGGTAGCCGAACTCGTGTTTGTCCAGGCGGCGTTTGAGCGCCTTCAGCGGGTCCGTCCCGTTGCGCTCGGCGTGCTGGTTCAGCTGGGCCTCCAGATCGGGGTTCGAGATGATCAGCAGCTGGGTGTCGACGTCCATCCCGATCCCCTTGTCGAGCTTGACCGACCGCTCGTCGGGGACGTTGAGCAGCTTCCGGAGCAGGTCGGCGTGCTGGGCGGCGTCCTCGACGATCGTCAGCCCGCCGTTGCCCTGGGAGAGCGCGCCGTCGTAGGAGAACGCCTGGGGGTTCTTCCGGCCACGGGAGTCCAGTTCCTGGAGCATCCCGTGCATCCAGGAGCCGACCAGCCGCTCTTTGGGCGAGCCGTCGTCCTCGCTGTGGAGCACGCCGACCCCTCTGCCGACGTCGACGACGTAGTTTTTCACCCGGAGGTGTCGTTCGTCGACGATCGCAGAGAACAGCTCTTCGTGGCCCTGCCGGCGGTACCGTTCCTCTAGGAACTCGTAGGCCTCCCGGGAGAACGGATCGAGCTCGACGTCGACGTCGATCGGGACGTGGTCGTCGAGCTCGTCGTTCAGCGCCGCCACCAGCTCCTCGCGGACCTCCTCGGGGAACACCGAGAGCGGGTGGCTCTGGACGGGGCTCTCGTACCAGTGTTCGTCGTCGCCGACGGTCGGATCGCCGCCGTAGCTCAACCCCCGGTCGTCGCCCGCGGCCGCCCGGACGTTCCACTCGACGGTGTACCGCCGGCCGGCCGGGCTCTTCGAGTACTCCCGGAGCCCGTTGACCAGACACCGCTTGAGTTCGGATTTGCCCGTCGCGGTCGGCCCCTCGAACCAGACGATCTTCTCGTCTTTGCCCCGGCGCGTGGCGATCGATCGCAGGTCGTCGACGAACGCGTTCAGCGTCTCGGTGTTGCCGAGGACGGCGTGTTCGCCGCCGTTGTACGGATCGTCGAAAAACCGGTAGCGACGTTTGCGTTCGCCCTCCTCGACCACCTCGCGGGTGCCCGCCGCCTCGATCGCCTCGAGGAGGTACTTCGCGGCGTGGGCGGCCAGGCCGGGCTCCTCGAACAGCCGGTCGACGTAGCCCGCGAGGCTCATCGGCTCCTCGTAGGTCTCCTCGAGGCGGTCGTCGGCGGCGCGTACGTACTCGTCTCCGGTCATCACTCGATCTCGGCTTTGGCGACCTCCGCGCCGGCGAACTCGAGGACCTCCTTGGCGCCCGCCTCGGAGTACCCCTGCTCGATCAACGCGTCGATCCACGAGCCACGCTCGTCGTCGTCGACCTCCCCGGCGCTGACCAGCGCGGAGAAGTTGATGTTGTGTTTCTTGTCCTCCCAGAGTTTCCGCTCTAAGGCCCGGCGCAGCCGCTCGTTGTCCTGGGGATCGAACGCCTCGCCCTCGCGGGCCCGCCGGGAGACCCAGTTCGACACTTCCTGGCGGAAGTCGTCCTTGCGATCCTCGGGGACGTCGAGTTTCTCCTCGACGCTCCGCAGGAACGTCTCGTCGGGCTCCTGTTCGCGGCCCGTCAGCTCGTCTTCGACCGTGTCGTCGTCGATGTAGGCCATCACGTGGTCCATGTACTTCTCGCCCTGGCGGCGGATCTCCTCTATGTCGTAGGCCAGCGCGTGCCGGACGTCCTCGATCGCCCGCTCGCGGTACTCCTCGCGGACGGTCTCGAGATAGCGGTAGTACCGCTCGAAGTTCTCCTCGGGGATCGAGCCGTGGTGCTCTAAGTTCTCCTCGAAGAAGTTGAAGACGGTAAGCGGCGAGAGAAAGCCCCGGCTCCGGTGTTTCGAGTCCATGATCGCCTCGGCGATCTCGTCGCCGATAAACCGCGGGGAGATCCCGACCATCCCCTCGCCGATCTCGGCTTTCGCGGCCGCCTCCTCCCGGAGTTTCCGCACGTCTAGCTCCTCCAGCTCGTCGACCTCGCCGTTGTAGGCTTTCGCCTTCGCGAGCAGGTCGATCGTCTCCGCGTCGGGCTCCTCGATCCGGGTGAGCACGCCGAAGAGTCCGGCCATCTCCAGGGTGTGTGGCTCGACGTCGATGTCCGGGACGTCGGCGTTGTTCAGCATCTTCCGGTAGATCGAGGCCTCGTCCTCGTAGGAGAGGACGTACGGGAAGTCGATCCGCTTGGTGCGGTCGTTGAACGCCTCCATCTTCTCGTCGCCTTTCTTGTCTTTGTACTCGGGCATGTTCGTCCGGCCGACGATCACCTGGTCGATGTCGATCCGGGGGTTGTTCTTCGGTTTGATGGTCTGCTCCTGGGTGGCGTGGAGGAAGTCATAGAGGAACTCCCGCTGGAGTTTGAGCAGCTCCTCCCCGGAGAAGAGCCCGCGATTCGCGTTACAGAAGGCCCCCGAGTAGTCGAACGCACGCGGGTCGCTCTCCCCGTAGACGGCGATCTTCGAGTAGTTGACGTCGCCGGTCAGCTCGGTCTCGTCCTGGTTTTTCTTGTCTTTGGGCTCGAACGTCTCCAGACACTGGCGTTTGTTCTCGTCGGCGATCAGCCGGACGACCTCGACGTGCTCTTCGAGGACGGCCTGGAGGTCGTCGTCGTAGTGGGCCAACAGCCGATCCATGTAGAGCTCGCTTTCGGGATCGAGGCTCTGCTCGTTGCGGATCGTGTACGGCGCGTCGAGCCGGTCGTTCAGGTCGTCGATCACCGACTGGCGCTGCTCGAGCGGGAGGAGCACGAGCGGATCCTGGTTCATCGGCGAGCGGACCGCGTCGTCGGCGGGGTCCTGGTCGTGGATGACCTCACAGAGGTTCCGCCAGCGGAAGGTGTACATCCGCCCGTCCTCCCGGAGGGTGTAGTCCTCGAAGTAGGTGCGTATCTGCCGGTCGAAGTGGGACTTCCCGGAGCCGACGGGCCCGAGCAGGAGCTTGATCCGGCGTTCGGGCCCGAGCCGTCTGGCGCCCGATTTCACCTTGTTGACGAACTCGTGGATCGACTGGTGGATCACCGTCCCGTAGAAGGTGTTCTCCCCGTCGCCGAGTGGATCCCGGCTCGCCAGGTGGTACTCGACGACGCCCTCGGTCTCGTCGTAGCTCGTCCCGTAGTAGTCGAACATGTCCGCGACCCGCTGGTGGGCGTTTCGGGCGATCTTCGGCTCCTCGTAGAGCTCCCGGAGGTACCACTCGAAGGATCTGGTCTCCCGCAGGTCGGCGGGTATCGACTCCCTGTACTCGTTGCTGAGCTCCGCCAGCGTCTCGATGTCACCGGTCATGGTTTCTCTCGTTCCCCGTCACGTTCACTGCCCTCGGTACCTGCCCCGCGGCCGACGGAGCCGCCTCTCCTCGCGTCTCGGTGCGGCGGAGAGTCCGGATCCGTTCGGGCGGCGGCCTTCGTTGTCATGTGTGAACTCCCACCACTCCGGCCGGCTGACGGCCCGGTCGACAGCTCGTGACGACCGCACGCCGGGGACGGGCGTGGAGTGGATCGGTCCGGTGGACGGATACCGATAGTATTTAATGAGTGAG